>Ga0315913_1007692_pt1 | contig 12879 bp, 9 predicted proteins | sample MpolsnodulesMG_FD_207736 | JGI IMG/M metagenome (GOLD analysis project Ga0315913, IMG submission 207736) | Medicago polymorpha root nodule microbial communities from Los Angeles, California, United States - small nodules | ecosystem: Host-associated > Plants > Roots > Nodule | place: USA... | reverse complement strand
TTACCTTGGAAACGATACTCCCTCCGTCCCATAACAATTGAGCCAATTGCAAAAAAAAAGTGTCTCAAAATAATTGAGCCATTTCACTTTCCAATACAATATTAGTTACTTTTTCCTCTTCATAACTCTAATTAATACTACTTTTATCACTTCCAATTTAATATATTCCACTTTGCATTTATGATAGTGAAGAATGCACCAATAATTAACAAAAACACTTAAAACTACTATTTTTCTCTCTCCTTCATCTATACATTTTTCTTAATACGTGTGAAATGAGCTTTTGGCTCAGTTAATCTGAGACGGAGGGAGTAATGAAAATGATACTTAGGAAAAGAGCCGTAGATTGGAAGGTACCAAATAATATCCATCCATAAATAAATAATATTCCTCCTTCTCAACCAATATCTTTGTAATTTGCAATTACAAGTTGCAAGTAAGATCCACACAATTCAAATCCAACCAACCCACCACCCCAAACCAAACCACCAACCCCTTGTGTTTTTTTTTTTCATTCCTTTTTTTTCTTACCCTCTCTCTCTCTCTCTCTCTCTCTCTCATTTTTGATTATCTCCATTTTCCAACACCGATCTCAACGACCCTTTTGCATTTTCTCACGTGGGTCGTCGTCAAAATTTCATCTTGGGGTGCATGTCACCCTGTTGAACCATATACAATTTTGAAGATTTGATTCGGTTTTCAATGGGCTGTTTAGATGATGGTCGATTCAATGTTGAGCTTGAAAATGGGAAGAACAATGGGAAAGATGGTTCTGCCATTGAAGATGCTGTCAAGGTTTTGTTGATGGGTCTTGGTGAAGATATTAACAGGGAAGGTATTAGAAAGACACCACTTCGTGTTGCCAAAGCCCTTCGTGAAGGAACAAGAGGTAAAAGAATTTTTTTCATCTTATTCTTGCAACTTAGCTCTTAAGTTTGTGTTTGATTCTATGATGATGAAAATTGATTTTGATTGAATTGGTTTTGTATAATTTGATTTTAGTTTAAAGTGAGTTTCTGGTAAAATTATATGATTTATGTTTGGATCCATTCATGTGAAGGTGAAAGTTAGTTGAATGATAAATTTGAGTGTAAAAATTATGTTTGGAGCCAAAAGCTAAAGATCCTAGCTTCAAGTTAGAATCAAATATAGAGATATCAATTCTAAATCCAGACCCTTATACATATGAAAATTGATTATAAGCCTTCAAAAATCACTTTTGGCCAAAAATGAATCCAAACATGCATCATATGTGCCTTTTCTTTTTTGGTGTCCAATTTACTAGATAGTATTTACTTTAAAATTTAAATGGTGATTGGAGTGAGTTACATGTTTTTGATTTTTGCTTTACATTGATCTATGAGTAGTAGAATTTTGTTTGGCCTGATATCAAAGTTTGGATCTAATATAAGGTGATTTTCATGTTAGTTAACTAGATATATGCAAATTGGAATTACATGATCTTTGACTATCTTACTATTATAATTTTTTTTGATAAAAATCTTATCATAGTTGAGGATATTTATTTGTCTATGTTAGATGATCATTTGCTATTTATCTACATGATTTCTGCATTCCCTTGTACTTTTTACATGCATGTTTGTCCTTTTCTGCCGAGTGGACAGAATTGAAGGGGATGGATATTGGTATTGAATACTGAGTATTAATTTATGTTGTCAACTTCCATCTTAATATTTTTCTTAATGGAAGTAGAAAAATTCAGTGAATTTAAATTTTTTCCACTAATTTCTGTCTGTTGTTACAGTTAACTGTATTGATAAGTCTCAGGCAGTCAATAATTATGATTTGGTTTAGATCTTATTTTGGAAAACATAAATTGCTTGCTTAACCAAAAAGGTATATTTTTTATATGTTTCTCTTCAGTTTAGTACGATTTAGACATGATCTCAAATTGCAACTCTCTTAGTGGAAATTGTTGAAAGTTCTATTTTTAAGGTTGTGTAGATGATCGTAGAAACTACTAGCTAGAGGTAAGTGTGTTTGAGGGATCTTGGATCACATGGCTCTTGTTCAGGAATGCAATCATAAGGTGTTTATGACCTTCTGTGATTCAAAACCAATTCGAAATTTTGTTGCATTTGAGATACGTGCAGGATTGATGTATCACAGAGCATGAATATCTTAAAAGGGATCTTCATGAATGGGAAATGTAACCGTGTTCAAAACAAAGCTAGGGGCCAGTGTTGAGTCAAGTGAAAGCTTTGGGTAGAATATTGATTGCAGACCAGTAATAAAATGGCTCTACACTTGGAGATGTTTGAAGTTCTTTAATTTTTTTTTTAAGGCGAAAGAAACTTGGTGTGCAAATGTATCACTATATATAGAGAGCGACATCTCAATTCTCAACTATGTTAGCATCTTAGACCCTATCAATTATCTGCAGCACAGCAGAAAATATTATTGAAGTAAAGTAAAAAAGAGCAAAGAAAATAGAAAACATGGGAGGACCAGACCAAAATCAATCAAACAAATTTATTAGATGGGATGCCATGCCTATTATGCATGAAAGCTTGCCAAAAAAATCTGGAGGCAAATCCCACTACGTGAAATTAAAATTAAGAATGCTAGATATTCAGGTTAGAAAGTTTAGAGAGAAAACTCCGAGCGTTGTGAAATATCAGGTTTTTAAGTTCTTAGAGGTGAGTTTGGGAAAATGGAGTTCTTTAGCATGAAAGCAGATTGCATTTAGTTGTTTTTCATTTTCTTAGCAATTACCGCCAAGATGATATTTTATTTCATACCTGAATCATGAAGTTGCGCCAAGTACTGGTTTAAGCTTTTTTCATGGAAGTTGTTCATTTGTCAATCTGTTTTGCGGGGCCAGTATCTGGTCATATAATTATCTTCCATTTAGTCAGCTTTTGCATTTCTTTTTCTACGCTCTTGTGTTGTTGCTGCGGGGAGGCTTTTATTATCCACTGGCACTCCACATTACACTGCACTGAATTAAAAATTATAATATATTCTTCAATACTGCCATTACTAATAATGAGATCTATCTTCTTCTAGGTTACAGGCAAAAGGTGAAGGACATTGTTGAAGGTGCTTTATTCCCTGAAGCTGGACTAGATAATAGAGTTGGCCATGCTGGTGGAGCAGGTGGACTTGTGATTGTTAGAGATATTGACTTGTTTTCCTATTGCGAGTCATGCATGCTTCCATTCCAGGTCAAGTGTCATGTCGGTTACGTTCCCTCCAGTGAAAGAGTTGTTGGTTTAAGCAAACTCTCCCGTGTTGCTGATGTATTTGCAAAGCGACTTCAAGAGCCTCAGCGTCTTGCAAATGAAGTTTGTTCTGCTTTGCATCATGGAATAAAGCCAGATGGTGTTGCCGTCATACTTCAATGTACACACATCCACTTTCCAGACATAGAATCAGTCTTTCTCGACTCAAACCACCAAGGATTGGTTAAGATACTCGTTTCCGCTGGTTCTGGGGTTTTCGAAAACAAGAACGCAGACGAATGGGCTGACTTCTTTAGTCTCCTCAAATTTAGAGGTATCAGTATGGAAAAAATCAATTTTAGAGGATCATCTGACATGAGCTGGTGTTCTTCTCAATCCGCCAAAATTTCCTCCAAAATCGGGCCTGTCAACCCTGCAATGGTCACTGCAGCAGCTTCCATTATTAAATCTTTGGGAGAAGATCCACTGAGGAAGGAGCTTAGAGGAACTCCAACTAGATTTGTGAAGTGGTTGATGAACTTTCAAAACTGCAACTTTGACATGAAGTTGAATGGTTTTCTCAATGGTGGGATAGCTTCTTTAAACACAAATAAGGAGGTTGAATTGAATGACAAGAAAATATGTTCTGAGCTGAACTTAGCATTTTGGTCACAATGTGAGCACCATTTACTTCCATTTCATGGGGTTGTTCACATAGGTTACATCCTATCAGATGGATTTAGTCCTATTGATAAATCTCTTTTACAATCGATAGTACATTTTTACGGTTTCAAGCTTCAAGTTCAGGAGAGGCTTACCAGACAGATAGCTGAAACAATTTCGCCGTTGATAGGTGGCGATGTGATAGTAGTTGTAGAGGCTAGCCACACATGTATGATTTCTAGGGGTATTGAAAAGTTTGGAAGTAGTACTGCGACAATTGCTGTTTTAGGACAGTTTTCAACCAACCTTACGACAAGGGCTTCATTCTTGCAGGGTATTCCAAGTCCTACATCTTCAGATCAATGATTCTTGTTTGAACTTGCTTGAAATAATTTAGCACTAGCTCCAATTTTTGTTTGCATTTTGAAGTTTTGAATTTGCTCAAATTTTGTTTCAGTTTACATAGAATTATAGCGAGAAATTGTCTTTTATATGCTTGTATACCCTAAATCTCTTGACAAAAGTTGGATTTATGTACCAGCCAACTTTGGCAGTAAACTGTTGTGTAAGTTTACCCTAAAAGTTATTCTTGATGTTGAGTTTTGAATTCTCATTACTTTATATGAAGGTTCACAATGTTATCTTGTTGAAAAAAAAAATCAGATACTATTGGATTTGGAGATAATTTTGTTTGAAGCAGACAGCAACTCAAACGGTATATAGTATATAGCTCATGGCCTGATGGAAAACTAAAAATATTTGTAGTGATAAGTTAATATGACCAATGAAATGATAAATATTATAAAGCAAACCAAAGTAGACAACAACATTTAATTCATCATCACATCTTTTCTTAGCTTAATATGAAAGATGCTTAGTAAAAACTAAAAACTAACTTCCTTTAAAATCATTTCAGTGCAAAAAAAAGCTGGAAAAAAAAAACTTGGATGTTGTTTCATCTTATTGAAAGCCTTCATCAACTACACCTCCTAAAGCATCTTCATTTGAATTATCTATCTAATCTGCTTTCTCACCAAGTGACTTAGATTTCTTCAATGATTTCAGTTCATCAATCAACAGAATCAAGTTGTTGTGAGAGTGTCCACCCTCCTCTATAGTTCTCTTTGCAGCATCACCAAGTTTCTTTGCTCTCATCCTCATTTCTTTGCTTTCTTGGCCACTTCCCATCAAAATCTCCACAGCCTTCACTATCTCTTCCCTTTTTACCGATATCCCTTCACTAGTGCTATTCCATAACTTGTTTACTTTTGCTCCTACTCCGACCCCTATCTTCAAAACATCGACGAGCAACTTTTCATTGTAAAATTGCTCAGCAAACATTGGCCATGTGATCATTGGCAAACCCGAGTTCAAGCTTTCGAGAATTGAGTTCCAACCATAATGAGTCACAATCCCTCCTGTTGCAGGGTGATCCAATATCAGAAGTTGCGGTGCCCAATTCCATATGATATATCCCTTTTTGCTTTCTTTCATCCTTTCCTCAAAATCTTGTAGGAAACTGTTTTCACTCTCATCTCTCTCATTTTTCCTTACAACCCAGATAAAATTATGACCTGAATTTTCAAGACCGTGTGCGATTTCTACAATCTGATCATTTTCAAGCCTAGTTAGACTTCCAAAACTTACATACAATACAGACTCATTTTGCTTTGAGTTAAGCCAATTTAGCCACTCTTCCTCTTTTCCAATCTCCTCTACGTGTCCTCTACTGGCCTTTTTTTCATCATCCTTGTTAGCCCTAGCTGAAACTGGTCCTACACACCAAGATTTGATCCCCAATGTAGTCTTACCAAGTTTTTCATAATCAATTTCCAGTTCATGAAAACTATTGTATAGTGTTCCATAACTTCTTTTCTCTGATTCAAACATTGGTTCAAAATACGCAGTCACAGAATTCTTTGTTCTTAACCAATCGGGAAGCTGCAGAGGAGTCATCTCAATGGTATGAGGCAAACCAGGAATCGTAAATTTCTGCATATCAGAAACTAAATTATCATGAGGTCTATGCTTCATGATAAAATGGAAGGCACAGTTGGAGAAGTAGCTTGAGCTGTAATAATGAATTCTTGGAATACCTAGTTTTGCAGCTGCTTCCACGGTCCAAGAATACATCTGATCAGTAACTATGCAATCTGGTCGAAGATCGCGAAACAGATTCTCGATAGGATCTTGGAGCATCCATATTCCACGGCTGATTTTACCAAAGCATTTCAAGTGAAGTTCCATCTTTGATGTTTTCAACACCATCTGGAAGACCAACTTGAGCTGAAGGGAACTGAATGAGTTGAGTTTTGATGGAGTGTCCTGAATTGAAGTCACTGTCTATGGATTTTTGGAATGTGGAAGCATTGGCATGAGTAGCAATGATTGTAACATTAACACCATGCTTGGCAAATAGTCTTGCTGTGTCTATCATAGGAATCATATGGCCAGGAGTTGGATATGGAAGAAAAGTTACATGAAGTTGGTTATGGGATTGTTGAGATTCCATTGTTGCTTTTCAAATCTATGAGCTAGAAGTCTGGTACAATTCTTGTGAGTTTCTGTTTGTGTTGAAATAGACTGTTTCTTAATGATATGTATATCAAATTTTCAGCCACAAAAAAGGCGTATCAACTAAAACAAAGATATGAAACCGCACACTTTTAATTGAAGGCGTGTTCCAGTGTCTGACACAACACTTACACTTATGATTAACGTGAATTATGTCATTTTTTCAAAATCTAATTGATTTCGTCGTATCAATATCAGTATCGTGTCTGATGTCCGTGTTTGTGTATGTATCACATTATTAGTTGTATCTTTCTATTATTTAAGTTAAAAGCCTGCTCACATTTATAAGTTAGATCATTTTAATTATTAATTATCACTAAACTGATACTAACTATCTAGTACCATCCTTTAAAAGTAAATAAATGAACTAGCTTTCTCTTTTTCTGGTCAAATAAGCATAACCTTTTCTACCACATGGGATTATAAAATGGTGACACGAGACACACGGGGTAGGAGAGTTGAAAGAGGATAGAATAAAAAATCATAAAAAAGAAGTGGAGATTATTGACTTGTAATTGTAAATGTGGCAGATTATGATTTTTCTCGCAAATAAAAATTATTTCTGAGATAGTACAAACAACCAGACAATTTTTGTTCTCACTTTAAAAATAATATATTTTGTTTCACTTTATTGTTTTTCTCTGAAAACTTATATAAAAAACGAAGTTAACAGAAAATAAATGAAATATTTTATTAGCTTAAAAATAAAAAATGAGACCAGGAAACATTTTTTAAAGCCAATCAAAGCAAAAACCTTTGTGGTATCTCTTCATAAAAAGATTGAAGAAGTATGCACTTCATATGAATTTCACTACTACAATTGAGTCTAGCTCAAATAATTGATGTAGAGTGTGAGTGTTGTAAACCACAAAATATTTCTAAAAATAAATAAAAATGAATTTCACTAAAAGGCACGTCATTAAGTAAAATTCCTATAGAACTTACCTAATAGTAAAAAGTTAATTGAGAAGTAATGCACTGTTGGCATTTTTCTAAAAAGACTGTTCCTACTTTGGATTTCAACCATGTACAGAATTACCATATCAAGGAACAAGAGTGATAGATCACACATGCTTAGTATTGTAAATTCAATGGTAACCAAGTACTCCTAATTACAACTCTTTTCACCTAGCTCCATAACAGAGATCATATACCAGCTATATCATAACTACCATATGTGCCGAATTTTATGCCACTCTATCTTGACTTCCTTTTTATGAACTTTCAGTTCTGGACGCTTTATCTTGGGCTCCTTTTTAGGAACTTCCAGATTTGGACACTCTATCTTGGGTTCATTTACAGGACCTTCCACATTTGGACGCGTGTCGTGAACTTCTCTACTATCAGCGTGCGGTTGAGGTGCTTTCTGTTGAGTGACATAAGTGATGGAGTTGTTTTGTTTCAAGCCAATGGCAAATCCTATTGCTAGTATCAGCAAAATCATGAATAGTGATAGAGATATTTTATGAACCTGCAAGCATGAACAATTAACAAAGTCAATGACGTTTTGTCAAAACGTGCCTTGAGTCACTGTTTGAGAAGTCAAAAATCGAGATAGTGTGTTTCATTTGATGGTCTCGATTATAAGTAAAAAAATATGCGTTTGATGGTCCAAAATATAAGCAAATTTTACTACTTTCATCATACTTGTAGCTATGATATATAATATTTCATCCTATTTCACTCAGTTATATCAACTTCAAAATGCTTTTGCTATCAGCTTGTAGCTATTAATCTGGGGAAAAGCACAAACCTTATTCATAACATTGCTTTTCTGAGGAAAATTTCCGTCAGCATGCTCAAGAATATATCTTAGCATTCCAACTATGGCAGATTCAGTCACTAGGTCATCACAGTCTGAAGGATAATTGAGAAATTGTTAAATTTGTATTAACTTAATGACATAAAAGAATGTTCAATGACAGGGATGGTGACATAAGTTGAAAGGCCACCTGGGATGTCAAAAATTTGCTTTGTTGGTGGAATTCCCAATAACTCCCCTAAATATACACGGACACGAGCACGGTCAGGGAGTGATAGGAGATCGCCATGAGTTAAAACAAGTACAGGTTTGTCATCTGCAAGCAATAAAAATAACTATCAGATTGACAACTATTATGAACACATGCAAGGGAAATGAGAGATTTATAGAAACAATACAACGAAATAAATAAAATAAAAAACCCTTCATACAAACTTCTGAAATTTCGGAATGTATCCTTTTTACTATTTCTCCCTATTTATCTAATTGAATCTCTTCTAACTAAACATTGTTGATGAAAGGAACAAAAACATTGTAGCCTTCCAAGTCCTAGAAACTATTTTTGCGGCTTAGACATTGAAATAATTGAAAGAAGAGAGATGAAACTAAAAATAAGCCACACCGAAATTGTTTACCTTTATCTAGGTTTTACAATATTCACGTCAAAGAAACTGGTTTCAAACCAAAATTCACTCTACGGCTGGTATAAACTGACATCAATAACAGAAAGCATTGATTTACAGTCTAACTATCGAAAGAAAATGAAATGAGAAAGATAGAAATACGGGGTTTTCAAGGGCACCCCTACCCCAGCATTCTGCTAATTAAACGTGTAGTCAATATACGTATTAAATCATAAACATGCAGTTGTATTATACGTATTAAACCTGATTCACTTTCAAAGTGGACTATCAAAATTATCTCAAATAGTAGCACCTGAAAGGACATAACACAAGCGTATGGACATAACTACCCACATTGTTACAATGACCGTTAACAACTTTCATAAAGAATGGAACTAAAATATGTTTGACATATCAGAGTGTCAGAATACAAGCTAGGATAGTTTGTATTTCCTGAACCTGCAGTATTTAATGATTTGAATGTAATCACCAGCATATCAGAAGGCCTTATAAATCACCGTTCAACGTGAACATTAAGATCCAAGCATAGGTCAATTATACAACAGATCATGACATTAAGAATATGACTTAGCAATAACGTAGCATCCAAATAAATAAGAATTTAGATTACTAAAGACCATATCATCACAGTATTTAGCTTCAACTATTGGATGGAATGACATAAATGTACTTGCATCAATTCTCTCTTAACTCAAAAGATTTGTGTTTTATAATAAACGTATTTTAACCGTCCCATTCCTATAACTTTGAAAGTTGTCGTATCCCTGCATATGTGTCGCATTGTATCTGTTCTTTTTAGTGCACAATGCAAAGCTAACTAGTTATCATAAAATAAATGGAAACATAGACTCTATGTGCATACATACAAATGAAAAAGAAAAAAGTGGAAACAGTTCTGTGATTCTATCAGATTTATAAAAACACATAAGCTTGTCCGGAAAATACCTTTAAATGACAGGAATGGGCAATTGAAAGTAGAAACAATTTGTTCAATATACCGTGCCTCCAAAGCACCACCAGCATTCTCAATCACGTTCAGAACCGAAAGACCATTAAGGACACATATAACATAATTAACTTTTCTGCTCTTACTGGAAAAGAAACCTTTTTTGTCACCTTTAAGCTTCAAAATTTTACTCAGTCTCTTATTATCCATACCCCTGATAGAGAATTTTTAAAATGTGATTTAAATATTAACATACGAGAATATTGGGAATGTTAAGTAAATAAATATAGAAACCTGGCAACAAGCTCTCCATGACGAACACCTTTTGTCATCCAATTCTTGAGCATTTTATTATTCTCATGAAAATTATCCGACAAACTACGTGTATCATAGAGGCAGATAGAATTTGAGTCTCTTGGAATCATATACTCACGGAGGAAGCATGTTCCATTCCCTCTAAGTGAATTATCTGCCATCAAAAGATAAAAGTAATGGATATTCTAGGTCAATGCACAAAGATATATAGATGGAATGAAATCACTTCCTCATTATTCAAGTTGATATCAAATTTAAAGTGCTAAAAACCATACATGATACTTGTGCTCTTGCAGGTGCGAATTTGTCGTCATCAAACACCTTAGAGATTCTATTTATGAGACTACTCTTCCCAGATCCAATTGGACCAACCAATAGGAGGCATGTTGTCTCTGGTACATCATAATCACATAGCTTTAAGCCCTTAGCCTTCTCAATCCATGTTCCAGGCCTATAGCTGTGACAATCAAACGACAAGATAAACTTCATATTCTGATTTGCAATTCCACATGTTCTCATACAAAATTTGAAATTTGATTTCAGAATGAAGAAGAACTACACAACACAATTGTAAGTACATAATTAAAGGATTACATGTTTTCATCCAATGAAACATTTAAGGGTAAGAAAGAAGAATGTGCCAATGTGGCAGAAGCATTCACTATGGAACAGAGTCAGTAGCCAAAAAATGAGGCATAAAAAATTAACAACTATCTAGGGTCTGTTTTTTATTATTCTGTTTTCATTTTTTCCCCTATAATACTATTTTCATGACAAAAATAGGAAAAAAATGTTCCCACTTCCCATAGCTGATTGTTTGAAAGCATTTTTAACATAAATCAAGGCAAATAAACAACCTGAAATTCATGCTTTTGACTTGAGTCCTTATTTCATTTTTTCAATTAGTTTTAAAACGAAGAAAAAGTTATTTTCAGTTCCTTCACTTCAATTAGACCATTTTTATTTTATTTTTCTATTTTCTTTAGTTAACTAATCAGAGATCAAATTTCCTTAGATAATAATATACCTTTCAATGTCTGAATGCTGAATATCAAAACAAATGAAATTTGAATTCAAATCAACACCTCAAGATTTTTTCCTTGGCTTCTATCAAATCCTTGCTGTTAATCTTCAATTCATCATAACTTTGCAGGATTTCTTGGTAGATTTCAAGTCTCTTCCTTTCACCGACAACAGAATCAGTAGCAGAAGAAGTCGCCGCACTTTCTTCACTAACTTCTCCGAAATCTAATTCATTCTTCTCATTCACATAATTGTCTTTATCCTGCAAACCTCGACTATCCCTGTAACATTATAAATCATCATCAAGTCATTGTTCGAATGCTAATGTCAACTATAGGATCAAGAAACAAAGGATTAAACTTCAACTCTAGAACCTTAAAAGCACTGATCCTACAAAACATGTTTCGCATAATTTATCTTAAAAGTCAAAATGCCATGCATTATATCAATCATCACTACAAGAAATTTTAGTTAAAAAATTGTTAATTATAGTAAGATTCTATTAATAATTAATAGGCTTAATTGCATGTTTGATCCCTTATGTTTATTTTAGGTTTCAAGTTGGTCGCTTATGTTTTAAAAGTTTCAAGTTGGTCTTTAAGTTTTGAAGGTTTCAAGTTGGTCCTTAAGTTTTAAAGGTTTCAAGTTGGTCCAAAACATTATTCATGTTGGAATAAGTTAATCTCTTCAGCGACATAAAGTTTACAAAAAAATGTTTTAAAATTGATTTTTTAAATAAGTTAATTTCCATTACCCATATTGTCGGCTTGAATCAAGAGACCAACTTAAAACCTTAACCCTAAACATAGGACCAATCATGCAAAGCCTAATTAATATTTCTTTTTCCATAAGTGCTTGTTCAAAAGTTTATCCAAACTAAGAATATAAAAGCCAGTAGCAAAAAATCTTATAATATTGCACAAATTTTCCAACAAATATAATATATTTATTTGGTTGAAAATATTTTTGGAAAAAGAAAGAATTGAAACAAGAAGAAAAAATAAGCAGTGATGATACCTGGGAGTGAGTGGAGAAGAAGGAAAGTGAAAATCTTCGTTGAAACAAGAATCTGATTGATCATTAGGTCAAACACAAGAATTCATCAAAGAGGAGAAGAGAAAGAATGTTGAGTTGAGAGAAAGAAAAAGAAATACCAGTATGGTTAGAATCAGTGGAACCACCACCCATGATGAATGATGATGATTGTGTTGCGTTCTGTTTTGAACTGAATTCAATGGGTTTTGTAGTGAACTGAGATAACTTTCAAGCTAAGTTAAGGATTCTGTTTCTGATCGTGGCGATAGTCACGTCTTAAATATCAACAATCCAATAACTCTTTTTTGGATAATAGTCATTTTGTCGTGAATGTCCAACGAGGAAACAAATAGTCCTTTATCAAAAATTCAAAACAATATTTGATTATGTTGCATGTTGGAAAATCAAGTGTTAACTTGCCGAGTTTACGTTTTTATGTATCAAAATTGTGATAACTCGGAGGTAAATTTCTGGTAAAATCAGAATGTTTGACGAGTTTGACTCGAGTTAACTCGGTCAAACTCGGTACTCGATCGAATTTATCAAGTTTAAGTCTAAAATTTTTTACGGTCTGTTTGGTTCGAGAATTACGAGGGGAGGGGAGGAATTTTAACAGAGGGGAGGGGAGATATTTTAATTAAAAATGTGTTTGGTTCACAAGGGGAGGGGAGAGATTTTAAAATTATTTTACTGTTTTACCCTTAAACTTAATTAAATAAAGATAATAAAGTA
>Ga0315913_1007691_pt1 | contig 12879 bp, 8 predicted proteins | sample MpolsnodulesMG_FD_207736 | JGI IMG/M metagenome (GOLD analysis project Ga0315913, IMG submission 207736) | Medicago polymorpha root nodule microbial communities from Los Angeles, California, United States - small nodules | ecosystem: Host-associated > Plants > Roots > Nodule | place: USA... | reverse complement strand
TATATTACTATATATATATATATATATATATATATCTGGCGCTTCCCTTTGTCATATACCGTTGTAAAAATCAAACCGGACTCATTGGATCGGACCGGACCGGACCGGACCGAATTAGATGGTTTATTGAGTAAACTATTTAGTTAGTCTTTGATTTATTAAACGGATTTCTATCTTTAATCACTTACTATCAAAGATAAGAAACTTGTTGCGATACACCCGCTGTTTTTATAAATGTGTTGCTATAACATTTTTTCTAAAAAAATGTTTTTACGAAGGAGTATTTTAGCAAAAATATAACTAATAGTGGTTAAATACACTTTGAGATGCATGTTGTTATATCATTCATTCTAAAACATAAGTGGGCATAAGTTAGCAACTCCTACAAACATTTGCTAGGATACATCTTTTTCTTTCTTTTTTTTGTTTTTGAAATATGTAATTATTTTTTAGAAGGAGTATTTGACCATGTGATAACTAAAAAGTTGGTAAAAAACCTGATGTGCATGTTGATAAAAAATCCTCATAAATTGCTAAAAAAAAAATCCTCATAAAAACAAGTGGATGTATCCTAACAAATCCTATTAGATAATTATATTTTTTTTTAGGGAGTTAGATAATTATATTTTAATAACTTATTAATTTGATTGATACATTCATATATAATTACTATAAATTTGGTGTCCGACATATTTTCAAAAAATTAATATCAATAAAATTTGATAGATCCAAAGACATTTTTAAAATATTTATAATATCATAGATCTATTTATATCAATTTAATCCTACATATCTTTTGAAGTGTAGTTCAATAATAACTTTTAAAAAATATTTATAATCGTAGAAATTTATTTATGAGCTTTCTACTATCTACAGTCATTTTTTAACCAAAAAAGTATATTTTATGTTTGTTTATTGAATAATATGGACCCATATACATCAATTATTTAATAAATTTAAAAAAATATTTTTTTTTACTTATAATAATAACCTAAAGGAGTACAAAGTTAATAATTAATTTTGGTTTACTTTTTATGATTGGACCGGACTAGACCGTTTATTGGATTAATTTATGTGGGTTTTTTTTTTTTTTTTTTTTTGAAGAAGAGAAGCGTGTTACACGCGTGAATGAGATGCCTGGATTTTAATGTACAGGTTGCGGCAATCGATTCCATAGTATTTGGAATACTATTTCTTTTTGGCAGGAACGAAAGGGAAACAAGTCCACGTAGAAGTAGAAATTATGTCCCTTCACTTTACACAACTTAAGAAACTTTAAGCAACAAATAGCTTTAATTTTTAAATTTTTATACCTGCATCTACTATTCATATTTTTATATTCTTATTAAAAAAAAACTAGTCTTATAAAAAAATTAATGTTTTTATATTAGTTTGAATAATTCAAGAGTCTTTAGGTGAGATCACATAATTTTCTTTTAACTTTACCAGAGTTTTGCGTTTGAATCAAGTCTTATGCATGCCGCAACATTAAAATTTTTAGAGAGAGTTTGCCATATAATTGAGTCATATAATGTTCAAATGATAGGTTTTACTAAATGCATGTGAAGGATGTCTGACTTACACCTTAAAAAAAATATTAGTTCGGGTCTCTAAACTAATGGCTTGTGTTTGAGTATTTTAGATGAAAAAAAAAGTGTTTTGAAGCGAGATCTTATTAAATGTAGTCAAACATTTTTTTTTCCACGGGAGATTAATCATTGATGAAAATTTATGGATGTTTTGTACTAATGACATGGTTATCCAAATAAACACATGTATCAAATAATGCGTCGTTGAATTATTTAATGCATGTATTTTCTTAGATAATCACATTATTGATGCGAATAAATTTGATGATGAGAAGAATCTCGTATTCAAAATTAGTAATGATATTTATACAACCATTTTCTCTCTTCTTATTGATCAAAATCAATATAGAAAAGAAAAAAAAAGGAAGAGAGAGAATAAGAGCATAATATAAATATGACATAGAGAATAGTCTAAAAATTGTCACAAAATGATTGTATAAATATCATTTCTCTTTTGAAAATGTGCATGCAAGAATTCATGGTTCATGCTTAATTGGATTGATGTTGCATTATTTGAAAGAAAATCATTTTTAACCGTAAATTCTTTTGCAATGTCTTTTAAAGAATATAGGACCACCAATTTCATGTTTTATTCAGATATTTAAACTATCTTATAAATGTGTATATGGCAATGACGAATCTAGATAAGCCACATTGGGGCATGTGCCCCACTAAACTTATTGTTTCAATGAATGATTATTTTTTCAACTAAAAATTCAAATGTCATCTAGTTTAAGAATTTATTGAAGGAGAATGTTGACCAGTGCCTCTGGGGCAATGGTTAAGCAACTAAAAGAGGTAAGATTTTATTAAAAAGTGTGGGTCAAAAGTGTCCGAAAACTTTTAGCAAAGTATGATATAAGTATAGTAAGCACACTAATACCTCATTAGAGTTCATCAATCTTGAGTTGTACGAGCACAATACAACTTCTAAAAGAGGAATGTGTTCTCTTGATTGTGGGCACCATACTCCCACATATAAAAGAAGAGTTGGTTGCCCATGAGTTTTCAGACTCGAGTCAGCTGGCTACCAAAGCGTCTACGCTTGAAAGTTTCATCCAAGAGAATGAGATTGAAACATCTAACCATACAACAATCTCTAACGATGATTACGATGTATTTGATGACACATCTGATTGTCATGGTGATTAGGCTGCTAATTATTAACATGGCAGCCAATATGGCAGCAGAGATCCATAAGATAAATTTTCAACGGATGTAGTTAGAAGAGAGACTGCTACAAATTAGTTTCTAGCTGCATTTTCTAAAATAATTTGTTGTATGGCTAACAATTTCCAACATCAAAGGTAAATGGAAATAGCTGATGTGAAATAATGGAAACAGAAAGGCTCGTCAATTGAAGAAGAAGACGACTGAGTGATAACACATTTAGTTGCGCTAAACCGATAGTGCATGACTACAATCTATAAACCACAGATCTTTGTGAATCATGAGTTTCCCCAGATCACTTGTGGACAAAGGGAAAGAGTATATGCAAATTGACAATGAAATGACTGACACTATATGAAACAGGTAGATAAAGCCTTGTAGACAGGGATGTCGATTTGCTCTATGCAAACTAAACAAAATTAACTCATTTTCCTTTATATATATTGTGTCCTCCATTTTTCTCAAATCCATCACAGCTAACAGTGTGTAAATGTAAATACCTTGAGGAAAACGAGTAGCATAAAACAAACTAATGATCTACATGGTGTTAAGAAAAATTTACTTTAACTTCTCTTAGAGGAAAAAGTCAACTAAATAAACAAGATATAAAAAATCAATAATTGAATATCGAATTATTATTTGTAAATATAGGATGAATAATGCTGTATATGTCCAAATATTACAACTTGTCAAAAACAAAGTCTCCAATATATTACATAAGAGACCATTTTACATCTCATTTCACAAGACATTCCAGTTCTTATACAATTGGCACTAAAATTCAAGAAACAAAATATCAATTTTAAAACGAATAAAATATCATTCATAATCGATACACATCTTTCAGCCAGTACTCTTGAAACAATGTAGCAAAAAGTTGGCTAATACCAATTGATTATACAATCAAAAGAATAAAACATGGTACATGAGAAAAAGAATTTGAAGCCGTGCTCCTAAAATCTACTGTCAATTGAGTAACACATTCACCTTAATTGTGGAGTCTGTTAAGATAAAATCCCTGTCATTTTCAGCCTTAGGATGATCTGAAGTATTTATTCTTACTCTGATGTGTACTAGTTTCGTGAAAATAAGATCTCTTAAATCACCTTTATATTGCAATAGATATGCATTCCATGAATCTCTCTCTCTTTTACCATATCTCTTTGAGCTTAGAAAATCAAGAATCCTTGCTGCGTATTTCTCTTGGTTGCCATCATTTGAGTGTGGAATTTTTTTAAGTTTACAATACAGTACAGCGAAAATAATAACCTGCATCAAATGAAAAATATGGTATTTAGTATTGACACTCTTTCGCTTAGCTCATTGAGGATGAACAACACCAAAGTTTATTAACTTGCATTAATGAACTAGGGCTTAGACCACTTGGTCATGGAGGCTGTGATATAATTCACTGAAACAGCACCACGAACGGTTATGGCGCATGAATGGTGTTTTTTCAATCACATGTCTAACAACCACCGAAGAAGATAATCAAAATTATACATTTTAAGATGTGAGTTGATAATTTTGGATGAACAACAGAGAATTGAACAATGATTCAACTGACGAATAGAATTTTTTTTTGCTTTAAAGAAATAGTTCAATGGGAATTTTAAGAAAGTTGCCGGGCGAGTGGAGAAGGAATGCTTTGATAGAGAACATAACGGACCATCAGAAACATACCTCACTTGTTCCTGGGCTAGTTCCGACACAACTGTTGATGCGAATTTTATCATCTTCAATAGCTGTATTTTTATCCAGGTCATCTTCAGTCACTTCAGATTCAGGATCAGCTTTTGGAGAGGCAAGATCATCCAATTCATCGTACCACTGTTGTGCAACACCAACCTGAACCAAGAAGGGGGAGTGAGTGCAAATGCATAACCAGACTGCTTTACTGAAGAAAGTTCTCATTTGCAAAAAGGACCTTATCTATGGATCGTGGATCATCCATTCCAGTGATTTCAGCAGCTGCACCTCTTGCTTGGCGCCATATACAGGATTCATGTAATGGCTCTACAACCTCAATATCAGCAGGAACATCCACACTCAACTGTATGTCAATATTGCCTGCAACAAATGACACAAAAGTTCTAGATCAAAAACGGTACTTGAGAAGTAACAGTTTGCAGTGAAGTATACTGTTGTTGATGATCAAGTACCAAACAGAAAATCTAAAAGATTTCAGAAAGCACATGCAGCCGATAATCCTTGATATATGAACAAGTCCAGTGGGACGCACCCACACAAAGCATACCAGAATATTTAAATTCAGAAATACCCAATTTTAGAATGCCAAACTGACCTGGTAGCAAATCAAATTGTTGAAGATGATCAATTGCTATATCTGAAAGCCCGTTTCCACTGTACGATCAGTAATATGATTGAAAAGTTAGTAAGTTAAACATATTCAACAAATAATGTAAATGTATACAAACAAAAATGAAGAGTTTGGGCATAAAAGAACCCAGAAAGTTTCAAGAGAAATAACTTACCCAGCATAACATGTCTCCAGAGGGGAATTCAACCAATAAGGAAATCCAAGTAACCCAAAATTAGATAGCTGGAAATCCAAACAGACCCCAGATTCAATATTGACCTTCAGAATCCTCTGTCGAACTAGCGAGACACAAAAAAATAGGAGTGAACAATTATGAAATTGCATATACACGACAACATTTAGGGAGCAAGGAGAAAATGATTACCCTTATCACAAATGAACATGTGATTCTGCAACTTTGTCAATGAAGATAAACGATCAGAATGTGGGAGGTCATCCAGCGCAAACACATTATTAGTTTTCTGTTGAAACTGGTCACAGGGAATCTTATCGAAGGTGGATAAATTCTGTCTGATTAGCTGTCCGCAGATCTCAAGAATTTTAGGAGAACCTGCTTTTAAATAATAAATAAATGTTAAACAATGTATTAACTTTAGCAAGATACAAGATGATTTTTTAATGTCGCCATTCATCTAATACAAATCAAACCTTCAAAAATTTTGTCTACTTTTCCTGAACCAGAATCCATGGTCCATAAAGTTTGAAACCTGGAAGTACAGATGATATGTATCAATGGGAGAGAGGATCAAAACTTGAACCATGTACATTGAGCATCATGATCAATACCAAGTAGGGCAAGGGGGTTGAGGTGTAAATGTCTATACCAAAAAATGTCAAAATTACTGAATCACTCACCTGCGATCTATAATATATATAGTGTCATCATCATCAGATTTCAACAGATGCCATGGGAAATATAACAACTTCGGATCAAATACTTCAGATTTTTCCATATTCCTTACACTGGTTTCTAGACCAAGCTTATTCAAGATCCAGTTGAATATTCCACCTCCCTTGTTATCGGTGTTTATCGGGTAAAGAGTTTGTACTAGACGTGTTTCCATGTCCGCTCTCCTTATAGCATGATTCTTTCGAAAAAGCAACAAAATAAAATAAATGATAAGGGATAACTCTATCAAGAGACAAATGTAATAAATTTGCTAAATAAATCCACAAAAAGAAAGAGGAATCTCAAATCAAATAAATAAGCAATTTTTTTTTGCTATAGACAAACAAGTGAAGAGAAAAGTAGCAGTCATTATGGCCCACACTCTCCATTGTAAAATCTAGTAAAAACTACTAGTTCGAAGTCCTTCCCCTAGAATTTAATATGTAGAGTTTTAGGTCTCTTGGTTACCCGAAAGTACTACTCCATCTGTTTCAAAATGAGTGTCACTTTAGTAAAAAAATTGTTTCAAAATGAATGTCACTTTCAGTTTCCAATGCAATAATAACTTTTTCTTTCCAATTGTAACCTTCAATTAATACTATATTCACTGCTTCCAGAGTATAACTTTTTCTTTAGTGAAAAACAAACCAATAGTTAATAAGGATAATTTGGTAAAATAACAATACTCGTTCTTTTAATCAATGCATTTCTTAATATGTGCGTAAAAACCTTAAACGACATTCATTTTGTAGAATTATTGAACCTCCCACAGCTTATCAATGAGAAGACGTGAGGGATGTTTAGTGGAGGCACAGGGTGAGGAGTATAAATCACGACATAAAACAAAAGGATGGGACATAAACAAAAGGATGGGCTATAAGGCTAGGTTACATGAATGGGGAGTTTAACCTCTATCAAGAACAGGGGAGGCAGATGCTAGAAGCAGAATGTGAAGGGGACGGGGAAGGGCATAAGAGGATAATCGTAAGGTATATCAATAATTGATAATGTACATAAAATTCCCATCAAATGTACAAAGTTGGCTAGAAAGTTGATGATAATTGTTGTATAAATCCAAATGCATACCTCTGAATCCAAAAAATATAAGCAATCCTCAGTAGCATTGTAATAAGAACCAGCCGGACGCCTTAATTTAGCAGATTCAAAGTCACCATCTTCGAATCCAGGGGAAGAGCCTATCTGAAGAAGATACGTGAAAGTATAAATGTAAAGTCTTAGTTTTACTATATTCTCTAGATACCAATAATTAAAAGAAAATGTTTAATGCCTTTTATCATGATAAACAAATGGAGCATATTACAGGGAGATAAATGGAGCATGCACATTGATGTTGAAAGCCATCTCTGTCTTGCTATCAATAGACAAAATGGAAAAATAATATAATAATTTACAAAGGATTCGGAATAGTTAATTAGTACGTACACAGTCCATAATCTTCCCATCGTCATCGCATACAATAATTCTATGATGATTGCAGTCAGAAATGAAGAGGCGGTTTTCACTTTCATCTGCAGAGACACAACCTGTAAAATAGGACAAATGATGTAGAAATATCAAATTAGTTAAAAGAAGAACCAGAACCAGAAACATGAAATATAAGTTACTATTTCTTAACAATTCTGAAGTTATTATTTCTTAAATATTCTGAAGATTATCTATTAGAAATCTTACAATTTAATTTCTTGATGTGATAATCCAAATGATACTATAAGTCTAAGAGACTATTAACTTGAATATCCCCCCGTTAGGAAAGGAAGAACGGTCTAGACATACATATAGTTATATATATCTATGTAGGCAATGCAGATAGCAGAAAGCAGTATGACCGTTACAATAGAGTTTAGGGAAACGATACAAGAAATTTATACTGTACACACAATTTTAAAAATAGTAGAGAACCCATCATTAACGACATATATCAACTCATCAAAAACAGTTAAAATAAATACAAGTGATTCCTTTGATGGAATGGAATTACTGTCTCCGCAGTGGGGATGGCCGCCAAAAAGTTGCAAAAAGGACTGCTAAACAGCCACATAAAGTGAGGAGGGGAGATAAAAATCGTTTTAGAAGAGAAGAGACGACAAGACAAGAGGGGCCAATTTTGTTGTCATTTGTTGTTTAAGGATGAAATGACCAAAACATCCAAAAAAAATGAAGAAACAGCTATAAGTTAAAGTTAAAGGGAAAAAAAACTATTTAGCAATGAAATGACCATTACAATCCAAAAAACTCAATTTTACAAGAGCTTCACGGTGGCAGCCTCTACCTGGCTGCTATTGGTAGCGCTGCAACTACTACTCAAAACTGCAACACAATGGAGTTGAGTGAATGCCTAGGGGGCCGCTATTAACTAGATCAATCTAGATTGAATGCAGTACTACTCCAGGCTCAGTTATAAGCAAAACAGTGTCTAAATTTGTTGGAATCAAATATAAGCAAAAGTTAACTATTGTATGCACATTTAGTGATGATTAAAAATGACCAAACAATCCAAATACCCTTACATTAATTCCTTATTGTAGTGAGGAGGTGATCATTATAATTTGGAGGTAGGTTAGTAAATGCATTTTCTTACAGAAAATTAAAAACACTTAACTACCATCCTTAATAAGCGTGAAAGTAAGTATTTTCACTTAAGATAAAACAAAGACAGAGAGAGTGGCAACCTGGTCTAGTATCTCATGGTTGCTGTCATTTTCAATACTATTGAATCAGACCAACTCAAATTAGGCCAAGTTTACTTTGATTAGAGAAACATATATAACTTTGATTAGACCAAATCCCCCGAAGGGGTGGGAGACCCATTTGTAAAATGTAATTTAATCCTACTGAATTTCATGCATGCTTCACCAACCGAAATCCAGAAAGCATGTGTGTGCATAATGTATATCCTATAGAATTTAAGCATAATGTAAATCCTATTGAATTTCAGCCGGTGTTCCTTGTTTACATTCAATTCGATTAAACCCACATCAACTGGTCAATAAGAGATGACACTTTATATTCACATGTATGCATTTCTAATTGGGAGGTGGAAGAGATACAGAAAAAAATTAATTGACCTCTTGGTTACCTGGGTAATATAGAACTAAATTCTGTAGAGGAGAACATATATATTCATCTTTAGCGATAAGATCCTGCCTCCAAGTTGTAGACCTCACAACATTGAGCCAATCAGAATCATCACTTGGTTGCATCTGTAATTCCTGAATATCTACATTTGATGTCAAAGTTAAAAACAGTGTAAATCCACACATAAAACATGAAAAACAAACAAGTGACACATTCTGTACAGTGTTAAAATGTGCCATTACCTTGACATAGAATTTCGGGACTGACATCCTTCACATTGTAAATCTTTGGGCTCTTAAAATTTCTAAATAATATGTAGCATTCACCTTCCTTTATCTAAATATATCAAAAGAATTATTGTAAGTAAAATGTAGGCAATAAAACCAAATATATGTTTGTAAACAGATAACCAAGAAATAAGACAGCTAGTGCAAGAAAACTGTTAAGGACCAAACCAACTCTCCAAGAAGAAACTTTTGTTATGTCAATTTTAAACAAGGGTTCACAATTTTATTTTACTTTTTAAAATGGTCAATGTTAGTAATCAGTTGTTAGATTAATTTGGTCTCCTTCATAAGCCCCCACCCAGCAATTCATCCTGCATGCAGCACGCTCTATATATAAGGAACTTTTCGACTTGGTGCATGATCATTACACAAGCTAATTCTACCTTATGTTGAAATTCAACTTTTTATTTAGAAGAGTGAGGATGTCAAGGATCGAACTCATTGTCAACTCATCATAGAGGCTCCAACACCATGTTAGAGACCAACTCTAAATGACCAAGAGCATTGGTGGAAATATATTAACAAAAAATATTCATTGATGACCCACTTAGCCAAGATTCATTGCATGGTAGAGTAGATTCAATGCACCTTCTGAAATTGATTTAGCACTAATTATTCCTCTTATGAATTGTATCTAGAATTTATTAGCCTTGCAATCTTGATGTATATAAAATGACATTATGCTAAGTGATCTAATCACTGAATCCTATTCAGAATCATTTCATCTTATACTTCTCAAACATCTCAATATGCTTCCAATAAACCAGGTCTAAGAACTTTTTTGTAATAACTTCTCTTAACTGATCGCCCTCTTTGTGGGTCATGGAGTTGTATCCACACTACCCTGCTATTGCAGATGTGTTTTACTGATCATCAATAATCAGTGGCATGTTATTTCCTCCTTTATTTTGTGCTTCAGCTTCTGTTATATTATATATAGTAGGGCCGGGGAAATTTTAGCAAAATATTAAACAAAGAACATTTGCAATGGTAGATATATTAGTCTCTACATGCACAAATATTAATGTATTTCAAAAGCTACAACAACGACACCTACTAGGGGAGATGGATACATGGATCAAATCAAACAACGACTATACAAAAGCTAAACAATGGATTTTACCACACCTGAGGAAATGTCCGCTGAGACAACAAAATAGGGAATGTGATATTTTCTGTCATCAGAAACTGGATTTGGTTCTCGTGGTCCGAAGAATTAATTAGTTTAATGCCCATAATAGTAATATGAGGGAACCTGCAACAAATTTTTCATTATTATTATGAAACCTGATTCCATCAAGTTTAGGAGGAATGGAAATAATAACCTTCCTATACGGCTATACCTCTCCTGAATTGCCTTCAACTTTTGAAACATAATGCCGCAGTCAAAATTGTTTGCAGCAAGAACCAAAAAAGTTCCATGAATTCCATGAATTCCAAAAAATTCTTCATTTTTAACAGATCTGTTTAACCAGTAATGATCGGTGCCTGAAATTTCAAATGAAAAAGGAATTATTTATTGGAAGAACAGTACAGATATGGATTGTTCAATTAATTAAATCCCAATTGTTTTAACCAATATGTCTTAGAAATGGACCCATGTGAATTGTAGCACAAAAAATGTTGCATACAATTCAAAACAGATAAGTTTAACATTGCAAATAATTATCTCATTCAACTGAAAAGGTGTTGCCAACCACAAAATGAGGAAAATAGTGGTTTGTTCAAATTCGTCTACACTACATCACTATAGCACCGATATTTTACAACACTTAGTACTAAATCGCATATCACAGAACAATAGACATTGGTTCAAAGTTTGCAATGTTATAGCCGCTATTTGACAACACTATGAAAAAGTATAAAATTTGCAAGTTATTTATGTCACTTCATCACAAGAATTAATTGCCTAGACAGAATCAGCATTTCAAACACAACTATGGGACTTTGTCTTAAAAATTATAACCAACACTTAAATGGATTAGCAAAACAAATACCTTCAAGTTTATCCAGCGAAGATTTTATGAAAGACAAAAGATCAACTTCAGGAGCATGTTTATGTAATACATCAACTGATGTTGAGAACCTGAATATGGCTGTCAATCAGAAGTCAGGAAACCTAACAAGGCAAGAAAATCATGAACAGCAAGGATTCTAAATTCAGCAGCCTTAAGTAACTTTTCAATGCCTATAATATACACTTTTTTCAGCTTAGTCCCTATATAAGTTGTTGTCAATTATGATCCCTCAAGCATAGAAAATTTACTTTTAGTCCTTGTTGTTTTGGTTTTAACAACATTACTTGAACATGATTTGTTCTATAGGCCTGTACAATTGCGTCCTTGATTACTAAGGAAGCAGAAACATAAGTCTGGTGGATGAATCATGACTGTATGAAGCACGGATACGGACACGGACACTGACACACCGACACCGCTAATAATTTGAGAAAATCACATAATTCAGCGTAATTATATATATGTCGGTGTCATGTTGGTGTCGGACCGTGCAGCATAGCGTGTGAGATCAGATAGTGATTAACGGCCGACATGATCTCCAAATTTTAATTTCTACAATATTCGTCTATGTTGGAATTAATCCTAGATAGTTCCAACTTCCAATTTCCAAAGGCTTATTTAAAAAAAATTCCAATGACTAAAAGTAAAATCAAATTCCAACATGGATAAATATTACAAAAACTAAAACCAAAACAACAACAACCATAATAAGAGTTTAATTTTGATAAATGCCAATCAGTGTAAAAGGTTTTACATTGTCAACAAATCACAACCAATCATATGTACTCCCTCCGGCCTTAAATATAAGCTATATTCGAGAACTTATGAAAATAAGGTGAAAAAAGCTTTTGAAAATTGTCATAACATAAGTTGTTTTTTAAAAGTTCTCTCAGACAGTCTCACAAAACTTATGTTGGTAAATAAGCTTGGTGATTGTCCAACCACAGAAAGATGAAAAGAACTAAACAATCACCATTACATGAAAAAAGCAATTAATTACCTATGTTGATGAAACCCTCTTGCTAAACCTTCATTAGCAATTGATTTAGGTGAAAATGGAAGTGAGTTTAAACCTTTGTCACATTGCTGCTTATAACACTCACCTACAAAAAATAAACATTAAAATTTAGTTGATAAAACTAAACTAAATGAAACATTCTCGAAGTTGTGAAAACATGTACCTGTGTAGTAGAGAAGTCTTGAGATTTGTTTTACACGGCGATATCTCAGAGACAGAGACAGAGACAGAGACATCTTCCTCTCTCGCTTGCTATCAGTGGCGTTGCCAGGACCCTGGATCATGGGGTTCAAACTTTTGAACTTAATAATTATAATTATAAACTTAATCACAATAACATGCTATCTAATTTCTTCAATTCTATTGAAATAGCTCTGTTGTGTTATCAACACATTGCTAGTTGATGCTATTTCATCTAAGCCTCCACCCATTTAAGTATTCATTGCTCTAGCTTTTGGGACACATCAAAAC
>Ga0315913_1007690_pt1 | contig 12881 bp, 6 predicted proteins | sample MpolsnodulesMG_FD_207736 | JGI IMG/M metagenome (GOLD analysis project Ga0315913, IMG submission 207736) | Medicago polymorpha root nodule microbial communities from Los Angeles, California, United States - small nodules | ecosystem: Host-associated > Plants > Roots > Nodule | place: USA... | reverse complement strand
TTTTCAAAGGAAATGGAGAGGATCCGGACGCGATAGAAGGTGGATCCACAAAATTAATAAAACAATTATCCAGCCAAAAAACAAGCCAATTCATACGCACAAACTCTGTTCTCAGCCTTATACAATTGAACAATTACTTAAACACTATAATAAAGACATTGTTTCTCTGGTTCAAACATTTTATTTACACGAGAATGTTATTATTACATAATACCTAATGCACAGACAGTGAGACAACATAGATATTCTCACACGGCATACACACTTAGAGGAAAAAGGGAAAAAAAGATATATGTACAATTATTTTTAGACAGGTAAATACAAATACGCAAAGTAAAGCATAATTACAATATTACATGCCTACAACTGTAAAGACACTTTTTAGAAATCACCTCTCATCTTCAGTTAATCTTATTTTATAATTATCCAAAACAGTAGCTATAAGTAGAATTGTTTGTTCACCGTGCAGAGAGCAGAATTCTCTCGATCACCTGGTCTACTCTGGTCGAAAGCTTATCAAATTTGGAAGATCAGTTGAATGGAGCTTCTTAATATCAGCCGCATTGACCTTGCAAGACTCCAAGGAAAGAGTGCGTAAATTTTTCAAAGGCTTCAAATACCGCAGTCCTTCATTTGTTACACGAGAATTTGAGACATTTAGCGACCTCAGTGCAGTCATTCCTGCATTCAAATATAGATATACAAACATGTATTTAGCCAAAGCAGAGCAAACCTCTTTGTTTGATCCAACTATGGGGCAAGGAAGGAAACAAAAAGCAACACAAATAAATGATATTCTCTATCTAATTTTATTTTTCTTTGATTTAATCCCGATTCTGCAAGACTTGGTTATTTGCTCATGATCAATGGGTTTACACGTGTTCCTGTGATGATTACACTAATATTTTAACCTTTTGCACATGAACAATAACTAACATTAGTATACCAGCTGCATCCTCATTACACGTGGTGCTTAATTAACAGTCAACATGAATTACCAGGGGGTAATAGAATGTTGACTGCACATTGAAGTTACAGTCTCATGTCTTTAATACATATACCAAATCATTTATATATTTTTTTGTTGAAAAGATGATGCAAGGAAGATATGCAGTGATGAAGACATGCAGAAAATACCAGAGATTAATTCCAGAGTTTTATCTGTCAATTTGCAATTCTGTGAAAGGTTTAACTGTGTCAGGGAAACAATTTCTCTTATATTTTTCACGCCTGCATCAGTTAATAATCCACCACATATCTCAAGGGATTGCAGGTTCTTGAACGCTGCAAGATTCAAAAAAGGAAATAACATTTAAGTCACCAAGATAACTTTATGCTTTTGTCAAAAAAAATAAAAAAATTATTGTATGCCGAAGATTATGTAGACCCGTGCTTTCCCATTACTTCAAATTAGTGTTCATTTTATGCAATATATACCAAACGAAATGACAAATAATGAAAAAGTAAGCTGGACTTAAATGAGGTTTCCGAGTAGTACTACCTCAGATTATTTTTTACGTTTTTATTTTGGGTCATTAAACCATTTATTTGTTTATGTAGATTTATTTATTCTCTTGAACAGTTATAACAATTTCAGAACAGATGTGTGCAGCCCAATAGCCATATGATAAGCATCAAATACCTAAAAATAGAAAGCGCCATGGGAAATGCCGAGTATTCTCATTATTACTCATGCATTCTCATTTCAAGTGTAGACTAATTAGTCGGTTAGATACTACAATTTACAGAGACATGATATATAATCAAGTATTTTAAAGAAACAGAGTTAACATACACCAAATGAACAATGAAAAACAACAATAGCTTGAAGTTGATATATATACATACATCGTAAATATGTAGTTCCAGAGTCAGTAATACGGGCTCCAAAGAGATCCAATGTTATCAATCCACTCAGACCTATACAAAACAAGAGCCAATCAGACAGTTACATTTGAAGCTAGTAAGTATCTAATGGAAGTAAAAAAAAAAAATAGTACAGCTCACACAAATTAATATGGACATTGAGTGGAACAGTAAAAGTGAAGAAAAAAATATCGTATAGCTCGCACCTCATAAAAGGGAGAATGATCGTGGTCAGCATAGAGTAAAACTACCTCGGTTCGGTTAGTTTCAGATAAAATGCATTTCATGCAGGGTTGCATCTAAAGTTGAAAACAGGTATTTCAATGAAATACTAAACCAAAGATGCAACCTGCAGTTTGTTGTAGGTCAGCAATCTTTCTTGGCAACAGGATCAGAGTCAGATTAAACCGCAGAGCTTGCTGATAGGTTTAAGTTGAAGAAGAGTGGTGCCTTAGCTAACTGCAATAGCTTTTGGCCTACCGGTAAGCACTCAATGCAAATATTAGTTTTGCATGTGAGTTAAAATCTGTTTAGATGCATTCTGTTCCAACCGCGAGGCAAGTACAGTGTGTCTGCGGGACGTTCCTCGAAGAAAGCAAAGGCGGTTTATTTCTGCCTCAGTCACGAGGTGCTTGGGATAAGTCTCGAGGCGTTTTCGGGCAGCTAGGAAGGCGGCATTTCGTACTGCCTGGGTGAGGTATTTTGCTCAGGTATGGTATAAAATAACAGGTTTTTTCAGTAATTTGTGAGAGCTAGATCATCACCAAAAGAGGGAACTTTTAGGGAAACTTAAGGACTAAGGGTTGAGTGCTTTTGGGTGAGATTCTAGGGTTGGGAAATACATTCTAAAGACCTTTTGTAGTGAGATTTCATTGGAGGAAGGATCTAAGTATTCTCTCTTGTGTTCTTGAGTGATTTTGTTAGAGGGTTAAGAGAAAGGGCAAAAGGGCAGCCCGGTGCACTAAAGCTCCCGCATACGCAGGGTCCGGGAAGGGGTTCCACCATTTGGTGTACTGTACGCAGCCTTACCCTGTTTTTACACAAGAGGTTGTTTCCAGGACTTGAACCCGTGACCTTCTAGTCACGTGACAACAACTTTACCAGTTGCGCCAAGGTGGTTAAGAGAAAGGGAAATGGTAAAAATTAGTTTGTTGTTGAAGCTAATTTCTTCCGACTCTTTTTTTCTCTTGTAAAGATTAATTGATAGTGGGCTGGAGAGCTGCTCTCTCCTCCAGACGTAGGTCAATTTGTACAGAACTGTGTAAACAATCTTGGTCTGTTTGTTCCTCTACTCTTTTTATCATGTTCTTTGGATTGATTGTTTGCTTGCTTGCTTGCTTTACACATAGGTTCTAGATTTGTTCTTGGTTGATATTATTATTGATTGGACTGTTTAGTTTGTTGGTTGCCATTGTTATTTGTTCCACTTCCTTGATTGAAACCTCAACAATTGGGATGAGTCCCACATTGGAGGTGATATGGTTTGAAGAAGTGTTTATAAGTGGGAGCAGTCCCCACCTCACAAGCCGATTTTGTGGGGTTGTGTTTGGCTCAACCACAAATTCTAAGAGATTCCATAAAGGTAGAAATCTCGCAGCTAAGTGCTAAAAGAGGGATTGTTAGTTGAAGGTAAGCAAGCGATCAAGTCATGTGTGAAGGCTTAGATAGGGCCAGAGTTGGATTCAAACATTGTGTTTGTACAAGGGCTCAAGTAGAAAGAGTTGTGACCTAACAGATGTAGTTTTTACCCCAATAAAGCACTTGAGTTGATCCAATCCACTACAATAAGTTAGTTGAAGGTAAGCAAGCCATCATGTCATGTGTTAAGGCTTAGATAGGGCCGGAGTTGGATTCAAACATCGTGTTTGTACAAGGGCTCAAGTAGAAAGAGTTGTGACCCGACAGATGTAGTTTTTACCCCAAAAAAGCACTTGAGTTGATCCAATCCAATGCAATAGGTTAGTTGTTTCCAAATAGCGTGTGACAAATAGCGGGGGGGGGAAATGGATGCTTAGAAATAAATAATCGGTCATTAGCACAGTATATTAGATGATCCACCCAGAAAAAAAATGGAGCATATGAAAATAAAGAAGGGGAATGAGAGAAAGAGAAGTAAAACATACAAGTCAAAAGTGATCATAAAGAGGGAGAATCGTTAAGATGACTCGAAATAAATGAAATCATTCAAAAGAAACAAGATAGGGAACTTTGGCATGCTTCAGTGTTAGATATATAAAATATTTTTTAAAAGAATAACAAAAAATAAAAGGAAAAATAATAAAAAAAATAATCAGTCAGGGCCATATCAATGACTTATTATTGATGCATATACACAATACAGCACTATACAGTACCCTCTATGCATATACAAAACGATTCATGCAAGAGCACCAAATATAAAAAGATAACAGGTGAATACACATGAAAGAAAGACATAGCAGATACACAAGGAAACACTTACTTGTAAGATTTGCCAATCCAGCATCAGTTATCTGTCGAGCATCCAGATTAAGTGATTTAAGATTTGTTAATCCCGAGAGCCTTTTTAGACCATTATCAGTTACTGAGGTGAATGACAGATTCAAATCTTCCAGCTTGTTTAAACCTGGACAAAAGCATGAACCAATTCAGATATGCATTAAAATCAGTGTCATGAATATCTCTAACAAGACATGATCAGGTGGATGGACACATTCGTGTGTACAAGTAGAAGTAACTGGAAAGCATATATTTATAAATAGATAGACAAAGAAGCTGTACAACTATAAAAAGAAATGCATTTGGTCCAAAAAAAAACTATAAAAAGAAATGTCTTAAATCAAACTAAAAATGTCAGCTCACAGTGATTACATCTTAGGCAGATTGGCAAATTATTCACACAAATCAATTTTCTTTTTACAAAACTTCACTTATATTAGTGTAACTAAATACACTTCCTCAAATTATCTTCCAACATATATACAGCAGTCTGTGATCACATTCCAAGATTGGGCCATAACGCACAAAATGTCAATTTATATACTAGAAGTTGTCAACATGGAAGCTGAATAACAAGGTGCTTAAGCGAAACATATTATATGAAACATAGAATACCTCGTAGACAGCACTCACACTTAAACATATAACCAACAAATATAGAAACATATGCCCTAATTTGAATTTATCTGCCAATAAATTCACACTGATTATTGAGTTTAAATTCTCATTTGATAGCTACAGGGTTGTTTCCACCAACCTGATATATATCGAATCCCGCTGTTCCCGACTTCAGTGTCAGACAACACTAGGCTTTTCAAGAGAGTGAGGCCTGAAAGAAAAATAACTAAAAATTTCATACTGTATGTCATACTTCCAATCCAAATATTGGAATCCTAAAATCTTAGATATTCAGAAGAACAAAGCAGTAAACCTGTCAAATTCACAAGTCCTTCATCCCCGATCTGGCAAGAATCCAGATTCAAATACTCCAATTTTGTTAAACCTGTCAAAGAGAAGCCAATTAAAGATCTAAAGGACAATTGGAAAAATAAACAATACACAAGTTTTAGTCATGATGATAGTCAATGTAGCAGAAGTTGCATATGAAACAAATTGAGTATGAAACGAGTTATTTTTCCAATGGTACTCAAGAATGCCAAGAGCCAGCACCCAAAGAGATTAAATAGGGAGCCTTAAGAAATTTGAAGACTATAACAAGCCCCTAATAATTTCTACGTCATTATTAGGTTAGGTTTGTGTCTTTTTACATGACCCTAAGTGAAGGGAAGTACAATAGGGCAAAGGATAAGATGTGCCTTCTAAATAGATATTATCGCGAGATTTTAAAATTTAAAACAATTCATGACAAAGAATAATAGCTACAGTAATTTTCCCTCGAAAATTAGTCTTTTTGATTTTATAAAAAGAAACTATCAGGGGTAAGAATTTGGCTTTGAGGTTGACTAAGTTCAAGTACACTAGGAGACAGTTGTTAATGACAATTAGTATCACATTTATTAATAATAATTTTCTCATTCCCCAATTTATTTTTTTTAAAAGGAAAAGTGATTATTAAAATTAGTATCAATAAGGAAATCATGAAGATGTTAATGTCAAATTATCAAAAGCAATAATATAAATGGGGAAGGTCTATCTCAGCTCTTAGCATCTAAAAATTGGCAGGTGGTAGTGAGAATTGAAGAGATAAATACACAGAGACTGTACAGATCATGTATCTTTCCAACCTAGGGATTAAGGAAGCAGCTTGTGAAAAAGTTGCTCTTAAAAGAGTTATAGAGGTATGAATAACCTTTTAGATGAACTAAGCATGCGTCTGAAATCTTGTTAAATGCAAGACTTAACCTCTTCAAGCCTGTAAGACCTGCAGGAAAGGGAACATATGTTGTAAAACTGAGAAATTGTTGTTTTGTCATCCTATGAGTAAAAAGTATGGACATGGACATTAAGTCGTCAAAATTGGTCGCTATATATTCGAGTTACCAGAAAATTTCTCAAATCCATCATCAGAAAGACCACATCTGTTGAGATTTAAGCATGCCAGGGCAGCTAAGGCTGCACGTGAAAGAAAAACATGATTAAAGAAATAACCATGAGAATTTTGGACATTGGAACAGTGGTAAGCAAATATGAGATGCCAAGATCAGATATAATCTTTTCTGTCCAAGCACTACTTGGATTGCATGTCAGAATTGTCAAATCATTAGTTTTCTAAATAAATTAGAGGGAAAGCAAGCATTGCAAAACGACGTCCAAAACAAACAAATTTGATGTCCAAAATCGACATAAATGAATTGTTTAAGATGAGAATTGTTTACCAGAAATATACTCAAAACATGCAGCAGTGATACTGCATCCTTCAACATTTAATGTGCTAAGCATTTGCAAACCTGTAAACCAGAGAGGAATATTCAAGCAATGTAATAATACATAAAGCAAACTGATTTTACAACTCAATAAACACAAAACACCTTTTTGATAACAGTTAAAGAATAACATATTTTCACTAGAGTGAACATAAACTGTGTTATGAGTATAGCTGTCAAAGAAGCCCCAAAATCAAAAGCCCCCGTCAATTGAGCCCTATTAAAGCCGCATGATTTCAGGCCCCATATTGAATAAGTTTATTTTCGGCCCAGCCCACTATCTACTCTGCTTTTTGTTGGCCCTAATAGAGGGGGCTTAGGGGCCCAATTTATTTCATGCCAAATATTATCGCTATTCAGTTACACTCATCTCAACAACATTCAGTAGTTCTCGTTTTCACATCGACACCAATCGCCCTCTCAACCTTGATCTACTACTATAACCACCGTCTTCTTTGTTCAACCTTCATCTCCTCCGTGAACCTTCGTCTTCTCTGCTAATCAAATTCATTTTTTCTTTTCTTCTTAAATTGGTCTAAATTATTCTATTCTTCATCGATAAAATACAAAACACGGGGTAATACGAATTGAATTTAAAAGTTCGATTTTGTGTGGTTGCAGAATTCTAAGTGTACTTCATCGATAAGCATGAAAGCGCAAGGTACCCAAGGGACAAAAATAAATTTTTTTAGGGGCAAAAATAATTATTGCCTTCTTTAAACTAATTAATCTTTTTTGTTCCAAATAAATAATCTTTCAAAACAGCTTATTTTAAAAAGAATATCTGTGTTAGAAGCGCTCATCATATTTTAAGAAGAAATGCTGGAAAAAAAAATTCAACAAAAAAAATTGGAAAAAAAAAGTAAATGTGAAAGGGGGCCAATTTTAAGCCCCCTTAACATGTGGGGCTTATAAAAAATAGGGCTCATTATTAGTTAGGAGTATTTTAATCCCCCTTCACACTGGAATTGGGACCCAAAAAGTTAAAATCCCTTAAATTGACATCTCTAGTTATGAGTTTTAGATACAAAGACCAAACAACTCCAAATCCTAAATAAATAGGGAAATCATGAAATAAATCAAGAAAGTGACTAAGAAATATGAAAATTTACCCTACGACAAAATAATCCAAGGTACTTTAAGATTAGAAACTGAACTCAGAACAGAAACAAATATATTCTAATAATATGTCAATATATTATGAGATATTATATTCTACTAAATTGACAACTAGATATGTTATGACGTGCATAAAACAGAAGCAGCTGTTATAGTCTTGATGTAACACTTGTAATTGATGACAAACAATATGGAAATACCTCTTAAGTAAGAAATCCCAAGATCAGTAATACTGCTGTTAGAAATTTGCAACTCCTTTAAATTAATAAAACCTGAAACATTTCATATTGAAAGTCAACTGAAACTGTGATCAAGGCCTAACTTTTTGCATCTAAACGTATGAAGAGAAAGAATTGAATTGGGTAATTTTATGAAGCCATTAATTAAGTTACAAGACCAAATGTTCAGATATGAACTCAACTATGAAAATCGGTATCAAGTATCGACCATAGTAACATTTTGCTTCCACCTCATTAGTAGAAAAACTTCTACATATAGTATCACAAAAGCATGAAAATATGAATTTTGTTACGCACAAAAGATAGGAGAGAGAGTAAAATGCAACTACTATGATAAAAAACACAAATGAGCAATACCTGAGATAGCCTTCATATCTGAATCTGTAACACATTTACAGCATCCGATATTAAGAGACTCCAGCTTTTTCAGACCTGTATTCGAAATGAAAAAAAAAAAAACCGAACTAAATCTATAACCTAGAAATTCCAAAACCAGGTTTCTTTGAAAGCAAATTCTAAACAGGAAAGCATTTATTAATAAAATTTAAATAATAAAGTCCGTAGAAGAAGCCAATGAAGGTTGGCTCAAGTGGTAAGATTAAAGAGCCTCTGACGCAAGGATCCATAGATCGGTTCTTATTGGCAATCCTCTATTGCAAGTCAACTATATCCTAAATTGGCATACCCTGACCTCGCCCTTTCCTCTCCTTAAACATTTTTGTATAATAAAAAAGGTCTATTGAATGAATGTAGAACTTATGATAGCCATTTTATTGCACAAACCAGATGCAGTCGACATCAAATAAAAAATAATGATGATAATTCATCTAAAATAATTTAAAAGAAGAGTATAACATTAGGTAGTTACTAAAAGACAGTTAAACAATAGTTATTGATTCGAAGAATATGGTAAATTCATCGAGCAAGAAACAAAACAAATTTTTTAGATGAAGTTTCATGAAATAACTAATATTGATCATCTAGCCTGATGACCGGATGAAGTTAATGTCAGACTGCCCGATTACCCATATATATCCCATACCTAAGTATATATTAAAGAAAAAATTATATTGTTTCAGATTACTAGATGTGATGTTGGTTTTTAACAACATCAAATACATAAGGAGGTTAACTTCTTATACACTTAGCAAGATCTCAAGAATAGAAACCTTTAAAATGAACAAATCCGCCACGAATATCTGAACACCTCTCAAGGTCCAACTTCTCCAAATTAACCAAGTTGGAAAATGCACGCATTCCATCAGGTGTGACAGCACAGCTCTTTCTGATACTCAATGAAGTCAAGTTTGACAGACCTATACAACAAATTTCAGTTGATTGATTATGTTAACAAATAGAACTCTTGATATCTCATATCTATTTATGTAAAATAACTCCAATATTGCATAACATCCAATGAGGATTAACATTCATGAATGAATTTTTCCACTTACTTTTGCAAGACATCAAAAATTTCCAATAATAGTTTTGTTATTTTATGTAAAAAAGAAAGACAAAAACAACAACCCATGATTATAAAATACAAGATATGTACTAAATACCATCAAACTCAGCACAAAGTCCCATCTCATTTGAATAGTTTGTATGATCTTATTATGTTATCTTAAGTTTTCATATTGGGCCTAACTCAACATTACAAAACCGGCTTGTAAGGTGAGAGCAGCCTAAACTTTATAAACCCTGCGCAGGCCATATCTCTGGGCTATTTGGGACTCGATCCACCCCTTTCACACCCAACACAAGGAAGGTGCTGGAGGTTGCAATGAAGGCAACCCCAATGCTACAATTAGGCGGCTAGGGGCGGACCGCAATGAAGGCAAAATTTCCAGCATGTTATCGTTCTGTTTAAAAACTCCACCTACCACTTAAGTGTTTGAGTCCATGTTCTGAAAATTGATCACAGTAATTAAGGGTCAAAGCTTGAAGATTTAAGCAATCCTTTAGGAGTCGCAGTCCATGGTCTGTCACATTAGAGCCAGAAACATCAACTGCAAGTAAAGACGGCCCTTGTGAAGCAATGACATCCATCCAACCATCATTCACTCCAAGATATTCACCCAAGTAAACATCCTGCCATAAAAAACACAACACATATTTAATAAGCAGGCACATCTTCGTAACTGAAGCTTCTTCTAAGTGTATGTTTGGTTCCACTTCTAGAGCGGGCCAAAATCGATTCTAGAGATGTAGAATTGATTCGGACATGTTTGGTTGTTTTCAAGTAAAACTAATTTTGCCACCAGAATTGATTCTACTTGAAGTTAGAAATTGGAGTTATTTATTCTAGAATTGATTTGAACACTCAAAGTTATTGTTCAACAAACTTAACATGAATATATGCAAACATAAATCACTTTATCTTCAACACACTTTTAGTCAGAATCAATTCACTCAAAATCATTTTTTGCTAAGGAACATACACCAAGTACTTAAATGAAAGCAAAACATGAAATTTCACCTGAAGAGCGCAATCTCGAAAAGCATTGAGAGATGTTTCAGTAAGACAATGAGAATCCACAAATTCATTGAAGATTAACTGGCTTATATCTCTGGGAAGAATCGAAAAGGACTGATATTTATGAAAATCCTGAGAAACATAACTTGAATCAAGTACTGTCATAAAAACAAAACAACCGAAGAGAAAGAAAACAATAAAAACATGCACCTGGCGGATCTTATTTATGCATAAATCCATAAGAGAAGGACAGGTACCCCCACCAGGAGAATGATTAGCCTTAAAACTTCTTGCTCCTAACCATTTTGTACTGCCACTTCTACAATATCTTCTTGATACTCCTCTGCGTATATCATCTTCTATCACTTGTTGATTTCTCTTTCTTGAACAAATACCTCCCATCACTTTATTTCTTTTTATTTGATTATTAATTCATTAAAACAGAGTCTAAGTTTCTATTTCAGACCGTAGGATTGAACTGCACGAAGGAAGAAATAAACAAATATATCAACCTAACTAGAATCAAACAAATAGAAAACCATAAAACAGTGATCAGACACAGAAATTATGATTAACTTAGTTTAGTAGTAGAAGATATTTAAACGGTTAAGTATCCCTTGATTAAACCACTACTCTAATGAAATTAATGAACATGATGAAGATGAATTTCTATTTTTATTTTTATTTTAATTTTAATTTTAATTTTGTCAGAAGCGTAAACAGAGTGAGACTGAACATATATCTCTTTCATAATAAAGTACGTTAAGATATTTTTATTATTTATTAATATTAGTTAATCAGCTTTCTAAGAAAAGATGAAGAAAAACATCACAGAAAAATATAGGGAATAGTGTATAATCAATCGGAAACCTTATTCTGGAATATTATTGATTGTGGCGTAGTGAGACAAAATCAGAAATGGAAAGAAATTAGTGAATATGTATGAAGATCATAGGCAAATTTTAGAGAGAGAGAGAGAGAGAGAGAGAGAGAGAGGAAGGGTTTGGTTATGCGATGAGAGAAAGGAGTGTGAAGAAGAAGAAGGGAAAAGCGAGGTGATGAATGACACGTGGCAGTAGTAGTAGTTGGTGTTGTGGAAGAGTGAAGAAGAGTGATGAGTAATATGAAGAAAAAAAATGGAAATGGGATAAGAACAAGGAGGAGAAGAGTGGGGTCTGTGGAGAAGTTCGGGTCCCACGTCCCGCCTCTTCCGCACTTGGACTTTCTTTATTGGATCATTCATTCCCGATGTTTGCTTGCTAAACCATGGAAAATGTCCTTTTCCTTTCTCTTTCTTTTTTCAAAAAAAATAATCATTCTTGATGTGTTTGGTTGTCAAGCGGAAAGAATTGATTTTGATAGGATTAATTGTGTAAAATTGATTTTGGTTAAAAATCATTTTAACTAAGAGTTATTTATGTTTTGATATATCAATGTAAAAGTGAGTTGAACTATAAATTTGTGTGCGAAAATTAATTATAGAACCAAAAGCTACAAATTCTAGCTTAAGTAGAATCAATTCTTGATGCTGAATCAATCATACTTGACAACAATCAAACATGTCATAATAGATTTTACACCTTCAAAATCAATTCTTGTAAACCAAATATACACTTATTTGACATTTAAGTAAGTGTGTTTTTTTAAGGAACCTTCAAGTAAGTGTTGTTAGGTAGCAAAGTGAGTGAAATATGAGTGCATTGATCATACATGGGCTAATCGATGATGTAATGGTGTTAGGCTCCTTGATTGTTGCTATTGTTTCTCATGCAATTTGGTGTAGTTTATTACATGATATTTCAGTTTGTTTAAGGTAACTGTTGTAGCAACAAAAGTAAGTATTTATGTTATCGTCTCCACAGGGACTGGTGCGATATTCTAAGCCGTTCAACAATCAATATCGTTCTGAGCTAGGATTGTCGGGTATTTTGTTTCATAGACTATCAAACTAAGAGATTGTAAATGGAACGAGAGTTAACAGGGAAATAAGTATGCTGGGATTAAACTTTGTCAACCTACTCGTACGTATTCTTGGATTTGGGTTGCGGATTCTAATTATCAGTCGATATTATCACATTGCTCAACAACATCATCCGTGTCCAAAGGATATCGTGATTTCTATTGGATCGTTTAATTGTCGATGTCTCGCACTATTAAACGATCCAATAGTCGATTGTATCGTTGTATCGTCAATGTCTCGCACTATACAATGATACAAAAGCTTTAAGTTCCAATATTCAAAGTGATTACCAACCTAAGTTCCATGTCTAGAACAAAAGTATTGATAGAAGATTATTCTAACCTAGATTCAAAAGGTAT
>Ga0315913_1007689_pt1 | contig 12882 bp, 8 predicted proteins | sample MpolsnodulesMG_FD_207736 | JGI IMG/M metagenome (GOLD analysis project Ga0315913, IMG submission 207736) | Medicago polymorpha root nodule microbial communities from Los Angeles, California, United States - small nodules | ecosystem: Host-associated > Plants > Roots > Nodule | place: USA... | reverse complement strand
AATTTTAAAACTATGTTGCCACATGTTGTGGCCACATTAGAGTACCAAATCTCTCGGCTTGGGTTCGATTACAATTATTTTTTGTTGCTTTTGGGATACTAAAATTTTTGTGATGCTATCTTAAGCTTATGAGTTATGTGACAAAATGTGATTATCCAATTTTCGATAGGATAATGTTAAAAATTCTCTAAAATATTTTTATAGTTGTTTTAGGGAGAATTATTTTATAGTTAAAAAATAAATAAAGGAAACATTGTAACATCACCATGTTAAATGATTAGTTTGAAATTTTGCAGCCAACACAATTAGTTTTGATAAAAGCTTTTTTTGACAAGGACTTTTGCTAAAATACTTAGCATCCAATAAGGTTGATTTGGTATAATTGGAAAATGCTAACGGGTTCTTAAAAACTTTGTTTAATAGTTTAAAATAGTAAAAGAAAATAGAAAATAGTGCATTCAGTGCATTGAAAATTAAAATATTTAACATTTTCAATAAATAATTCTTTTATTTACAATCAATAAATAATGTTTTTACGACACTTGTTAACAAGATCGAAAATTTATTTATGTTTAAGGTATTTTGGAAAATTCATGATTTTTCACATTTTGAGAAATTCAAAATATGTTCTTTTAATACAAAATATTGAGATAATTTCTTGGGTTAATAGGTCTTTACCCCCTGTAATATATGTCATTTTCGGTTTTCTTTCCTGTAAATTCTTTTTTTATTTACCCCCTGTAAAAAAAACTATTTTGATTTACCCCCTAATAGGCCAAACAAAAACGAAAATTTCTTGAAAAATAAAATAAAATAGGTTTTTGTTTGGCCTATTAGGGGGTAAATCAAAACAATTTTTTTTACAGAGGGTAAATCAAAAAAAAAATTAAGGGGAGAAAACCGGAAATGACCTATATTACAGGGGGTAAAGACCTATTAACCCTAATTTCTTTTGTGAAAAGTGTGGAGGCAAAATAAGAATGTATGGGGCATGGGGACTTATGTGGGGACGTAGAGTAAAATTTTCCTTTATTATTTCTTCTAGAACATTTGATATTCTTGTTTTTGTATTTGCAAGGAGATGCACATAGAGGTGGAAAATGTGAAGCTTAATTAGAATGGATCTTGCACACAAATACTCAATTACCGTTGCTGTAATTTTGGTTTTCAGATTGTTTGCTTGCTTGTTCTCCAATTGGATGTCAAAAACATACTTAAAGTTAAAGACTACTCAACTCACTATACCATATCATATCATATATACACCATTGTATATAAAATAAATATTCCAACAAACGTTCCTTTAAAGCAATATCTAAAGCACAACCTATATATACTACCCCCTTTGCACATTCTTTCTCATCCCTTCACTTATATTCTTCTCTTCTATTTACCAATTCAATAACACATTGTTTCCAATCATGGCTTTTTTCTCCCCCAAAACACTTGTCCTGACCTGCTCCTTATGCTTATTTCTATCTTTAGCATTTGGACGAGATTTCTCCATCGTGGGCTATTCATCAGAGGACTTAAAGTCCATGGATAAGCTCATTGAGCTCTTCGAATCATGGATGTCGAGACACGGCAAGATTTATGAGACCATTGAAGAAAAGCTACTCAGGTTCGAGGTCTTTAAGGATAATCTAAAGCACATTGATGATAGGAACAAGGTTGTGAGCAACTACTGGCTTGGTTTGAATGAGTTTGCTGATTTGAGCCATCAAGAGTTCAAGAACAAGTATCTTGGACTAAAGGTTGACTTGTCTCAAAGGAGAGAGTCCTCAGAAGAGGAATTCACTTATAGAGATGTTGATTTGCCTAAGTCTGTTGATTGGAGAAAGAAAGGTGCTGTAACCCCGGTCAAGAATCAAGGTCAATGTGGTAAGTATACTATTATTGCTATATACGAAAATCTATTCATATAGTTTTGTTCAGAAATAGGTTGCAAGAATAATAACATGGTGATATGAACACGAGGACTTGCAGGTAGTTGCTGGGCATTTTCGACTGTTGCCGCGGTTGAAGGAATAAACCAAATTGTGACAGGGAATTTGACATCTTTGTCCGAGCAAGAATTAATCGACTGTGACACAACTTACAACAATGGTTGCAATGGGGGTCTAATGGACTATGCATTCTCCTTCATTGTAAAAAATGGTGGACTACATAAAGAGGAAGATTATCCTTACATTATGGAGGAAAGCACTTGCGAGATGAAAAAGGTACATAGATTCAATCTAAAACATATTGTTTCATACTAAAGTTATAAGTAACATAACTTTCATTGGTTTGTTTCACCAGGAAGTAACTGAGGTTGTCACTATTAATGGATATCATGACGTGCCACAAAATAATGAACAAAGCTTATTGAAGGCACTTGCCAACCAACCCCTCAGTGTGGCCATAGAGGCTTCAGGCAGAGATTTCCAGTTCTATAGTGGAGTATGTTTAATTAATTAATTATAAAACTATAATTTGCCATGGAAAATTCTGTTTTTTTTTTTTATGGGTGAATCTAATCTTAATGGAATTGTTTGAACTGATTATTTAACTACCATTTGTAGGGTGTGTTTGATGGACATTGCGGAAGTGAGCTAGATCATGGTGTGTCAGCCGTTGGATATGGTACATCAAAGGGTTTGGATTACATTATAGTGAAGAATTCATGGGGAGCAAAGTGGGGTGAGAAAGGGTTTATAAGGATGAAGAGAAACATTGGAAAGTCTGAAGGCATTTGTGGACTCTACAAGATGGCTTCTTATCCCACTAAAAAGAAATAAGATTTAACTTCATATTCATATATCGTTGATCCATTGAATTACATAATTTCCTTTGTCTTAATTTCTTCTTTGAATTCTCTATAAATTTCTAATTTCCATATTTTCCTTTGAAGCAATGTTATTGTAATGTCTTCAATTCAATAATATTCACTAGTTTGCTATACGCAAAAGAAAAGTACGTGTTGTTAATTTGATTCACTATTTTCAACAAGTTTGTCTAAAATGGATCTCAGGTGAATTAGTTATTGTGGTAGCGTACAAAAAATATGTTGTAAATTCAATCAAACATGCTAAGAAAATGTGTCCGACAAACAAGTAATGGTGACTAAATTTAACAATCTAAGCAACAATAAATTCAATACATGACACATCTAGCGACCTATGTGTTTAATGAAACCACACCATCAATCTATAGCATAAAATAAAAAGAGTAGAGGTACAAACACACCAAATTTGTCTACCCATTCAATCCCCTTTTGAGTCCCCTTTGTGATGGTGTTGTCTCTCATTCAAGAACCTCACAAGGAGCAACCTCAACACAAGAGCCATGATCTTCTCTTTATGTTCATTCTTCTTGTCTCCACTCTCTTTGTTCATGAATCCTAGCCACTCTCTCAAGAGGCACTAACTCTTAGGCTTTAAGTTTCATGCTACTAAAAAACAATGAGGTAAAAAAATTGTATTTATGGACTTGGAACCCGCATAACTCGAATTACTATAACTTGACCATTAACATGATTAGAATTACCGCTTTCGGTATGATGTTTTTTCATCAGGTAATTCAAATTGCCTATTGACATAATTCAAAATACTTAATTCGAACTACCCACTGTCACAATTTGAATTACAAGTATAAGAAAAAAAATCTATATTTGAGGCACTTTCTCCACATGATACCTTGATTTACCCAAAAAAAAAAATCTCATTTCTTACATGAACATGCTCTAATTTTGAATTTTGGTGAGTATACTAAATCATAAACTTAGCAATGACAAGATCTTAGTTAGAAGATTATACTAATTTGACAAGGCAAAAACCAAATTTGAATGCTTATATAAGTCACAATTTTATTTAACACATAATCAAAGCAAAAATCGCATGTTGATAGTTCATAAAAAAATGGATAGAACAACAAGAGTAACTGGGAATATCTAGTTTTAAACTAGGACATTAAGCCCATCTGAAGATGAATTGTTAAGAGTAATCTCTGATGGTGGACATGAGTCTTCTTTAGAAGGCTCTTTTGGGTCAGACTCGACTTTTTCGTGACTCTCAACTGATGGTGGACTTGGGTATTCTTTAGGAGGCTCTTTTGGGTCAGACTCGACTTTCTCTTGACTCTCAACTGATGGTGGACTTGGGTCTTCTTTAGGAGGCTCTTTTGGGTCAGACTTGACTACCTCTTGATTCCCTGCAGGATAACTCCCTAATACTATCTGCAAAATCAGCACCAAATTTTGAGAGAAAATAGGTTCATCAGTATAAGAAAAAATATCTAAAAAATCAAATGTATTTTTAAATTTTGGATCAAATGCAATTGAATTTTTTTATTTAAAAATATACCTGAACAGGAGAAGCAGCAATCAAAATATCAACAAGTTTACCACCAAATACACTACCATCTGATGTTAAACTCACATTTAAGCCTTCAAATATCTTGCAATGACTTTCTTTCTTATCAGGAAACAAAGACCCACCAAGAGATATAATCTCAAATTTTCCCTGGCAAAACAAAATAAAAAAAAAATTAGAGTCTATATAAAATTAACACATATTTTTAAAAATGAAAATAAATATGTTTTTACGAAAGTAAACAAACCATAAAATTGTAGGACGACTAACCTCGTAAGTCTCTATTTTACGATCTACACAAATAGTTGCTTTGGATGTGGTCCCAACTGCCGATAATATGCTTATATTTTCAGAGAGATTCTGGGAGAATGTCATAATCTTTTCTAACACATTCTGAATGCCAAAACATATATGTACAAGAAAAATCAATAGTTGGTCCTTAGCAAGATTTTTTTTCTTCTTTCTAAATGACAAATGACAGAATGTTTGGAGATTAGAGTGACTTAAAACCTCAAATCCTATTTCCCCCAAATAGAAGACAATAATGATAACTTACATTATATTTACAAGTTATAGCTCAATCGATAAAAATATCGATATTATTAGAGTGAATGTTGTGATTGTGGTTCGAACACTCGCCTCTTCTCTTATGCGTGTGAATTTTAATGGTTTTGTCTATTCAATATATATAATAAATTAAGATATTAAATTTAGGGCTTCGGCTTGTATTTTGTTTTTGTATAACCAAACTCATTAAATTCTTAGATTTTGTTTTTCTCAAATTGTAAACAACAAATATATCAAATCTATGAAGTTCACAAAAATACTCCCACAAACAACTTATTCACCAAATTACCACGTGAAGTATAGATGTCATAATATAAGAGGCACATATAAAAAGTTTTTACCAAAGAATATTAATTACTGAAAAACCTATAATTATCTAGAAAACATAATACACCACATATGGTCCATGCATTCCGTATACTTAATTTGTAAGAAAAATTGTACAATACCTCTTGGACATTCACCATCATAATGTGGGCCTTTGCAGGTCTCACCGATCCTACAAAAAGATTCCATAAGAGCGCATCACATATATCCAAATAATATGACATTAAAATGAGAAAATAGCTAAAGTCTACAAAATTTCAATGGAATACTGAAAGAAATAATAAAGAACTTGCATTTTCGGAGAAAAGAAAAATAAATAAATTAATACTATGCATTGGGAGTGTAACACTTTACACATGTGTTCAATTTATTTATTTATTTTGGTCAAGACACATGTGTTCAATTTAAATCATATAAAATAAATATTTATAGAGATATTTTATGATCTAACCTAAAAAATTTCATTATAGTGTTATTTGATTGAATATATGTCCAATTTGTACATAAATCAATAAAAAAAATGCATAGAAAAATAGAATAACAAGAGATGGGAGGAAAAAAGTAATTTATCAACATGGTAATCAATAAATAAGTATTTTTATTCTGAATGGATAAGTAAAAAATTTGATAAAAATAAATAAATAAATATAAACAACCATGGATCCATATCCATCAATCCCGTTCATGTTTTACAATTTAAAATATTTAGCGATCAACACAAAAGTCAATGCAGTTCCATTATAAGATAAAAGAAAGCAAAATCAACTTAGTTTTAAGATTTAATTACACTTTTCGTCCTTTATTTTTATTTTTTAGATTTCACTTTCAAATGAAAACACTTGAGAGATCATAGTAAAATACAATAATAATTTAAGGGGGAAAAAACATAATGTAACCAAGTTTTTGATTTTGCTTAGTTTTATATATAATGAAGAAAGAAAAAAAAGCTCTAAAAGAGATGGTTTGGAGCATACTCTATAAAAAAAATAAGGAAAAAGAAAAAGCGAGTTACCAGAAGCCCTTCTTTTAGACTGGATTTTGTTGCGAGAACCAATAGGTCTGCCTCTACGCTTTTTGGATGTATCAGCTGAGACAGAAGATAAGGGAGGGATTGAAGAAGATGGCACAGCGGTCAACGTCGTTGCTACATGTGATTCACCACTATTGATGGTGGTAGCAGTGATGGTTGGTGGTTGTGGTAGTGGCGGCTGTTGTTGGTCCACGAAGGGAGGGGTTGGAGAAAATGACATATCGGCCACCGGCGATTCGCCCTTATCGATACTGGCAGGGATGATGGTTGGTTGTTGTTGGTCATCATTCCTTAATTCAGATCTTGACATGGTTTCAGTTATTTTTCGATTTCTTTGAAGGACAAAAAGAGTGAGGGGAAGTTGACTCGAAAATGTGTCAAAAAGAATGAGGGGAAGTGACTCGAAAATGTGTCGCAAATTGCTAAGTTTTAGTGTGCCTATAATGTAAGGTTGGACACTCCTTTTATAGGCAACAAGGATCCAATATTTGTTAAAAATGGTCAAAATAAAAAAAGTCATTTGAAAAAATTTAAGTTTTTAACAAAAAAAAATGAAAAAGTAAATTCATGAACCAAGCATGTCAACTTTTTTAAATAGGGAATTTTTTATCGTGTGAACGTTTAAAAAATTGATTAATGCCAAATTATTTTGAGAAAATATATTAAATTTTTAAATATAACTTAAAAATATTATTTACAATTTAAAAAATGAATGTAATTAGATATTATAAAAAGCTTAATTAAAACTATTTTTAATAAATATTATCAAATCTCCCAAAAACATTTATGTAATAAATATTATTAAAATTAATTTATTATTAAAAAAATTAAAATAAAAAACTTTTATTCAAATTTATTAACTTATTATTTAATCATTAAATTGATAGTATGATTTATGACCGAAAATAATATTTTATTTGAGCGGTATGTTGGAATAAAATAAGTTAAAAAAATGTCTCTTAAGTTTTGATGATAAAAAGGTGTTAAAAGATCAATTGGATATGCTAATATTTGTTCAAGTGTGCAGGAACGTAGACAAAAATTCACAATGTCTTAAATATGTATTAGTTCTGAAAGAACAAATGTAGAGCAAAGAATTTTCAAGAGAAGTTAAGTATCAAGTCAGACTCTGATGACAACCCAGAAGTTGGAGCAATCAGATTCTAAAGGTAACCAGGAAGCTGGATTATTCAGAAGCTGAATTTCTCAGACTCTGGATAGCTGAATACCAAAGGTGCATAATGGATATCAAGCAATGGTAGTTATGAAGATCAAGCAATGGTAATTCTGAAGTTCAGAGAGTCAATGGATGTCATTTTCATTGAAGGACAATTGTACGACCACTGCCTCCAACATTTCCACGTGCATTGTACGAAGCTACAACTATGTCTTCTTTGGAAAAGAACGGATAATTATTTATCAATGAAAGATTTCAAAATCATTCCTTCAGAGGACATTAATCAAATCAAGCAACAAATAAATGTTCATTGATCAAGCTTCTCTAACGACTCTAATGATGCGCTGACACTCTTCAACGTCTCTATTCAACTTCTATATAAAAGATTGAAGACTTGAAGAAATAACAAGACTCTGCAATATTTTTCAAGTTCTATTACTCTGTCAAAATCTATACACATCAAACACTTAGAATTTCTTATTAACTTTCATATCTTAGAAATTCTTAAGTCTAGAGTCTGAAATGTGTTGTATTTTGTGAACACCTTTGATTGTTTATGTAATTGCTTAAATTGATAATATGATTTATGACCAAAAATAATATGTTTCTTGAGTTTCTAGATATACTTATTATTATTTCAATTCTTGATAATATGATTTATGACCGAAAATAATATTTTTGAAATTGATAGTATAATTTAGGTGAACTTGAGTTTTGATTTTTGGGTGAAATTGATAGTATAATTTAGGATTAATTTTTTGTCAAACGTATTAAACCCTTTTGTCTTGAGAATTGAAGGGTTAACAAAAAAAAAATATTTCAAATGAAAATAATATATGTGAAGTCAAATGATAACATTGACGCACATCTAATCTTTCAAAATAAAAATCGACACACATTTGTGCGGGTTCTCCACAATCCAACTCATTCTCGCATCACTCTTTTATCAGATTTTCCACTTAATTTATGTACTTACATATTATTTGAAGTATTTCGTATAACTAATTTATTTTCTTTAAGAATTCCATTTATATACACAACAAGTGTATCATAATTTTACACATATAACTAATGAGGCAATGACGGGTCGCCACATCAACGAGGTCAGTGGTGAATTTTCATGGAGACCCATAGGAGCCACTACCCCTCTCGAGTTTAAAAAAAATATCATATTAGGCATATTATTTCACATGATTTATGGTTGGCGTAGTGGATAGACAATCTTCCAATCTCCCAGTGGGCGTGGGTTTGACCCACCCCATTTTTTTTTATTATATATATATATATATATATTACATTAATAATATTTTATTATTGTATTAATAAAAATGTTCATGTCGGAGCTTGAATTGTCACCCCCCATGTAGGATTCAAGCAAATGAACCACTACACATAATGATTTTGCTAATTTCTTAAAATTGTCTAATATATATTCCACAAATATTTGACACGCCCAACAAAAAAAAACTCAAGATCTATCATTGAACGAGGTATGACAATAATATCATGAGATAGAGATATCTCTTATCGTTATTAGTGTACTTCCTATACAACCAATGTAGGTGGAAGACAACTTAGCTCAAGCTGAGAAACAAGAAGAGGATCATCAAAGCAACAATTTTCCTGACATGCATATCAGTAGCCCTAGGAGTGATGCAGTGACAGGTTTGAATTATATCCGAGAGAATGACTTAAATCCCAGTGTTGCTTATGACTTGGAGATTCTGCAAATGTATTGCAAGGGAAAAAATGTTGGTGCCAGTGTGCCTCAAGTTTATATATATTCATGTTGTTGCGGTTGGTTTTCTGAACTTTTTTTTTAAAAAAAATGATTAACTAATGATACAATTAAACTTTCATTTTAATGTAATTACTCTTAAAAATGTTCTTACAAGTGTAAACAAATATATATTTAGATGAGTGTAGAAAAAGTAATAAAAAATGGTGTATCTTTCCCTTTTAATTGTTTAAACATTTAAAATAAATATGGCTTATAAGATTATATAACTTTTTTTTTTAGGGAAAAATTATATAACTTTTGTTCAACAAAATTTTTTTATATTACTTTTTACATTATATAATAGTTTTAATCCCCTTAAAAATTAGTTTAAATTATTGATAAGATTGACAACAGATTTGACTTCGTGTGGATAAATTTAAGGCTTGGAAAATTAAATTAAATAAATGTCTTTAATTACCAATGACAAGCATCGTACATACAATTCTGGTAAATGTTTTACACGATGTTTTGGACAATTTGTACATAGGATAGATGTTTTACGCGACAAAGGCACGACAATTCCAACACAATAACAACAAACAAAATATAAAAGTAAAGTGCGATAAAGAAGAACACAAGAGACTTGGTAACCCAAATCGGTGCAACATCACCTACATTTGGAGGCATTCATGTCAAGAAAAGAAATTCACTTTTAATAGTATTAGTTCAAAGTCCTATGTGAACAACCCTAATTCACCGTCTTCTCACCTAATCACTACGCGTAAATATCTATCTAAGACTCATTATATATGAGATCACATCTCACTTCATTTTCTCAATCACAACCCATGTGATTGACTCAATCACAATTACAATCAAATAAGGAGAACAACTCCAATGAACAAAACCAACTCTTGCAAGATGCACTAAAGCGGTCTACAAAGACAAATTACTACTCAACTAAACAAACCTACACTCGGCCTTCTTATATTGAATGGCGGCACAAGAGAGGTGTACAAAATAATGCACAAGGCTTAACAACGAAAATCTAAATACTCAATTCAATAATTTTGATTTCGTAACTGAATTTAGAGTTTCATCTTCCTTATACAGTCATTCAGCAATTGGGCTTTTCCTTCAACATACCAAAATATATTTGCATCAAATATTCCTACAAAAATATATTTACTATCCATAAGTATATTTTCAACAATCTTTTGGAAGCACAGAATATATTTGAAACAAATCTTTTATATTTTCAGCAACAATCTTCTAGAAGCAAATATATTATTTTCTTAAATGTCTAGAACATTTAACTTAGAAAATACGGCAAAGCACAAACCGACATATGCAGCTTTTAGAAATACATGTCTCTTGGAGCACAAGTTACGTGAATCAAATTTTCAATCAAATCTTCTTTGATCTCACGCTAAAACATAGTCTTCCAAGAATGTGAAACAAAACGCTTCACCTTAAGCCAAGGTGTTGTAAGCTAAGATGTCGTACTTACATGTCTAAGACATCTGGTATAACATCTTGATCAAACATCTTATTTTAACAAAATGCAGTGAATACAATACAAAACTCAACGGTAAGTGTAACTCAATTGATAATCATAAGTGAGATTATGTGTAAAGATTGGGGTTTGGGCCCATATCTCCCGCTTCTTCACACATAAAGTGTGTAATCTATCCACTCGGTTACTCAACTAAAAAACAAATTACTTACCAATGACATAAATCCATTTTCTAAAATATGTTTTTGAACTTTTTTTGTCAAGTAGTCTAGTGGTTGAAACTCACACATTTAAATATGGAGAAGTGGGGTGTCCAGTGTTTGAACCCGAGCCCCTGTATATATTATCTAATGTCCCTACCAACTGAGCTAAGCTTACTGGAGAGATGTTTTTTTATCTTTTCAATTGTATCAATTTTTATTTTTAGTTTTTCTAAATATTTCTTTCAAATTTTGGTCCCTTTGATGTGTTTTCTCTATGGAGGATACAAGTGTAATTAAACAGATGATAATAAAGGAACTGAAGGGTGAGAACTGAGAAGAGAAAGAAGCTGATCTTAAAGGAATGGCATCCATTTCATGGTTCAGCTGTCTACACATCCGACCAACAGCCACTGCCGGCGACAAAGGTCCTTCACCACTCACCTTCCTCATTTCTATACTAAATTTGCATACTGTTCAATATTTCTAATGGATTTGCCTAAGTTTTTTGTTCAGGTTTATCATCTCCCATAACCGTGGAACATCATAAAACAAGACCACAAAATTTACTGTAAGATAAGAATAACGTTTACTTCTCAATTTCCATTATTTCTTGTGCCTCATCATGCTTAAACATTGAACTTGAATATTATGCTTAATAATACTATGAACTTCTGTGTTTTTATCAGCTCATCCTCAGAAGAAGGACTTGCGGTTAATAGAAGACAACTGATTCTTTACACATCCACTGCAGCAATTGCAGCTTCATCTACTGACTCAAATGCATTGGCACTCAATGGTGATTAATTTCTACTGCTTTTTATTTTTTATTTTTTAAAACTTTCTATTGTTACTACTACATCGGAAATGGTAAATATCATAGCTTGTTTTTTAATTTAAACGTGTGTCGCAGATGTGTCTGAGGATTTTAGTATCTACACTGATGATGAGAATAAGTTCAAGATAGATATTCCACAAGGTGAATTTAATTGAAAGTTTGGAAGCAAAACTATATATACATTCAAATTCAATTCAATTCAATTCAATAGCTTAACTTGAATTATGTACTTTTTTGTTTTAATGATTTGGATCAGAGTGGCAAATTGGAACAGGAGAATCTGCAGGGTTCAAATCATTAACTGCTTTCTACCCAAAAGAGGAATCTAATTCCAATGGTATAATCAAACTCAAAAAATTTGTTTCTTCATCAGTTGCAAATTGCAATATAAACTATTTGTTATTGATATGTTGCTGCAGTCAGCGTTGTGATCACAGGAGTGGGTCCAGATTTCACTAAGATGGAATCATTCGGCAAAGTTGAAGAATTTGCTGACACTCTGGTGTCATTTCTTGATCAGATTCATAACTGTTATTTGCTGGTTTTTCTTGCTACCAGTTTCAGCTAATGCTTAATATTCACCCTATTTTGCTTAATATGAATTTGACAGGTTAGTGGGTTGGATAGAAGCTGGAAAAAACCACCTGGTGTGGCTGCTAAACTCATAGATTGTAAATCATCTAAAGGTGCATAATTTTACTCTTAAATGTCATTGAAAGCTGCTGCATTACATTACAGTACATGTTATAAAGTTGAAACTGTAAGGGAAAGAAAATATGTTATAGGTTACATATAGTTCTAATGTATTCTTAATGAGACAGAGAGAGACTTCTCCAAACTGAAATTATGGGTTGAATTTTGAAGTTCTAACTGCTAGTTTGCCTCTAAAAAACGGTTCAGGATTTTATTTCATTGAGTATACGCTGCAAAGTCCTGGTGAGGGTCGCAAACATCTCTATTCAGCTATTGGGATGTTAACAAATGGCTGGTATAACAGACTGTATACAGTGACAGGACAGGTACTATTCGATATACCGCAGTGTCTGTGTGTGTGATGTTTCAATCTAGAGCTAAATGTTCGTTAGTCTAATGGCTATTGTCATCTATGTGCCAAAAAATAATGTTGCTTAGTAATGACTCTTATCTTGTTTCCTG
>Ga0315913_1007688_pt1 | contig 12882 bp, 9 predicted proteins | sample MpolsnodulesMG_FD_207736 | JGI IMG/M metagenome (GOLD analysis project Ga0315913, IMG submission 207736) | Medicago polymorpha root nodule microbial communities from Los Angeles, California, United States - small nodules | ecosystem: Host-associated > Plants > Roots > Nodule | place: USA... | reverse complement strand
AATTAATTTAGTAGAAATTACTATTGATATGATGCATGTCAAGGTCATACAATTCCATTAGTGTAAGCTTATATCAGTTGGGAAACTAGTGTTTGATCAAAGATTTTCTTGATACGATCATATTTCTATTGTATGGATTGAATCTTGCAAGATTGTTTCCTTATTCTATTATCAAAGTTCGGATGTGATTTTCTTCTTTCTTATTGCAAAAGACTTCTAGAAGGCTTAAATTACAAGGTACGCACAAAATCTTCTCTACATAATTCTTGAAAATTCCTTCATGATTATTATCTCATAAATATTTTATATTAGATATATATTTTTTCTTATGAAATAAATTTATTTTTTTATGTCACACATAATTTACATTTTGGAGATGTCAAACTTTGGAAAGATATGTTATTCGTAAGTTGTGTGTGGCTAAATAGCACCTTGAAATAAAAATTGTATGATTTATAAATTTTTACTTGTTCAAGAAATTCCGTGTTTAGTTTATTTTATAACTGCTATAATTATGGTAATGCAAAAGATTAATCAAGGTTTTTAGAATATTCATTATATAATCTCATTTGGGTAGAATTATGTTGTTGTTCATTATTGTTTCAACTGAATTAGAATAAATGAAACATATATTATTGTAAATGTAAACCAAAAGTTTACATATTATATTAAATTTATCGTTGGCAATACTGGTTGGGTTATCCCAGATTTATTATGATGCAAGAAACTAGTTAAAAAATGGATAAACTATGGATATATATTGAAGAGCCTGAAGAAGGTGGGCTAGTTTTTCTAGAAAGAATTAGTTGAGATACAAAATTCTTAATTCTTGAAAGAATAAAAACTAGCCCACCTTGAATGTTTGAATACTGTTATGCAGGCAATGATTCAAATGCATCTTTTTAATGTTCAAAGCTACAAGTAATTGCTCAAGTCTATGCATGAGCGATGGAATAAATGAAAACGAATAAAGAGTTCTAACTGATATTGGTGACATGATTATAGAGCAAAGTTCAGGAGGTAACTCAACATAGGTCTTGCTCATATCTAAAAAAGAAAAATACAGGATTAATATCAGATTACACACTATTAGTGTTTGAGAACAATAATTGAATAAACTATATCTTTCGTGCTTTTATGAACACCAAATGTTTGTATGGTACAATTTAAAGCTCAAACCTCTGTCCTTCGCTTGCCTATGTCTGTGACAATAATATTTTACTAGAAAAACGTGTCTTGCCTTAAGTAGGCATTGATGCTCAAAACACAATTGAATGCCATATCTGAAACTCGGAAAAGGATAAATTAGAATTCCCTAAAATATATAAATTAACTAGATAATATATAAGGCACCAGAGTTGATAGATTAACTTAACATTGAACATCTACCACAAAAAATTACTTACTTTAGTGCAAAGTACTTCTTGTATATGGTAACTTCACCATCCCCTACTTCCAGAGGTGAATTTCCATCCAATTCCATTATACCAGTGGTGATGTAGGTTCGACCATTATGAGGAGTACATATCAAAGCAGTTCGCAATATGCAAGGGCAAACTAAACCCTTTTCAATCCATATATTTGCTTCATGATGCAGACACTTAACTATAGACGGATGTATGGAATTAATAGTTATCTAATCAACAGATGGTGTTTCCTCTATAGCAATAGATGGCAACAGAAGATAATCAAACTCAAGATCATCTATCAAACAAAATTTGTCGGAAACAGTTTCCATATCTGCTTTATGGTTCATAAGAATTCCAAGGACATTAACTTGGAATCTTTTGCACAAAAGAATGTGGAAAATGAAAACAAACCATAATTGTTTTGACTTTTTTCAACGTTTGGAAATATGTCAGATGCAATTAAAAAAAACAATTAAAGGAGTAATAGACAAATACCTGATCGGGCGAGATAATAATGGATCCTTTGCATCTCAGTTTATAGACAAGTTACCTCTATCAAAACACATGTCAAATTGCACGCATTCAGTTTCTAGGACAAGAGTAACATTAAGTTGGGCTATTTCAGAGATAAACTTGAAACTAAATGAATAATTTCAGGGATATATTTGATAGAAAATCTAGACATAGGAACAAACGTGATTAACATTTTGCAGTTTTAAATACCATTTTTATATATCGATAATATGGAGGACTAGGATGATACAACACCACCAACAACAAAAACAACAACAACCAAGCTTTATCCCACTAAGTGGGGTCAACTACATGGATCAAATGATGCTATAGTGTTCCATCATAAATCAAATTTGGATCCAACTCATTGACCTTTAAATCCTTTCTAATGGTTTCTCTAATAGTTTTCCTAGGTCTTCCTCTACTTCTTTTAACTTGACTCTCCTTCATTTGATCTACTCTTCTTACCACAGTATCTACGGGTCTTCTCTCTACATGCCCAAACCATCTAAGCCTATTTTCTACCAACTTTTCTACTATAGGTGCTATCCCCACTCTCTCTAATGATGTCATTCCTAATCCTATCATGTCTAGTCTTACCACTCATCCAACGCAACATCCTCATCTCTGCTACACTTACTTGATTCTCGTGTTGACTCTTAACCGCCCAACACTCCGTACCATACATCAACGTCGGTCTGACTATTGTCCGATAGAACTTTCCTTTCAACTTAAGTGGTACTTTCTTATCGCACAAAACACCTGAGGCTCTTCTCCAGTTTCAACCACCCAAGATATTTAAACCGTGTAACTTGGTGAATGATATGATCTCCAACTTTCACCTCCAAGGCAGACCTACTTCTCCTTCCGCTGAAGTTACATTCCATATACTCCGTCTTGCTTCTACTCAAGCGGAAACCATACGCTTCTAGGCTTGCCTCCAGGTCTCTAGCCTCCCGTTCACTTCCTCCCTCGACTCACCAAGCAAGACTACATCATCTGCAAAAAGAATACATCTCGATGCTAACTCACCAAGGGTTGACCCTTGGTGCAATCCTATTGTTATGGGAATGTCTTTGGTGGTCCCATCCCGCGTCCTCACACTAGTTGAAGCTCCCTCATACATATTCTTGATAGCCTTAATATAGACAATCCTAACTAAGTGTATGTCTTTTTTATCCGTCTGATATCGCTCCATCACGAGTCGAAGTAAATAGATCGCTTCCATAGTCGACCTCCCAGACATAAAACCAAATTTGGAAGGACTAGGATGATTCATCCCTAAAATTTAAAGATCCAAATTTGGTATTTAATCATTTAAATTAAATAGTTATCGAATTATTCTAAACTTGAGATCATCGATATTCACCTTTTCTATGCCTTCCAATCCAAGTCTTGAAGATCCTTCTTTCCAATACAGAGAGACTACCTAGAATCAATTTCATCCTCTATTGTAATTCAAATTGGTTCTAATCTCACAAATTCAATAAAGAAAAATTTATGTTGTAAATTACAAAGATTTTTTTATAACTAAGCAGAAAAGTAAGGATAATCCTACCACACAGAACATATTAAAGAAACAAAAGCATGAAATGCTATCATCGTAAATTTACATATTCTAGTGACCAATAAATTACTAGGTATTATTAAAATCTAACCGTAGTTGATAAACACATGCTGGTGAAACTACTTTATTTATTTTATTTAATTATTTATATTAGGGTCCAATAATCAGGACTTGAATAGCATGCCATCCATATAATGATGGAAACTTATTATTGAGTACTTTTTTTTTTTTTTTTAATATTTTTAGATAAATATGAAGTTAAATAGGATATTACAAATTGCACGTAAAATTCCACTATCTCCTTTGGAAATAGGGGTGGGAACATGTCAGGCTACTTGACAGAGGCCTACGACCTGACCTATTTAAAGCCTAACCCGGCACAACCCAATGTTAGTCTCAAACTTCTTATGAAGCGTATTTAGTAAAGTAGTCTAGGTTGAGGCTTACAAAAAAGCCTATTAGCCCGTTAGACCGGCCTATTTATATATAATATATCTTTCATTTCTTCATATAGTTTGGTTATTTAGTAGCAAACTTATTGGTGTGATTAAACATTCATAAGATTTGACTATTTAGTAACAGACCTGTTGGTCTTTTTATGCCTTCATAAGATTTGGTCTATGTAGTATTAGGTCTATTAGTGTTGCTATGCCTTAGTGTAAAATAGCCTTTTAAATAGGATTTCAAGCTTCACTAAACCTTAAAAGTGAGCCTATGACGGGTAATCGTCCATGATTAGGTCTATAAATTTTGTAGTCGGCCAGGTTTAAACCTTACAAAATTTGCCCCGACCTAGCCTATTTCCACCTCTGTTTGGAAATGAATCTATAAAAAATATTAGAATTGATGTCATTATTACAGCATGAAGACAGTAACACAACTCCAACAAAATGATACAACTCATCATCAAACTATGTTTAGCTTATTACTTATATCATACGCTACCTAGAGTTAGTTATTAGTTAGTTGATGTGATTTTCTATATACGAGCACATGATTAGCTATCATAGACCATATACTAACTACTATAAATGTTAGTTGTTACTTCAACATTCATTAAGCGAAATGAGTTTGTTTGATTAATTTTCTCTCTCACAGTAGTCATTTCTAAGAACTTAAACAATAGTAATTCTTTTTCAAACATTGTAACAAATATGGGAGCATAATTCCAAATTTTGGTCCGCAACCGCAATTGGAGCCGTAGGATAAAGGTTTTAAATGTTATATTGGATGTATTTATTTGTGTTTTGTACCAATATCAAAATTCACAATAATTTTAACCTCAATCCCATTTCCCACCATTAATTTTATGAATGTGATTGTTTGACTTGAAACAACTTTTATCAAGTATACAAAGACATTGTTAAACTAGAATTAATTAGGAATTGGAGATTTCATAAGTCCCGACACATTATGATGATGGGGTTAACTTTCTCTGCTAATCCGTAATAAAATTTGGGATTAAAAAATCTAATACAACGGTCGATTTTTTTATACCAAATAACAACTGATGGGGAAGAGATTATAAGTGTTTGTAAACCCAATACAATATTGCTGTTCAATAAAGAAACAAAGGATGAGAGATTTATTGAAGAGCGTTAGACAATAACTTCTTTTTCTTTATCAAAGGATAACAAATTCTTGTTGGTTTATCTCTTGAACCAAAAAATAAATCTATGGAATATTGAAGGTGATCGTACGCTCGTTGGCAAGTACAGTGGTCATAGGCTGGTGCTAGGTTTATTATAAGGTCTTGCTTTGGAGGACTTGAGCAAGCTTTCATTGCTAGTGGAAGTGAGGATTCATAGGCATGGATCTTTATTCATTGATAAGAATGAACACAATCCGTTGAAGGATAATATCATATAATTTGTAAAATAAAATTCTTTTGGTGCTTGCATGTTTGTCTTATATCACAAAAACATGATTCATATATGTTCGTTTGATTTTATAAAGAACACTCTAAAACTAGTTATTTTCATGAAGAGATAACGAATTGAGCTTTGAATGATTCACTTTGATTGTTACCATGGAGTGTGATGAATTATTTATGCATAAAATATAATGGAAATGAATTGGATTATTTTTGACGCATAATGATATTTTTTTTCTTCCTGCATATAAACATCCAATTTATGTGTAAGAAATTAAGATATGTTGATTGGTAATTAATTTTATGTTAAGTGGTAGAGCATATGTGGCAAAAGAAACAATGAATTGATTCAAGTCGTAAGTGATTTAAGCCTTTTAAACAAGTGATCATGGATTTAATCTCTAACAATTGTGCATGAAAAAAAAAGTTGGATGACGATAACTCACCTTAAGTGCCTCACAAACTTTACAACGAAGATCCGTCATTGCTAAAACGATGGTGAGAACTTCGTATCTGTCACATTATAATTCAAAATAACATACTTAAACAAAGACACCCGATATATATGAATTATGGAGTCATTTACAAAGCAAATACTTGTAAAAAATTTTTTTTTGAACAAATATCAAGACCACACACGCTAAACAATTTGTGTTTAATCCTCTCCTATTAAGAAAAAAAATTAGTTTGTCAAAAAAAAAATAGTCAACTTTACAACCAATCATAAAAGGTATTTCTTAATAAAAAAAATCATAAAAGGTGTTTAGTCAATTTTTTTGACCAAAAGTCTTTAATTAAATAAATATTTAATTAGTTTGTCAAATAAATCTTTGGTATGTGAGGAAATGGAATTGATTTGTACGAAATACTCAAAACTGATACGTACACGGTCATGGTATTTCAGGTGTAAAGAAGATGAAAATGAAAACCTTGAAAACAATTTAATTGAATTATTACAGAATAAAATTATGCTTATATTACCTTCTCAGATCCGGATTATGATATGAGATGAGACGATGAGATGATGAGAATTGAACGTATACTATTGTTGTTGAAATGGTTTCTTCATTCGTTTCTACTGATGGGACTAGGAATCAGATGTTGTTTAGTGTTTTTTCTGCTTAGGCTGTGTAGATTTCAAATACCAAGGTAGTGATACTTATCGTTAAAATATACAACAATATATATTTCTGCTTAGGCTATATATTGTTGCTGAAATGGTTTCTTCATTCGTTTCTACTGATGGGACTAGGAATCAGATGTTGTTTAGTGTTTTTTCTGCTTAGGCTGTGTAGATTTCAAATACCAAGGTAGTGATACTTATCGTTAAAATATACAACAATATATATTTCTGCTTAGGCTATATATTGTTGTTGAAATGGTTTCTTCATTCGTTTCTGCTGATGGGACTAGGAATCAGATGTTGTTTAGTGTTTTTTCTGCTTAGGCTGTGTAGATTTCAAATACCAAGGTAGTGAATACTTATCGTTAAAATATACAACAATATATATTTCTACTTAGGCTATATATTGTTGCTGAAATGGTTTCTTCATTCGTTTCTACTGATGGGACTAGGAATCAGATGTTGTTTAGTGTTTTTTCTGCTTAGGCTGTGTAGATTTCAAATACCAAGGTAGTGAATACTTATCGTTAAAATATACAACAATATATAGCCTGCCCTGCTTTCACACTTTTTCTCATTAATGTTTTTTAATTAACTTTTCTAATTTTCCTTATTTTTTTTTCCATTATTTTATTTTCCCTTTTTCATTTAAAAAAAATACTTCTCTTATTTCATTACACTTATCAATTAAATTCATTATAATTTTCTTTTTTCAGTCCGTAATTTGATAAATTTACTGTTACTAATGGTTTCTTCGTTCATCTCTGTTGATGGGACAGGATGTTGTTTGCATTTTGTCCGTTAGCGCGGTACATATTTCAAATACCAAGAAAGTGAATACTTATCGTAAAAATATACAACAATATATAGCTTGTCTGCTCCTGCTTTCTCTCTTTTTAACAATTTTTACTCCTTAATTTTTTTTAATTAACTTTTCTAATTTTCCTTATATATTTTTCCATTATTTTATTTTCTTTTTTCATTTAAAAAAAGACTTTTCCATTAAGCTTATCAATGAAAGTCATTATAATTTTTTCTTTCAATCCATAATTTGATAAATTTACCATTACTAATGGTTTCTTCGTTCGTCTCTGTTGATGGGATATGGGATGTTGTTTGTGTTTTGCCCATTAGCGCTGTGCATATTTCAAATACTGAGACAGTGAATAATTATTGTAAAAAAATATACAATATATAGTCTGTCTGTCCCTGCTTTCTCACTTTTTTCACAATTTTTTCTCCTTAATTTTTTTCCATCATTTTATTTTCATTTTAAAAAAAGGCTTTTCTTATTTCATTCCACTTATCAATTAAATTCATTATAATTTTCTTCTTTAAGTTCATAATTTGATAAATTACTGTTACTAATGGTTTCTTCGTTCGTCTTTGTCGATGGGATGGGATGTTGTTTGCAGTTTTCCCTTTAGCGCGGTACATATTTCAAATACCAAGAAAGTGAATACTTATCGTAAAAATATACAACAATATATAACCTGTCTTCCCCTGCTTTCTCTATTTTTCACAATTTTTTCTCCTTAATTTTTTTATTAACTTTTCTAATGTTCCTTATATATTTTTCCATTATTTTATTTTCCTTTTTCATTTAAAAAAAAGACTTTTCTTATTTCATTCCACCTATCAATTAAATTCATTATAATTTTCTTCTTTCAGTCCATAATTTGATGATTTTATTTTTACTAATGGTTTCTTCGTTCGTCTCTGCAGATGGGATATGAGATGATGCTTACGTTTTCCCCGTCAGCGCTGTACATAATTCAAATACCGAGACAATGAATAATTATTTTAAGAATATACAATATATAGCCTGTCTGCTCTGCTTTTTCACTTTTACACAATTTTTTCTCCTTAATTTTTTTTCCATCATTTTATTTTCATTTTTCATTTTTAAAAAAACTTTTCTTATTTCATTCCACTTATCAATTAAATTCATTATAATTTTCTTCTTTCATTTCATAATTTGATAAATTACTGTAACTAATGGTTTCTTCGTTCGTTACTGTTGATGGGATGGGATGTTATTTGCACTTTGTCCGTTAGCGCGGTACATATTTTGAATGCCAAGAAAGTGAATACTCATCGTAAAAATATACAAACAATATATAGCCTGCCCATGCTTTCTCATTTTTTCCCAATTTTTCTCCTTAATTATTTTTTTTAATAATTTAATTTTCTAAATTTCCATATATAATTTTCCATCATTTTATTTTCCCTTTTTCATTTAAAAAAAAACTTTTCTTATTTGATACCACTTATCAATTAAATTCATTATAATTTTCTTTTTTAATCCATAATTTGATAAATCACCGTTACCAATGGTTTCTTCGTTCGTCTTTGTTGATGGGATGAGATTTTTTTGCATTTTGCTTTCTAGCAATGTATATATTTCAAATCTCAAGACTGTGAATACTTATCGTAAAAATATACAACAATATATAGCATGTCTACCCGTCCTTTCTCACTTTTTCACAATTTTTTCTCTGTAATTGTTTTTAATTTACTTTTTTAATTTTCCTTATATATTTTTCCATCATTTACGTTTGTCTGGTCAGTATAACTAGATTCTGAAGAGGAGCATGGCACACTATTTGCCAAGTTTTTCTCAAAGGTCTTTCTTGTGATCTGATTCACTTCAGCAAGGAAATAACTTTGATATGCCTTAATGTTTTCGACCTTGTCATCATCCCTCCATATTGAGATTCTCTGATGCATAGATGAAGGAACAACACCTACTCCATGTATCCATTCTCTTCCCAATAGCAGGTTAAAGTTAGCTTTTGATGGCACCACCATAAACAGAGTTGGCCTAGTAATAGTGCCCACAATCAGCTTCACTTGTATAGCACCAAGAGAATGTCTAGCTTTTCTTTCATAGTTCTTGAACTATGGTGCGAGGCTTCAAATCTGTGTCGAACATTCCTATCTTCTTCAATAAAGATTGAGGCAATAAATTGACGGCAGCACCACCACTTACTAGCACTTTGTTGACTCCAATATCATCAACCTTGGCTTGAATGAACTATGGTTTGAGGTGGCTTTTCATAGAGCCATATGATTTTTCAAACATGGATTTTTGTTCATCAACACAACCATAATTTGTTACATAGTAGCACATGAGTCTGTATTTCTCCATGATTTCTAAACTTCATAAACCACATCATATTCTGCAGGCAAAATGGAAACCGCATTGCAAATGACGTCGAAGTCAGGTTCTGAGTCCATGAAATCTGAGTCCATTTCATCATCTTTAGTAGGATTTCCTTTGACATGTGGAAGTGATAGCCTCTCTTTCACTGGCCTTTTATCTATTTCGGCCACTTTCTGTTTTCCTTTTGGGTCAACAACGTTGTCATCAAATTCTACACAGTTTTCACCAGCAGCCTTCTTGTATCTTTGATACCTTCTCCACTGAGTCATTGTCATAGGATTTTTTTTTTCTTTGTAATTATTGTTGTAGGCATATTTCTTTGACTCATCTGGAGTCTTGGTATCAACAACAACATTTTTGGTTACAGTGGCACTGATACTTCCCTTTACCAGATTATTCTTCCCATATTAAACATTTTTCTGGGTTGAATGAACACATTTCTGAATAGGTGCCTTAAAATGACGCACAAAGGTCTTACCTCGACCATCTTTAGCAATATAATTTGTGGTCGAAGAATTATTGGTAAAAGGAATATAACTTTTAGCGAAAGAAAATTTTGGTGTATGGTTAGCAAACTATTTTCCTCTTTTCTTTGATTTAGGAATGAAACCCTTAATGCCCTTAGTAGCCTCCTTGTTGAACACATAACTGCATATGGGGCATAGCATAACCTCATAATTTTTAAGTTTACAACGGTTGATGAAGTCAATCAATTCCTCTTCAGCCATAGAATAAGCCACTTTAATCTTTCAACAAATTGAGATTATGAGATAACTTCATGAGTAATTTGGGGCCTTCAGTAGCCTCCACCATCTGGCATTCAGCAACATCAACATTTGCTTCGATAGACAGCTTTTCAACAACATCAATTATGGCCTCCGCCACATTGCAATCTGCAATTTCAATGTACATTGCATCAATAACTTTCAGAGGATCAACATCCACTTGCATCTGAGGCGTTAATTTGTCTCTGAATTTCAGTCTGCCTTCATTCAGAGGTCTTTGAACCAGATCCCTGAAAAGAACGCATTGTGAAGTTTTATGTCGAAGAAAATTATGAAATTTACAAAAACCTCTTTTTTTGCATTGCTCTAGTGGTGGAATTTTTCGGCCCTTGGGAAATACCACTTGAACGTCAGAAATTACGAGATAAAAAATCTCATCACATTTTGCTATATCAAATGTATAGGTTATAGGAACATATTTTTCATTTTTTGTTTCGACGGGAGTCTCCCCTTCAAAGGGCCTCTACAATTTACATGTGTAAGGAGGCCCATGTTTTAGTTCAGCAACATTAACCTCACAATCTTCGACATCTTCAAAGGCTATGTCGAATTCAATACGAATGTGAATGAAGGTGTACTTTTACATTGCGTTGGTGAAATACGTAAGTGGAGGTGTACTCTTTCGTGGGTGTGGATTCAATATGGTAAAATTATCTTCGAAATCCTATTGGTACCACTTGAATCTAGAAGAGTCTAGGACATTGCATGCACTTGATAATTGGTGAGTCGTGTCATACTTGACTATGTGAATTGATGATTATGTGCATTTTTGAAATTTGGTGAATGTTGAATAAAGGATGAATTGCACCTATTGCTTAATTATGCTTGTAAGTTTGATAAATATTTGTTTATGTGGGAATTCACTGTGAATGATTTAATTAAGTGTTTATTGATCATTTGAAAATGAATATGCCGCTTTACTTTCATTTGATTATATATTATTTGTGGAATATTATCTAACCCCCAGTGGTTGTTTGGTTGACCGCATGCCTATTTGTACGAATGGGTAGACGGCTAACAAGATTAGTTGCTTTACCTTTGCTTGAGAGTATGCTTGAGGACTAGCTTTGGAGCTACCTCGTTTCCTTTATGCTTGGAGTCTAGTTCTAGGGATCTGATTAGGATGTCGGTCTTTTGTCGTTTATGTTTCATGTCTTTATGAGATTTGTCACTCATTATGTTGAGATTGGAGATTTTATTTGGTGATGTATTATGGTACATGTGACATGGCTACTTACATGGTTTTATTATGTGATGATGAGATGTTATGATGTTATTCCGCTGCGAGTTTTGAAAAATTATTTATGTATGTTTTGGATGAAATCGAAGAAGTAACATCTAGACTCTTTTTATAGTTGTATTCTTTGTGTGATTTATCACTTTAAGGGTTTAGGGTGTTGTATTTTGCATGACTATAAACCTATCATCGAGTCTAACCCTAACATGAGGATGAGGAGACATAGGAAAATTAGTAGACACATGAATACTGGTGGTGAATGGTGGCACAAAAGACCCTATTTCTGGTTGTGTCATTGCAATAGCAGTTGTCGAAACAGTTGTAGGAGAGGTTACTCCCATTTCTGTTGAAACTGGCTTTGCCATGGTTGCCCCCATAACAGTTGACACATTGGCACCCACTGTAGGGGCATATGCCTGTGTGGATTGTGCTTGTGAAGAAGACTGTGATGATTGTGATGATGCAAAAGTATCACTATTGGTGGGTCGAGCCATTTCTTTCAAGGCTTTACCACTTATTAAATGCATGCACATAAAAGTATTTTTTCTAGAAAAAGTTTACTAAAGGCGGTTATAATTTTCCAGAAAAATTTTCACAAGAACTCTTAGATTTTTTTTGAAAAGTTATGGAAGTTTCTTCCAAAAATTGCACAAACAAGGTCCCACTGGGCGTGCCAATTTGTTTACCGGTGTTTTTGGTAAACAATAGGACTAGTTTTGATTATTACAAGAAGGATCAAACCAGAAATCCTAGGACATGATGTGCAATCTTTTTCTTTTTTTTCGCCCCAGAAAATATATGAATGTTCATCATATTCATAGGTTGCTTTATGAACAAGATGAAGAAAACTATTTTTTGTATGAAGATAACTTCCTTTCGACAGAGACCAGTAAAGGAAAATGCAAGTAAAAACTTAAAAGTTTAAACGCAGAAACTTAAAGAAAAGTAAATTGCATTGCATTGAAGTACACGTGGTTCGACCAATCAGATTACATACATTTTGTGACTCTTTTCTCTAGACACTGGTACTTCGAGTGCTAGAATTCCATAAGTGATTTGTGACCCGTTTTCCTTACCAATTCACCAATTCATTTGGATTCCATGGCCAAATTAAGGTATTTATTTAGAGGGGAAGGGGACCAAATCTAAATAAGATACTACTAAATAAAAATCTCTTTACAGGTGTTTAAAAGATCATGAGTGTTAAAA
>Ga0315913_1007687_pt1 | contig 12882 bp, 5 predicted proteins | sample MpolsnodulesMG_FD_207736 | JGI IMG/M metagenome (GOLD analysis project Ga0315913, IMG submission 207736) | Medicago polymorpha root nodule microbial communities from Los Angeles, California, United States - small nodules | ecosystem: Host-associated > Plants > Roots > Nodule | place: USA... | reverse complement strand
TTATGGCGAATGTTATATAGGAACGTTTAAAGTGTAAAAACAAATAAAGATTATAGTGTAGTCGAGTTAGATGATCGTAGGCGAGATGTAAAGAAAGATAGGGAGTTGTGAATTAGGTAATGAAAGACAATAGGAATGATAATAACGATGAACAGGATGGAAAACAATTAGAAGAGAGTAAGATGAGTAGGAAAGCGGATAAGCGGTAATAGTTATAATGTTTAACGATAATAATAACAACCGGTATCGAGAGAATAAAATCTAAAATTATAAAGAAGCCTTAGTGAGGAAAGTTTCTGAGGTCAAAAGTACTGATAAAGTGAGATAGTAACTTTAAATTAGGATTAAGTTAAGATTAGGAGAATAGTCGATGTATAGATGACGACGAGTGTGAGAACAAGGTAATAAGATATAAAGTCGTTTTAAATGAGAAGAATAATTACGAAAGAGTTAATGACGATGGTGGGGAAGAACCTAGTTGTATAGAGAGGAGACATTATATTTAATGATAATGAATTAGAATACATCTTGAGACTAAGAATGAGTAATAGGTTATGCTATCAAAAGTAAATTATATAGAGAGCCTAGAATAGATGATGGGATAAAGTATGCCTGTAAGATGAATAATAAAATAAAATAAAATGAAGGGATGTTGATGTAGAAATGAGTCACACGTAAGGTTTGAATTAATGAAGAGAATAAGTGGTGATATAAACGGTTGATAAAGAGTAATGACGAGGAATCCTATAACTTTGACAAAGAGTGTCGATGATTAATATTAAATATATATATAATAAATAATTACGATGAGAGTGATGATGATTAATTTATGATGAAGATGAGGATGATAATGTTTATATTTTAGTGATGATGAAGATGACGATAACTATATCATTACGATGATGAGAGTGATGATGCTTATCTAGAGTGATGTATATAATGATGACGAGAGTGATATATGATGATGATGAGTATGTTGATGATTTGTGTGCTTGCATTAATATGTGAAATATTTGAATATGTGTATACTTGTGTTACTTGTCGAATTTATTTCTATGCATTCATATAGAGTCTAAGACTGATGGAGTGCATGACTGATGGAGAAGTCCAGTAACATATCTCTGGCAAACTATGATGAGAAAAGTCCAGTAACATAACTCTGGCAAAATGATGAGTAAGAGTGGTACCACAATCATATAGGTCGTTATGAGAGTCCATATGCATATATATGATGATTTTGTATTGGGTGTTTGAGTGTGAAGATGATGTGCTGCTGTGATATGTGAAATGAAGAGATTATACATAGTAACTGCTGAGAGTGATGAGATAGTGGAGACTATATTCTTTTGATATTTATTTAATGTGCATGTTTTTCCTAATAATATGTAATGATTGGATTTCTCACCCCTTTCTTGTTGTTGTATTTATGGTGTCTGTATCCGTGTGGTACAGATAGTTAGGACGAAGAGATCTAGTTGCGGGACGCCTAGCAGGATATTGCTCGCTCGCTCTTGGTGTTTTGTTGTGTTCGTGTTTAGTTTGGTTTTCGATCAAGCAAGGTTCATTTCCTATTGCTTCATGTACTCTTCTTCCTACCTCATTTCTCTTTTTCCGTAAACTTTTTTTTCCAGCTCCGTACGTAGCAATGGTTTTGATTAGGTACTCTTCTTCCTACCTCATTTCTCTTTTTAGCTCTCCGTAAAATCCACTACATGTGCGATTCAAATATTTAACAGATTGATTTATATATAAGAAAAAATATCAATAGAAACATTATATTAATGTTGATAATTTTCATTTAATATCTTTAAATATTTGACAGTATTAACAATATAATTATTTTTTATATAATTACCGCACTGGTTTAATACTAGTTTATAGATTAAAAAAAATGATGTTCACATTCATTAATTAAGGTATTTTTTTCCGATATTAAAAAAATAAATAACCAACTTAATTTTTTTTAACGAACCAACTTAATTTTTGTTTATCATAATAACAATCACTTCTTTAAAAAACTAATTTAATTTCTTTAGATACAACCATATAAAATAATATGTTTTGTTACAAAATTATCTTTTCTTGATACTTATTTTCTTCCCCCTCGAAAAAAATTTAATTTGTTTTATGAAAGGATGCTCTTATTATCTTTTTTTTGAACTTTTTTTTCAGATTTTTGTAAATCATGGCTTTTGGTGATAGGGTCAAGAAAATAAATTCAAGAAAAAAAAAGGGCCTCATAAAGACAATTTGTTACAGATTTAAATAAAAATGATTTTAACATTCAATAATTTAGATATTTGTATAGAGATTGTATAAAAAATAGAATCTATTTTGTGTTTGTTTATAATAATAATATCATTTAAAAAATAATAATTTAGTTTGTTTAGATACAACTATATAAAATGAATATTTTGTTAGAAAATAATCTAAATCTTATGACAGTTTTTTTTTTGTTTTGAGGAAAATTCTTGTGACACTTATTTTCTCTCTCTTTTAAATATGATCTTTTGTTACAAAATACACAAAAGAGTTAAAATATATTTAGGTGTCAAATAATTAAGATAAAACAATATTATATTTTTTTGCTAATCATTAACTTTTCATAGAGAAAGATAAAGAATAGAAGATTGCAATGAATCTATGATGTGAATCTCTCATTCTTACGGTAAAAATAGTTTATTTTTGAACTAATTGAGAATTATCTTATGTCTTTGAGGGAGTAGAGAATTATCTTGTAGGTAAAGAAAAAAAAGATATCAATGAATGATCAGGGGCGGACCCAGGTACAGTTGAGCACCTGCACACCCTGAGTTTATGCTATTTACATCAATAATCTTACTTTTATGCTATTTGCACACCCTGAGATTTTTGCTTTGCACCTCCTCACCCAAGAGGCCAAGACCAAATCACATCATGCCTCTCCTTGAAAGGTAACGTTTGACTTTTAAATTTTATGGCTATTAATTTCTCATTAAAGGACTTTTAATACTGTTATTTCTCAATGGCTATTTTTATTTTTATAGAAAGCGAAACTCCATGGTTTTTTTTTATAGAAAGCGAAACTCCATGTTTTTTTTTTGAGTTTTTTTTTGACAAAATGTTTTTTTTTTGGAGTTACCATGTTATAGATATGAAGTTTCAACCGTCGATCACTGATGGTAAATTTTCATTGGAAAACTTGAGAAGTACACAAGACACTTTCTCCCTTCGCAACAAATGTTTCTGCATACACATGAGTCAGGGATTAAACACCCAACTAATTGCTTAATTGCATTAAAATAAAAGCATATTTTAGTGAAAATATGTTATGACTATAATTATTTTATTTAAAAGATAAGATTTTTATCAAAATGATTTTCACAATTTCAAAGATAAGATTTTTTTATCAAAGTGATTTTCACATTTCTTAAATATGATATAGCCAACTAAATGTAATACGTTTTATATGATTAATCAAAGTGTTATATTATTAAAAAAAAGATTAATTTTCATATTATAGTGTAAAACCTTTTTACAAGTGAATCCAATCAAACCACGTCAAGTTAATATTGCTGGAGATATTTTATGAACTAACCTAAAAATGTTGTATTAAGACTGGAACAAAATTTTTACAGTGTCATTGTACACAAAGATAGATGGAAACATTAAAATTTAATATATTTTTAGAGGACCAAAATTAAGGTATTAAAAGTTTCAATTTTTTTTTGTATAAAAATGCAATCAATTGTCTTTTATATTTGAAATTTGAAAATACATTATAATTTTGTAACAATTTTAAATATTAATTACAATGAATCAATGATGTAAATCTCTCATTTTGAAAGTAGAGTAAAAATAGTTTATTTTTTTATAGAATACCAATGGAGAATTAACTATTTAGTTGAGAGATGTTTTAAAAAAAAAAACTATTTATTTGCGAGAATAGAGAATTATCTTGTAGTTTTTTTGTATAATACTAATCGATAGCGCCTCATTGGTAAGTGCTACAAGATCTCGTACATTAGAACCCAGAGTTATGGACCCGCATCCATTAGTATCGAACATTTTCTTTTCCAAGTGAAAACCCCGCGTACGAGCAAGACTGAAAAAGTGCTTTCTTTATTGTGGAATAAGAAGCCTTCGTATTTTAATACACGTATTTAATTTATTCGGAGCTATTAGAGCAGGATCCACTTTCTGGGGAACACCTTAAAAAAAAAAAAAAGAGAGAGAGAAAATTATCTTGTAGTAGTTAGAAGGGAAAAAGAAAAGATAACAATGAATTGGTCTAAAGTGTTGGAAGAATGACCCGGTCAAACAACGCGGAAAACCTAGCTCTTTATAAGCCTTGCAGTCACTCATTCGTTCTTCACTTCAACTTCACATTCTGCCTTTCTTAAACCCTTTTCCTTCGATTTCACACACAAACCAACTTCTCTGATACCTCATAACATCATTATGAGAAAGAAAAGTACTCCTTCTTGTTCCTTTTATAATCCATGTTCTTCTTATCATTCATTCGATGATAATGAAAAATCTCAAAGTTCGAGCATGTATGAGTGTGAGTTGTGCGGCAAAAGGTTCAACTCCGGAGCCGCACTCGGTGGCCACAAAACATCTCACCGCTCACAACTTCAAAACAAGAAACAAAGACACAACTATGCTGTTAATAAGGATAATAAAGATGATGAGAAACAGAAACATTGTTGTCATGTTTGCAACAAGGTTTTTTCATCCAAGCAGGCTTTGTGTGGACACATGAGATGTCACAAAAGAGATGGGAAGGGTATTCACCTGCCAACTTCATCATCTATTGACTTATCAAAATATTTGCTACTAATATCGCATCAGACCAATAAAGGTAGCAAGAGGAATATCATTGATGAAGATGTTGCTCGAACACTCGTGCAAATATCTCACGATAATAATCATGGTGACAGTAGTAAGAGGCTGAAACTTTCCTGCGGTGTTATGGTTAATGAGACTGTCAAGGAACAAACTGTGATGCTAACTGCGAGTCATGTTAGGGTTAATGATAAAACAGTGGTGATCAAAGAGAAAGATGACAGCGGAAATAAAAGACTCAAACTTTCAAGCAATTCTGAAGATATTGGTGACATTGATGAATCATCAGAGACCAAGTTAAAGGATAATAATACCTATATTGACATTGAAGAGAAGAAGAACAATAATGAAGGTGAAACTGAGAGGGAACAAAGTCATAATGAATTGAAGTCAAAAGAAGTTGTTATGAATTTTGATTTGAATGAGCTTCCAATGGAAGATGTTGCAGATGAGTGAAACCAATTAGTCTTTCATTTTCTTATTTAGGTGATTTGAACTCATTGTTCTATTTTATTAGGGTGTTTGTTTTGTTCAAAGAAAATGATTTGTTTTTGTCAAGATAGATATTCTGAATATGTTCGCAAATGTAAACTCAATGGAGGAGGGATATGGTTACAGTTATTTCTTCAAGAACAATCTCCAAGTTTTATTTTTTCTCTTCATTAAAGCAATTGAATGAGTTGGTTGTCCTTTTTCTATATATATGCATATCTTACTATTTTAGTTCAAAACTAGTATATATGTGTAGTGTTTGTGATGCCAAGTGTTTCAATTTCAATATCCTTTAAACCTCAAATTATATGAAATCATTTTATGCTATTTTAAGTTATCTATCATTCAAATTGATTACATTTTGATCCACTTATATATTCAAACCTCAACTTGTCCACTATGTCCATAACAGAAGATGATTCTGCTATATAATCCCAAAACTTTTGGTACTAACTAAGGAAAAATAGGTTGATTTTATGGTATGATGTGGTATGAGGGTTGGTACATTTTATTGGATCAGGTGTTTGAATATTTTATGCTATCACATTACTCTTATTTCATGTAAACTTGTGTACCCTCACTGTCATGTTTAAGCTTTCAACAAGTCTTGAATGTACAATTAAGTATGAAGTTCAAGTTTGGAGTAAATCCAGCAGTATTTGTTTAGTTTGGACAACTTGCGCCCAAAATAGTAGTCAAATAAGATCAGAAGGTGCTCTAATCGCATGAAACCCAGATATTTTGCTATGAGGAACATATAATCTGCATTGTTGAGTCTCTGAGGTTGTATTGGACGGATTCCAAGGTATAAATAATAACAGTTATAAGGGATGAATGCATGCATAATAAGGCTTAGGAATGTTAAATTCTTCAGGAAAATTCTGTTTTTTTTCATATTGCAATTGATTAGCCTAGCAATGAAAATGTTAGGTTTTGGTATAGTAAAGTGTCTGAACTACAATTGAAAATTTAAAAATTCATTCATTATGTAGTAAAGTGATAGTATAAATGCTAGGATCTTGGACGAAGTAATAGAATTATGCTTGGAATCATCGATAGCAAGGTAACCTAGTGTAGTTATGTGTCAATATTCTTTATATCAGGCTGACAAGCTACAAGAACCTTAACTATAGCTGTTTATAGTTTTAGAACCTTACATGACTAGAGCTTGTATCAGAGCCTCTTTCGGTTGTATGGAAGACGACCGTATAAAAAAACTTCCCTAGCTAGAAAAACCAAAGGATATAAATTCAGCTTCACGCAATTATTGGCCTTATAATAGTTTTAACCTTGTTACCGAGTTAAAGCTCTAAATCAGTTTTGGATATGAACTTTCATAAGTAGACGTATTGGCATTTATCTTGAATGTTTTTGGTAGAATGGTTTTCCTGCAGATCAATTTTTACGCACATACTGTTCATTATATAAATCTCTTGAATGTTTGTTAAGAGGATTTAAGATAATATTTCCAGTAAAGATGCTCTTCATGGAACTTGAATTTTCACTCTTACACCTTAAAATGAGTACTGAATGACCAACCAAAAATGCTCCAAAAACAGAAAGTTCAAGATAACAGTGCACCTCCTCCAAGATAGAAGCCTGAGTAGTTATAACCTCACAAGGTTCAACTGTATCATCCTAGAATTAGATTTCATCACAATAGTTCTTGATATTCATGAGTTTCTGATTCTCTATTTGAAGTTTGGAAATTAGGAAATATCAAGGACTTGTGAATAATGGAGAGGGACTTAAAAGAGTTTCGGATTCAATTTTGGACGTTCACAATTTAAGAGAAGAGATGAACAATTTAGAAGGAAATGAATGGCCACAATAGGCATATATATGTATGAGGATGATCCAACCAAAATTATGGAAGATTCTGTTGTATCAAAGAGCTTATTTGTTTCAGAAGGTAAAAACCATTCCATTTATATTATGCTTAGGGAATGCAACCAAACTATGAATAGTACCCAACCAACAAAAGCAGGATGAGTGTGGCAGAAGCTTTCTCAGTCTGAGAATCAATCTCATTCAAGGTAAGTGTCTCATATTCATAGGAGGTGAACTTTTAACTGTATTGTGTGATTCAGTGCTACAAATGGAGGGGAGGGTACCAAAAAGCATATGTGTCAAACAATATATCTCTTGGTTTTATTAATTCTGTTTTGTTCATAATTATGTGGCACATAAAAATGTTCCTTTGGTCGATCTTTAAAAATGAAGACAACACATTTTGTTACACAGTTCCACAGTGAATACAACCCATTTTTTTTGTTGTGTTTGTCACCAAAAAATCTCCTTCTTTTGAATCACTTTCCATTTTATATCCAAATGCTTTATGAAATTATATTATATTATATATATAAATAAATTTCAATATTCAACTTTACGTATCCATCTGGAGGAGGGTCCCCTTAACAACGAGAGAATTAAGTTGATGTTCTGAGGATTGAATATTAATAAAAGCTAAATTGGTATGCATGATGTCCATAAAAAGAACAACATTCCAAATTTTCCGTTGCTTATCACTAAAAGTATGGTTATTTCTAAAGTGTCAAATCCACCAAATAACTATTGTAAATATGTTACCAAAAAGAAATATGGATGATCAAAACTATGTATATCCTTCCTTTGACTGTGCCCAATCTCTAAGTCAGTGAAGTCCATCTTTGTCTTGGGTTCAACATCTTTGGAAGATTAAATAAGTTTCCAAGTTGAAATGATGTCCAAGCTTGTTAGTTGGAATCATTTTCATCAAGCTTTGTATTGTGTGAAGATCGTTGGAACCATTTTCATCAATTTATACCAATCCTACGAACTAAACTAGCATCCTTATGCTATAAACGGGTATCCTAAATATTGATAAAATCAATCAGGTGACAAAGTGATCCTAGACTGTCTAATTATCATACCAAAATGAGGAGGACGCGTTACCGATACAAAATTGAAAGTCTTACATCTCAAAGTTTCCAATGCCTTTAAAATACTTCTCCATATTAGAGAAATGTTGCCTTCAAATTTGATGTTCCAAATGTCGCCACCTTTAATATACTTGTGAGATTGAACCCTCACCCAAAGTTTCAAAGGATCATAAAGTAAGTTCCGAACTAACTTCCCAAGAAGATCAATTTTAGAGAGTCTTGCTTAATTAATAACGAGGCCTCATGAACTTAGGAGAAATAATACCAGACAATTCCATTTCTTATTATACGACCAATTCCACCCCAAATGAAACTCTTGGTAACTCTATCAATTATTTTGAGTTTTTTTATTTTTATTTTATAATTTTTATGAGGTAAGGGATTAAGGGGAGCAAAGCGAAATTCCTCCTGCCACCACTTTTTGCTTTCCCCCTCCCCCCTCAAAGTAGAGTTTTGGTTACGGGGGTTGGAAAGATATGCCAATTATGTTTATGTTAAAATTCAAAATTATCATGGCTTAACTTTGAAATGTTATGTTATTTCTTTGGAAAATTCTATAGTGAATTTATGAGAATGACTTTTCTGGTGAAGTTAATTCTATGATCAATTATTGAGCATTTGTGCATTTAATCCATACCACGTCAGGTTATATGATGTATTGCACACTTACTCATAAGGCGTGTCATTATATCTTTATTTATTGCAATTGAGTCCTTGATTAAATCAAAATTAAACATTTTTATTATCATTTTATTTTGTAAATAATAAATCTTATGCATCAAAATTGGGTAAAACATTCCAACTTTCATTATCCCTATCATCTTTTTATCCAGATCGATTTTGTTCATCCATTTCTCTCCAAAATCATCTGCTCCAACAACAACCATACCGTCTTGCTTAATCAAAATTCATCTTCTCCAAAATTCACATTCTCAAACTCTAAAACTGTTTCTCTCCAAAATTCATCTGCTTAGTACCCACAAAAGTAATAATACATATACTCAAAATTCATCTGCTTAGTACCCACAAAAGTAATAATACATATACTCTAAATTCATCTGCTTAGAGAAATCCCCTTTTGTAGATGAAGATGGAGAAACCGAAGAAGGAGGATGATTAAAAATGATTTAATTTGTGCATAATTAATAAATGATTTAATTTTAATTAAAATAAATTAATAAATCAAAATTAATTAATATTTTGTATGACGGCTGATTTGTAATAAGGTAAAGTTTAGTCTTAGAATGGTCCATCAGCCTGACACTAGCTAACATGGCATCAACAATTATACTATTGACTAAACAAAATAACTTTTTCAAAAAAGTCAATTTTCTGACTTCCTTGTGGAAACACCTTATTTCTTTTTGTTATTATTTTTTATTCTCTTTGCTTGTTTTCTCTATCTTGCATCACTTTCCAATTTTTCATTTTAAATTTACTATTCTTAATTTATTTGTTTTAACATTACATTTTTTTTCATAAACGTTTTAATTTTTTTATGGATTTTGTTTTTGTGTTAATCCAACGGTTCATAGGAAAAAATACTATGGTAATCGAGAGTTCGATCATAACATAACTAAAGTTTTATTAAAAATTTGTCATTTTTCTGGTGGTGTCTGGGGGTCGAACACCAGACCTTACGTATATTATGCATTGTCCTTACCGACCGAGTTAAGCTCACGGGGAACGGAAAAAAATTGTCATTTAGTGGAACTCATAAATAACCACTAGCTCTTTTTTTTTTTTACAATCTTAAGCTCAACTTGACCGGCCGTTTTAACACTACGTTATTATCATTTAGTTATTTATTTGCAAAAAAATTATAGAACTATAAAAATTTAAAAGAAAGATAACTTTAGTAAGTACCACCTCACAAGAAAAAAAGATAAAATACTTTTCAAAAAAAGGTAAAATAAAGAGTGTTTATGTTGGGAAAGTAGAAAGAAATACCCTTGTTGATCTTAACGGCTTTCTTTTTTCTTCATACAGTCAAACCCTAACCCTAGCTACTAAGCTATTAATAAACCTCTTCACTCAGTCACTCATTCATCCAACTCCAAACAATTCTTCTCCACCGATCTTTATTGGTTTTTCTTTTTCCTTCCTTCTTTCAAACCCTAATTTCTTTCTTTTCACAGCCGCCATCGAGAACAACAACATCATCACGATCATGAAGAAACATTTTTCTCATCGTTCTTGTTACGACAACCATAAACAACAACATCAAAAAAAAGAATATGATCACGATGATGCTAATGATGAGCAGAAAAAGAATATTGGTTGTTCAATATCAACAATGTTTAAATGTGATTTGTGCTACCGAATCTTCACCTCCTGCACCGCACTTGGCGGCCACAAATCACATCACCACCGCTCTGTTCACCTTGTTCAACAACCTCTGACCAAGAAACAGAAACAAGATGTTCTTGATGATCATAGAAAGCAGAAACATGAATTGCTTGACTATGTTAAGGGTTCTTCCAAGGGGATTGAATCGCCAACCACATCATTCCCTGTCTCCTTCTTGGAACAACAGAGTGATATGTGTGATCTTGATCAATTTCAAGTGGATGGTGCACCACCAGCTATTGACTTATCCAAATATTTGCCTCCAAGATCCCATCAAACCAAAAAGCGCAGCATCAGTGAAAGAAATATGATTGATCATGTACTTCTGAATGCAGCACATATACTCTTGGATATGTCACGTGGTGGTGATGACGACGACGATGATGATCACACAACTGAAAGGCTAAAACTTTCAAGCAATGCTACAGATAATGACAACATCCAGAAACAAGATAGTGGTGACAATGATGAAGCACCAAGGACCAAGGTGAACGGTATTAACAAGAATAATAGAGAAAAGAGCTTGGTGCTGAGATTCAAGGTTCAACCTTCATCATCTAATGACACTGGTGAAACACCAGATACCAAGGTGAAGGTCCCTTATAATAACACTAAGAAGAGTTTGGTGCTGAGATTCAAGATTCCCCATTCATTATCTACAGGTAACAAAATCTTGCAGACATCAGAAGGTTGCAGCCAACACGGCTCTATTGACATTGAAGAAATGAAGAAAAATAATGAAGGTGAAACAGGGAGAGAACAGATTCATAATGAATTGAAGTCGGAGAGAGTTGTTAGGAATTTTGATTTGAACGAGCTTCCAACGAATGGTGTTGCAGATGAATGAGTTCAACTGGTCTTTCATTTTCTAATTTAGGTGATTTTGAACTCATTGTTGTATTTTATTAGGGTGTTCTGTTCAAAGAAAATGATTTGGTTTCTCATAAATATTCTGAATGTGTTCACAAATGTAAACTCCATAGACGGGTATAGTCGCAGTTATTTGTTATTCTGAATGTGTAAACTTCATTAAAGCAATTGAATGAGTTGATGTCCTTTTTCTTTTCTATATATATGAACAATTTTATGTTTAAGTTATTTTTCTATATTGGTGCCTTGCTAGCTGGGGTTCGAATATATTTTGACTGATTAACATGGTAACTGGAAGTTTGTTTGTTATTTACAATTGAAGATATATTTTATTGTGATAAATGTTTCCTAATTTTCAGCTGATTGAGATTTAAGATAGTTTTAAATAATGTAACACCTTCAATAAACAGGGAAGTAAGGGTGGTAGAAACATGTTTACATGGTAGGAGGGTTGGTAGATTTGGTTGGATCAAGATGCTTACATGTTTACATTATATTACTCTTTTTTAATGTAAACTTGTGTGTTCACTTTTCATTTGGAGAATATCTTCCTAGTTAAGTTATTGTATAATTTTATCTTCACACTAAGATAAAATTTCTATTAAAATGATTCAAGATAACATTTATGGAGTTTCCATCTCCAAAGAACCAAGAGTTTAAGAATTTTGGTGTACCTTCTATGTCATGTTTAAGCCTTCTGATTGGTATAATATAATGAATTATAATTTCCTTGCTACTATGCACATGCATCTACAAACTTAAACCATTAGCCCTGTTGCATTTCTTCGGTTCTTCTCGTTCATCTGCTCCAATTTCATTCCTCTGTGAGACTTTTGACTCTTCTCTCTTCCATCAGGTACGCACCAACTGTGTCCCTATGCAAGTAACATGTCTTGTTTCAATAGGTTCTTGGTTTAGGTTTACAGTGCTGTCATGTTCCTATGATCTGTTTGTACATGCTTTGGTGTTTGGGTTTGGTCTCAGTGCTTTGATTTGGGGTGCTACTAATAATGGCAAGGTTGTATTCCATTCTCAACTTTGTATTGTAAGTTCAAGTTGTCAAGTTTCCATTTCTGCTCAGAGTTTGGTCGTTTTTCCTATTTGTTATCTGCTTCTGTACTCTATATCTTGATGATGGAGCAGGGTTTTGGTTGCAACTAGGGGTGGCAAAAAAATCCGTGCCCGTGGGTATCCGCGGATAAAATCCGTCATGGGTACGGGGCGGGTAGTTAAACGGGTACCCACGGGTATAATAAACGGGTATTTAACTACCCGTTATTTTATGGACACGGATACAGATTTGATGATACCCGTGCCCGCGGGTATCCGTACCCGTTAATAAATTAAGTAAATTACTAAAATATCTATGTGTATATATAAAATAACTTCGAATGCATATGAATATTTGGATGTTTATTTGGAT
>Ga0315913_1007685_pt1 | contig 12884 bp, 14 predicted proteins | sample MpolsnodulesMG_FD_207736 | JGI IMG/M metagenome (GOLD analysis project Ga0315913, IMG submission 207736) | Medicago polymorpha root nodule microbial communities from Los Angeles, California, United States - small nodules | ecosystem: Host-associated > Plants > Roots > Nodule | place: USA... | reverse complement strand
TTTCAGTTGGTTTTATGTTTTGGTTGAGATTTGAGGTTTTTTATGTATTTGCATTCTATCATTTTAGTTTTTGGATTTTATGTTTATGGTTGAGAAATTTATGCATTTGAACTACTATTATGAATATTTATTTGTATTTGATTATGTTGCTGTTTATAAATTGTTCTACAGATGCCTTATAATGAAATCAATGGGCATTCACGAAAAGTTAAAAAAAGATGATGCTCATTTTACAAAATATATTACGCAGCTGCAGCAATTGCAATTGATTATCATATGAAGTACTTGCTAAAGCAAGGTAACCGATTTCTTTATTCACATGGATGGAATTGGGTTCGCGAAACTCTTAACACTCCAGGCGAAAGTTATAACATGTTTAGGATGGAATCTAATGCTGTGCTGAAACTTGAAAACTTATTAGTTAGTAAGGGATGGTTACATCCATCTAATGAAATGACAACGTTCGAGGCTTTGACTATGTTTCTTTGGAGTTGTGCACATAGTGAGACTAATCGAAATGTCCAAAATAAATTTGGAAAATTAGGAGAGATAGTAAGTAGGAAGTTTGGTGAAGTTCTGGATAGTTTATGTTTATTAGCTACCAAAATTGTCAAACCTCCTGATTTTAACTTTGTAGAAATTCCATCCAAAATTAGAAATGGTAATAGGTATTGGCCTCATTTTGAAGGATGCATTGGAGCTATAGATGGAACTCATATTCCTGCCATTGTTCCTACTAAAGAACAAATTCGTTATATTGGTAGAAAAGGATTTCCAACACAAAATGTCGTGTTAGTGTGCAACTTAGACATGTTATTTACTTTTGTTGTTGTTGGCTGGCCTGGTACTGCACACGATACACGTATTCTTTCAACTACAATTGAAGAAATGAAAGATGTGTTTCCTCATCCTCCTGAAGGTAAGGATATTCTCATTGTTGTAATAAATTATTATATTTTTGAAATTAAAATTTTCATATATATATATTAACAAAAATTGTTTTATTCTTTTTAGGAAAGTACTATCTAGTTGATGATGGATATCCAAATATGAAAGGGTATCTAGCACCATACAAGGGTGAAAGATATCACATTCCGGATTTTAGAGCAGGAAGTCAAGTAGAAGGCACGCATGAAGTATTCAATCATGCACATTCTTCACTAAGAAATGTGATTGAGCAAACAATTGGGTTTTGGAAGAAAAGATGGCATATATTATCTGATATGAGACCATTTCCATTGATGAAACAACAAATGATCATAGTTGCAACAACGGAACTTCATAATTTTATTCGAAAGTGTGGTATTGAAGATGAAGAATTTAACAAATGTGACCATATTCCAGGATATATGATTGACCATAGAGAAGAAAGAATCAATCATGAAGACATGGATTCATTTAATCCCCGAAGAGTACAAGACGGAGGCTATATGGACAGAGCTCGAAATCGAATAGCAGCCGGGTTGATTGAAAATAGAAATCGTTAGAGTTTTTTATAATTTATATTTCTAATCATGAACTATTTTCTAAAGTCTTTTAATATTGTTTATGATATTTTTTTTTACAGGAATATTGTTTATGGTACTGTTAAGCTCTTTTTAGATGATTTACGTTTTATAAAAATATTTTGAGAGATACTTTCATATGACAGTTTATGAAATTGTATTCACATTTGTCTTTTATTTTTAAATATTCACTCATTTATATCATAGTTTGTCCTAAAACATTAAGCTTTTAGAAATGTATTTTACCAAACAACTTTTAGCTTAAAAATCACTTTGAAGTTAAAAAAAATAACAATTACCAAACAACTTTTAGCTTTGCTTCTAAAGCACTTATTGTTAGCTTTGACTTCCAAAAAGCTTATAAGCCGTAAAAAAGCTTGGCCAAACAAACCCTTATTTTATGTCACAAGGCTGACTGATAGCCTAATCCTGAAATTTGTTATCTGCACGAGTAAAATCATGATGCGGAATTCTTATCAGTGTTTAATTTTGTATTAAGAGTTTTTGGAAACAAAGAAAGATTAATGGAATAGCCAGTACTGCAGTGAGGTAGAGTGACTGTCATGACACCCTCACAACCACGTTATTTTCCCTAACCAAGTTATTTTCCTATTTGGCATTCCCTTAGTTTCATTCATGCATTTGTTGTATTTCAAATAGTAAACCTATTTGGCATTCCCTTAGTTTCATTCATGCATTTGTTGTATTTCAAATAGTAAACCTATTTGGCATTCCCTTAGTTTCATTCATGCATTTGTTGTATTTCAAATAGTAAACCAACCAAGTATTGCAATCTACAACAAGGTTAAATGGGGTCTAATGGCCAAATGAAAAGGAATCCAATCATAATGTTTCGAATACCCTGCAATTAAATTTAAAAAGGAAAAAAAGCACAATTAAATTTGCAAAAGGATAAAAAAATACATTTCGGTTCAAAATTTTGATTTTGGTTCAGTTCAATTAATAGCTAAGCAAACAGTTAACCGAACCATAATTTTGGTTCAGTTCGGTTAGTTCCAAATCTTAAACGGTTCGGTTCAGTTATTCCAAACCATTTCAACACTTTAGTTCAGTTCGGTTAATATAGTTAAACGAACCATGCCCACCCCTAGTACACACCATGCACCACTTGAGTGACTTGTGCACATTAGAAATTGCACTCAAATTAGATAATTATTTCAAGCATTTTTAAAAATTGTCATTGAAAAATAATCGGCAACAGAACTTCTTCCAATAAACGATTTGACCGATTTCTGATTTTGAAGTTTTTTTTTTTTTTTATAAAAAAATCTCTAAAAGCTGTAAACAAAAACAAAACAGTTGCATCCCCATATTGCATTCGCAGCCCAGTAAAAATGCAGTTTCCTAAAAATATATACAATTATGCTACTCGACTTTATACCACTGATAAGTAGGAAGAGTTAAATGTGAAAGACTACAGCAAAATTTTGAGAAAACAAAGCGACCTTTCGCCCAAAAATGAATACAATGAAGAGATTATAATTACAGCCTCTCAGATTAACAATTAATAACCAAAGCCATAATCGTCATCACTACTCCCGGATTCAAGTCCTTGACTATCATCATCGTCGTCGTCCTCATCCCCATCAGTCACAATATCCAACATGTCGTGTCCATCAAAGTCTACATCGTCCATCATGTAACCTCCATCGTCATCATCATCATCAGGATCACTTACACTATCATCATCATCTTCATTGCTGCTCATGTCTTCAGCATCACTGTCGCTTCCCACACCAAAACCAGGGCCTAAAAGAGGATCTTCATTGTCATCGTCGTCATCTTCATCTTCCTCCTCGCTTTCAGCATCATCAGGATCAGAATCATCATCAGTTGGCCTCCGACGACCAATTTCATATGATCTGGCTGACGAATACATATCACCTTGATCATCCATGGTAATCAACCCAACAAATGAATCTGTTGGTTCGGTTGCAAAATCAAGAACACAACGGTCCACAGGGATGGTAGCAATGTCAGAATAATTTATTGCATCCACTGTGCGAAACGCTGAAAAAAGCGGATGCTTAACACGGCGTGCATGCATCGCTGACATTACATCCTCAAGGTTTCTCCTTAAGATTGCATACATAACATCTCCACGAGCATTGAATGTTATTGCTGTCTGATCTAATGATGCTACACTACGTAGAAGTCTGAACTTGCGCAGATCCCAGACTTCGGAGTTTATAATAACCTGGGAAAACAGAAACAAAGGTCAGAAATACGACTTTGTACACAGGAAGTATATATTCAAATTTTATAATTTAAAAAAAACACTGAATAACTACAAATTGAAATTGCAAACAACAATTACAAATATTCATCCATATTTCACCATTTAATACATCAAAATATTGCTTAAAATATTCATAAATTGTTATATGATGAAGAAATATATTTAGATGCTTATGTAAAACCTATTAACACAATTGATGTATACTTATTACATCACTAAAATATGTGAAAACTATACTTATGTCTTGGAGTCGCTCAACAATCCTGGAATTTTGACCATAAATAATAACCCTTCTTCCACGATCTCCAAGTTAATTGTTTTATGGGTGCATAAGAAATACTCTTAATAATGAGGTTGATATTTGAACCTCCGAACATCATCTCACTTCTATAGACTTGCTAAGTAAAAAACAGTATATCTATAAGTCTACACTGGAAGTCGATTCAATGTAAAACCAATCTATAAAATAAGTATAATGTTCAGACATGCAGGATTTCAAATACCTCATTTCCAGCAGGATGAAAGCCTCCACCTCCATAATCAGTGAACTGATCAAAGCGATGAACAGGCGTAGACACTCGCGGGTCCCATAAGACACCATTCCAAAGCAGCATTGAATCGGCAGGGCTAAAGTGGATTGAAGAATAAGCATGACCCCGCCCTGTAGAAGTAGTGAATGTATCTGACAACGTTGCTTCTAACTTGCCTTCTTGGATATCATATAAAAGGATTTCCCGTGCTGTAGATTCTGAAGACAAGGCAGCAAATGTTTTCCCGGAATTACTAAACCTGGCAGCCTTGCACCCTTCAAATGATCGGGTGGGACCAGCTAATATTGATGTTGCATCCCACATCTTAACATCTTTAGAGGACGAAGAAAGCAACAATTGGGTCTCACCAGAAACAAAAGATTGAACAAGGGTCAAGGGAGCATCGTGGCCAGTGAAGCTCTCTACCACATTATTGTTGTTTGAATCAAAAAATTTGAGTTCTCCAGTATGGCTACCAACAGCAATATGCGAAGAGTCTCCAACAAATGTAATGCATGTTAATAATGCACCCGCATCGTCCCGATAAGTGCGCCATGGCCTAAACCGGCTAAAAACAAATTGACGATCCTTGCGATTACCATGTACTCCACCATACATAAACTTAAATTCACGGGTACCAAGCCGAGCAGTCACGTTAGAGGGGGCATCGAGGCTTCGCTTAGGTTCCGGACAAACATGTGGGTGCAGAAGAGATATTGGAGGAAGGGTGGTAATGGGGGCTGGGCATTGGCGATGCTGATGTTTCAGATACTGAACCACTAGAGAATCCAGTGTCACACGCTCAGGGTTGTTCGGCTGAAGGTCATTCACTACTTGGGAGGACGGTGTCATCTGACCTAGATTTGAGACGCAGTACTGATTGTCATCCACATAGTCAGCTGTACAACGGCCTTGCTGACTCCTCAGATTACTAGTTGGTGTGAAAAACCCAACAGCATCAGTATGTAGGCTGCTTTTACGAACTGAACTTGAGCAAATAGGAGAGCGAAGTCCCTGATCCCCGATATTTAGTCGCTTTCCAGATGACGAAAACACTGGTATGTCCTTTAGATCCGATAACTTTCGTTTGGTCGGCAAGGTGATTGGAGTCTTGAACTGAGATCCAGTTTCAGTGTTATGTTTTACTGAAGATTCAGATGGATTCTCAACTGTACTAGTTTCTGAAGACTCTTTCCCAGCACGTAACCATTTTCTGGCTGATGAATGCCGAGAGTCGATAACTTGGTGTCTTGTATGAGAACCAAAAGACGACGAGAAAGTTAACGACTTTTTCCTTGCAGAGCCAGCATCACTTTTCAAGCAAGCATCCTCATTCTTTGAATTATACTTCAGTTTACTAGTGAGAAATCCACTAGGAGTACGACCAGAAGGCCACTGAATTTGTGTTGAAGAAACTTCCTGTGTTGTGGGTTGTTGTGCAAGGGAAGATGGAGCAAGTAAAGACGGCAAAGAAGTTAACTGGGCCTCTTTAAGCAATAAGGAAGCAGTTTGTCCCAATCCAGATGCCTGCAAGTGTTCATGAATTAAGAGCAAGAGTTCCCTGCATAAGACAACCAACAAATAAACAGCCATCAGAAGGGATACTGCAATGAAGGTTAGCAGAAGAACTGTAAATGAATGCAAAAATCCTGAATGGTGAATTTTTTTAATGTAAAAAAGACTGGAAACCTTGAAGGGTAAGTAATAGGAGTGGCAGCAGCTATGGCAGCCCTTTCAATGCGCCTTAATGCAGGAGTAGCTGCATCACTAGCAACTAATGTACTTGCACGCCCTAAATTAGCCACAATCTACAAATGTAATTGCAACATATATATCAGTGGCAGACAATTTAAGCATCAATAGTAGACTTCATAGAGCACATGTAAATTATGTTTAGTTTAAGTAAGATCAGTAAATTATGTTAAGTTTAAGTAAGATCACTGGTTTTACTTGTCTTCTTTTTCAAAGATTTATTTTGGAAACCGTTTAAACAATTTAATCCTAAAAAGTTTGTTTTTCTTGAAAATTAAAAATAGTCAATTTCTAAGCAAAGCTTAACCTTTTTAAAAAGCTCAAATAAATAGTTTATAAATGAACTAACATAGAATGCAATACATATTGAGAATGTACATCCACTAACTTCCAAAGCATAACACAAACAAAATTGACGAGGAAAAAGAAAATACAAAAAAACAAAAAAAAACTCATAACAGATATTCTTCTAGCTGGAATATAATTGAATAGAATAATATATGCCATGGCAACAAAAAGTATCAATACCATTCAATTCAATCCTGGGTTAATATGGTAAAATTTCTAGTGAATAAACCTAAGCCTCAATTGTATGATATTTTTTTTAGCGTGGGTAGTGAAACTCGGACAAATAAAAAAACAGTAAAGCACACAGCATGAGTCCATAACAAGTTCACTCAACCCAACATGATACTCTGAAACACAGTTCAGCAACACCAAAAAGCGGAGATGCTTACCCCAATTAGCTCAATTGCAGCCTGGGATAGTTCAGCTTGCCACCTACCCTGTTCTGTTCCAAGTGTCGTGCTGCCTGAATCCCGGATTAGTTCTGACAGTCTTTTCCCAACCTAGAACACAAACAATATCAGGAAATTACTTTCCAATGACAACAGAAAATGTTGTGTTTCAAAAACTATCATAAAAAATAATAGTTTTCAGACTTAAATGCGACTAAATAGTTGTTAGGTAGACCCCTAGTAAGTTGAAATAATTGTCGGGTGTCACATGTCTATTGGTACTAAATTACCGCTAGAAGAGGAGTTAGTTGAAGGCTGGGAATAGCTAGAGAAATAAAGCACATTGCATACAAATAGAAGTACGTGAGAGGGATATTGTTTTCTTATGAGAGAAATTGGGCCTTTGACTAGGGAGGTGCAGACCCTCAAATTTCTGCAACATTTCTATAACTAAAGAATTTACCCCTGCACCTTGGAAGAAGATGCAAGGTTCATATCAAAGAAAGTTAAAGTTGTTCACCTGAAGTTTTGTCAATATATGTGCAATGGTATCATCTCTGGCTAATCCAAGCAGTACCCGACAAGCTAGAGCACGGAGACAGTCCAGGGCAGCAGGAGGTGAATATATACGCGGTTGGAGGAGATGCAGAAGAACCTTTATACCATTATTATTACGGACAGCCTCTCTTGCCTGATGATATCCTTGTTCCAACTGTGTAGCAAGGCCGGCACAGCGTGCTCCTGCACCCAAAGATATTCTTCGGTCACCAACCAAGCCTGAACTTGCAGAGGGAACGGGAGTTTGGGGAGTAGTATTCACAGATTGTGTAGTAAATGCTGCAGCACTTCCTCGATCTACAGCACTGGCCTCTCCATTCCTCTCCCTAGGATCTGTGATATTACGTTCGGCATTTCTGTCTCTAGTCTCTAGAGCACCATTAGAGGCTTGTGAAGACGGGACCTGCTGGCCTTGTGACACTGCAGGAGGTTTATTGCTGATTGAAGGAGGAGGGCAAACAAGGTTGACTAAAACATTTAATGCTGGTTGAATTATCTGAAATACAGAATATCATATATCAGCATTATTAGCATGTCAAAAATCTAAAGCACCTCCCTTTAACAACAACAGATGTTAGGGAAGCAAACACTACAATCGCTACCACAAGACACTTACCTCGGGGTCAACGTGACTACTGGCAATATTTGCTGCATCCAAAATTACAGCAATACCAGCACGATTGGTGCTTAATGTTGCATTTACAATCATTTTACGACTGCTAGGTACCAATGTAACAATTTGCAAAACCCCTAATGCATACTGAAGCAAATCATGTAGATATCGCTCCACGGGTGGGGCCTATAAAACATCAAGAACTAGGTAAATAAATATATTGCAAGACAAAGGGATCACAAACTATATAATAAATATGACATACCTGACATAATTCCAGCATAGTAATATGCCCATTAGATGCCAAGAATTTCTCCACTTCTCGCCAACCTGTTCTGACAAATGCCGGACCTAGCTTCCGATCTTTTTGTAATTGTAAGAATACTGCATCCATTGCCTCGTTACTAATATCTAGTGGCTTGTAAGCAGCCCTTGTGCTCGGAATATTTCTAGCAGAACTACGATTGCTTTTGTTTGGACGGATAGAATCTATTAATACTAGGAGGTGTGCTCTGAAATATTGCCGCAGAGCAACACAAGTGTGATAGGCTACCTGCTTCTCAGATGAGGTCAGCACTTCAGCAGATGATGTTCTATCATTTCGAAGCGATCCCGAGTTAGACGAGCCCAAGGCTCCAGAAGTTACTCCTGATCTTATGGAAGCAGCATCATTGAGAAGGCCCAGTAATTTCTGTAAACCATCCTGAGAGTCAAAAGCATCGAGAACTGCTCTAAAGACAAATGCGGCAGCAAAAAACAATGCTGCATTCTTCCGGGCTAGGTCTTGATTGCACTCGATGAGTTGGAGAGCCAACTCAACCACATGATAAATCACATCGGATGGAAGAGCACAAACCCGTTCCATTATCCCCTGAAATAAGAATCTAGAGTCAAAATAATGTAATAGCATTGTAGGAAGATCAATGACAAGGAAGATGTACACAAAGGTTTGGAGTATAATCGCTATTACACATCTCACATCACGATTATAACAATTAAAAATATTGAATACCTGAAGGGAACCGATGGTAAATAAACACGAAGAAAGGCCAAAGAATGTTTGGGCCGTTCTAGGGACAGCAAGAAGCTTTTGCATTCCACCACGGTCCACAAATAGTGCAGCAAATTTCCTATGGGCAGCCAAAGCGCATATCAGCTTCATGACATCGGGCAACACGAATGCAACCTTGGACGGCTCGTGATGTTTAGAATTTTGCTGCAGAAGTCCAAGACAAACATCAACACCCTTCTCGTGCAATACAGGTCCAAGAACTTCAACGTATTCACCAAGTAATGCAAGACACTGAATGCAATATTTTTCCCTCAACTGTGCAAGTGTTCGAGTGTCTGGGAGGAAATAATCTTCAACATCCTCAATGGATTCTGTTTCTCTGCTAGTAACATTCTCTGTCTCGGTATTGATGCAGACAGATCTCCTGCAACCAATCCAATAATAACATTGTCAAAACGGCTAAGAGAACCTATCTGGCAATTATTTGTCTCAGCACTCAAATTGTTCGTAATTATATTCTTAAGTACCTTGAAACTTCAACAGCAGATGCAGCATCAATAACAGTTGATGCAGCTCTCGAAGCAGCCAAAACAGATGCTTCTTCATCATTGGTGGATTTATATTCCTGAATATATACATGAAATAAGATATTTTATCATTTAAGTTTTGATTATAAGTTATGAAGTACAGTCACACCCACAATGTATTAACACAGTATAATTTTTTGTATTCGAAAAAGGTGATCGGGCATCAGCATACCTCTGAAGCTGCAGTTTTAACAAGGTCAGCAGCAGCATCACCAGCTGCTTTGACGGCTTCTTCAGGTGCATTGGCTGATCTGGCTTCAGCTTCAGCAGCTTGGACTGCTTTCCGAACAAGATCGGAGATATCTTTACTTCCAATACGACACTCTTGGAAACAATCATCATTATCCTCTCTTTCAGAAATCAAAGCCTCAGAAATAGAACTCGTAAGAGTCTTCTTAGAATCAGGCACCCGCTTAACGTCACCATTCCTCAACGAGCTCCTATCTCTAACACTCCGCCCCTGTCCTAGGCGACTGGCGGAACCAGCCGATGACAGAACAGGTTCACTTTCTACTGGCCCTTCATTGACCCTTCCTTTCCCCCTAGATCTTCCCCATCCACGGTTAGTACGCCGCCTAGAAGATTCGTCTCTAGCATTGTCTTCATGCTCACCATATTTTATCCTTCCATCACGAATATCTCTACAGTGCCATCTCTCTTCCCCGTCAGAATCAGCATCGCAGACATCAGCACCCTCGCTGAGTCCATCAGGTGGTTCACCATCTATCCAAGGATCTTCTTGGCAAGCTTGTCCGCTATCCTGACCCCGTTCAGGAGCTTGGTCATCAAAAGATCCCTCTTCAATCATCCTTGTATCATCCACATGACTTGATTCCAGGAGCTGGCGAAACCTTCCACGACTATCATCTCTACCTCTCACTGATGAAGTATTCCCAGATGAATGTTTGTTCTCTGATAAATGACTACTATCTTTCTGGCTGCCACTAGTCTCACCCAGCACGCGCAAACGAAGATATCGCATGAGCTTAGCTGACAAGCCAGATGTCAATACATCTTCCACTATTTGACCTCCACTGAAGACATTTCAAAATCAACAAGAAAAATATGAGTAGAAAATAGGGATAATAAGCAAACCACCAACGTCGTCAAGAAGCAAAAATAAAGACACAAAGTGAAGCAAAAACTTCTGCCCCCGACATCTAAAACAGACAACAGTTTATCAATGGAGCAACATAGCATACCCAACCAAACACACGGCAAGGAGTCCAGTAGAATATGCTTTCAACATTTCAGAATCCGAGGCATCTTTTCCCACCGGATCACGCTTCAGGTTTTGCTCCTCCACCGCCGACCTACTACTATCCTCCGTCGCCCAATTGTTTAAGTTCTCAAGGACCGGTTCTTCAAAAACATGGGGATACTGTCCAATTAAAAATTCATCAAATTCATGAGACACCAATACCCGCAGAATGACGAAAACGCGATAAAAAAAATCACAAAAGCCAACCAAAACAAGTGGAAAAAATAATCTTACAATCCAAGTTAGAGAACAGCACAAGAGTAGTCTGACAGAAGCAGCTCGAACTGCCATCGAGTATCCATTTTCTGAGAGAAACTTCAAAGATATTAACTCAAAGAAATCATCGTTTTCCTGTGTAAAAAAAAATGTAACAAAGGTCAAATTACTACCTCAGTAATTTAATAATCTTCATAAAAACTACACACACAAAAAAAAAAAAAAAAAGATCAACTAATAATACCCGAATTATACTCCCAAGGCGTCCAATGTTATGGGCAGCACGAGCATTGGTTGAAGATGAATGAGCATTCTCATCCATGTAGCTACATTTCAAAAATTAAATTAAATTATTAGAAAAAATGAAATACAATATTCATAGTGTAATGCTGAGAATTGGTGAATGCGATATATGAATGTCTAAGAAATGAATTAATTAAAAAATTAGAAAAGAATGGTTGGAACGTACTTGGACTCTTGAGTTTCAAGAATGGTAGCAAGAGCGTGAAGAACATTAGGTTTAGGGTTATCGGGAGAGGAAGTGATTTTATCCATGAGTTTGTTAACCTTTGAAATTAACTCTTCATCCTCCATCCTCGATGAATCTTCGTCTTCTTCTTCGTCACGTGGTGGTTGAGCTTGATTTTGATTCGGTTGATTATCCATCGAAAATCAGTTACGGCGGCGATACAGAGCTGATTGATTGGTCGGGCAACCGTGTGATTAGTTAATTAATTAATAATAATAATGAAAAATTGATGATTAATGTTTGTGTGTTAATATATGATGATGATTCTAACTACCTATCGAAATTTTCTAAAGTATAATAAAGGTTGTGTTGTGTTGTGTTGCAGAGATGGTGAAATATAGAGTTAGAAGAAGAGAAGTGCACAACTCAACACCGATGGATCAGAATGTTCCGGAGATATTCGACCCGGTTGCTGCGTGATTAACCCTAACACTACTTCTCCAAGTTTCCCACTTCCAAAGCCCTAACAATAACAACCAACAAAAAAGTTACCCAACCCAAGAGAAACCAGCCCGAATAAAGACTTCTCTGGATTGTATAAAAAAGTTTTTTTGTTAAGAAAATAAAAAAAGTTACATTATTATCAGAGAAATGGTATTTGAACATCCATTTTTTAACAACTTTTGTGACAACTCTCTCTCTTATATTTTCATTATACTTTTATTCTCTCTTCTTGTTTTCTCTGTATTGTTCCTTTCCGATAAAAAGAGAGGAAAAGGTTGTCGTTAAAAGTTGTTGGAAATTGGATGTCAAAATATCATTCCTCCTAATATAAACAAAAATCTATTTTTTCGTTGAATAGATTATTTGTTTTTATGTAAATCATATATGTCATTTCTTGTGTTTTCTTATAAGAGTGTATGGAGAGTGTATTGTATTCAGGGGTGACAAAGATATTCATGTCCACATGTATCCATGGTTTAAATCCGTCACGAACACGGGGCGGGTAGCTAAACGGGTATTGATGGGTATGGTAAACGGGTATTTGACTATTCATTATTATATGGATACGGACACTGATTTGATTGTATTCATACCCGATAATAAATTAATAAAATATCCGTATATATCTTATCTTATTACTTAAAGTTGTTATCTTATTGAAAGAAATTTGACTGTCCACCTAAAATTCTTTATTAATAACCTATTTTTATTTTTGATTTTTTTAATTCATCTCATTAAGTTCATCGTTTCTACTTCATTCACATCATAAAACATATCATATGGATTATGTAAGAATCATGAATTTTCTATTGATTATGTATGATTTATAAAATTTTGAATAGATTATGTATGGATGTTTAAAAGTTGAAGTTTTTTGGTA
>Ga0315913_1007683_pt1 | contig 12885 bp, 6 predicted proteins | sample MpolsnodulesMG_FD_207736 | JGI IMG/M metagenome (GOLD analysis project Ga0315913, IMG submission 207736) | Medicago polymorpha root nodule microbial communities from Los Angeles, California, United States - small nodules | ecosystem: Host-associated > Plants > Roots > Nodule | place: USA... | reverse complement strand
CAAAAATTCCAATTGACCCACCAAGCTTATTCAAGTAATCGACTCCCTTCACTCACTCTTCCAATTCCCATGTAACTCAAAAACGCTTCTTACCTTTATGAAGAAATAAATTTAGGGGTGTCTTCGGTATATCAAAACTTAAAATTATGAAGTGTGCAAGACAAATACTCAAAGCCATTAGAGGACACTCTTCAAAAAAAAAAAAAAACCATTAGAGGACACATATTCAAAGCCATGACTCCATGAGAGACTGTGCTAAGAATCCTCAAAGTCATGAGGAGTTAAGCTAAGAATCATCAATGTCATGAGGGCTAAGTTAAGAATTCTCAAAGTCCGAAGAGAGTGACTTAAGAATATTATGTCATTTGTTAATAGTGGAACAAAGTCCTTCAAATGAAGATAAATCACATAGCTGAGATTCTTGATAAAAATAGTTTAAAGTTTAAGAGGGTTCAGACGCATCTCACGGTGGCTTCCCCACGACAGCTTCAGTGGCCGACACTGACACTGATGGCAAATTATTTTGGGTTTGGATCTTGGTTTTTTTTTTCCTTCAAGTTTTTGGTTTTGCACATGGAAGTTTCTTCACATTTAGTTTTCAAGAATTAGTATAACTACTAAAACCATCTCAATTCAAATTCCTTACCTTTAGGCTTTAATCCCTATCAAGGTGCAGGAAAAAAAAACCATCATAAATGGGTTTGTTCAATTTAATTATTATTTTTCCGTGTAAAATTTTAACGGTTGGACTGATCAAACGGCTAAAACATTTGTAGGAATAACAATATATAGGTATTTGCTGTGGAGGATAAAAATCCTAATTTTGAATTTTTCTCTTTCCCTTTTATCTTTGCTTCAAATATTCGTTATGTCTTTTCATCAAGGAGCAAACTAAGTCGTTATGTCCTTGTGAGCTTAGCTCAGTTGGTATGAACAATATATAATATATACAAGGTCCGGAGTTCGAACCCCGACCACCACAAAAAAAAAAAAAAAAAGCTAAGTCGTTGAGGGCCCAACTTAAATCACAAAGAGATCTATGAAACATGCAAACTAGTTATTTGTTTGGGAATTCAAAACTTAACAGTTGAGTTCTGAAGACTTCATTGTCATTGAGATGATCTTTTTGAAAAGCATTATGCACATAATTTTACTAGCTTATCAATCATCCAAGCCAATTCGCTATATGTAAACCTATCGGCTATCCGTTATATTTTATCAACATAGTCTGATAGAATTTAAAAAAGAAAAGAATATTAGGACGTAACATTTAGATTTGAAAGTTCAAGTTGAAAAACATAAAATAAACAACCAAACATGGAAATAGGTTAAATTCAAAGTACAACAAACATAATTTTGTCTTTTAGTATATTAATAGTACTGTTCAAGAAGTGGAAACGAGTTTCCCATAAAATATACTAAAAGAAGTGCAAACAAGTTGCATGTTTGGATTAAACTTATAAACAAGTTGTCATGTTTAAAGAAATTCAACATGACAAGGACAAAATACATTGAGATTGTCTAATATTTCATCAAAGGGAAGTCAGATTAGGAATCGATAACTAAGACCTATATTTCTTATGTGCATCAGCTAACATATATGTCAACAAAGGACTTACCAACTTAAAGATTCTGTCAACTTACTTGCAAGTTATGAAAGATAAACATTCATTCACTAGTTTGAAGGAGAGTGCTAGTTTGAAGGAGAGTGTTGTAAATAGTAGACTAAATAAAAATATGTATTTATATTTTCTATTTATTTAATCAAAGTTCATTAAATTTATATTTCTCTTTATTTAAGCATGTTTATTTCAGCATTTTAAACACAACTTCACTATATCAAAATCCATTTTTCTACATCTATGAATCATTAAAAACAAAATAATTTGAGTAGTTATGAGTTTGGAGAGAAAGAAAAAGTTTAAGGGGATGAAGATGAGAACATTTTTTTTTTAGGATTTTTTTTTTTTTAGAAAAAGTTTATTTAAATTTATCTAACAATTTTATAGAGTTTAAGGGTGTATTAGGCAAGCACAATATGCCACCTTATAGCTTATAAGTTCATATAACTAAAAAAAACTTGTTTGTTAACTGTCATTTTCTCAAGAGCTTATAGCTTATTTTTAAAGCTTGAAGTGTTTTGTGATAAAACTAGGCATGTTTGGATAAACAACTTATTTACTGCTTATAGCACAAGTGTTTGTCATGGTAATTGCTTATGTTTAAGCTTGCATAAGCTAATTCTATAGTAAAGATAAATTTAAATTAAATTGTTTTTATATATATATATCATATAAGTTGTTTTCATAAGCTATCTTGGAAAACTTAGCAAAATAAGATGAAAAAAGGTCATGAAAAATGACATAAGCTGTTTTTGTAAGTTCTTCCAAACAGTCTCATCAAACTTACATTAGTAGATAAACTCAAATAAGCCAATCCAAACATGCACTAATTCAATAAGTTTATAAATTATCATTTTTTCCTCTCAATTTTACCCATGTTATCTTAATTGATAAAAAAATAAAAAAAATATATCAATTAAACATATATTTTCTTTGTCATTTCATATCTATTAGCTAGTTCAACTCTTAATTTCATCAAACAATACAAATTAAATCAATTAGCTTATTCGTTATCAACTAACTTATCAATTATTCACTATAAACGCATCCTCTAAAAGCTAGGTTATCCGTTGTATAACTGTTAATTCTTTTATCAAACAACGATAATAGAGGTTAAAAAAAAGGCTACAATGTAGTATAAATTTTGAGATTTTAAAGATCAAATTGAAGAAAATAAAATAAAGAACCAATAGTGGAAATAGGTTAAATTTAAAGTACAACAAACGTAATTTTGTCTTTTATATATTAAAAATACTGTTCAAGAAGTGCAAACCAGTTTCCCACAAAAAATTGAAGTGAAACAAGTTGCATGCTTGGATTAAACTAAAAAAGTCTTAGCAATGATAGACAGCTAGCCAAGATGATATCGCCAGATCATAGTGTTATAAAATTCCAACAACCATTGATTACCGTTTATGAATAATAATAGTGTTCATTTTTAGTCAAAAAAATAATAGGATCAATGTTGGTATATTATACAAAGTCTATAGTCACCGCTTATATGAATTAAAAATTTGGTATACAGGGAGTAAGTTTTTGACTGAATCCTAAATTTGTCAGCAAATGAATTTGTGACTGATTTATAAAAAATTGCTAAATCACATGCCAGTTAACCATATATATAGACCTAAAAATGTTAGGCTCTCCAATCCATATATACTTCAAAACTTGCTAATAGAATTCAAGTAGCAAGTAAGTATGGAATCCCAAAATATAGAGCAGGTTGCTTCCAATTTGCTCAAAGCTCAAAGTCATGTATGGAATCACATTTTCAACTTCATAAATTCCATGTCACTTAAATGTGTAGTTGACTTAGGCATACCGGATATCATACACAACTATGGCAAACCCATGCCACTCTCAAAACTCATTTCTTCATTATCAATCAACCCTTCAAAAAACCACGGCATCCATCGCTTGATGCGAATCATGACTCACTCCGGCTTCTTCTCTCAAAATAATATTACCGAGAATGAGCTAGAAACTGAGTATACGTTAACTGATGCATCTAAACTATTACTCAAGGACAATCCAATGAGTGTGGCACCATACGTGCACGCGATGGTCAATCCAGTTATGATGAATCCATGGCATCAATTCTCTACTTGGTTAAAAAATGACGATACTAACACATTTGAGACGATGCATGGGATGTCGACATGGGAGTATGCTGCACGTGACTCCAAAATTAACAACTTATTTAACGAGTCAATGGCAAATGATACTCGATTAGTTTCCGATTTGTTGGTTGAGAAGTGCAAGGGAGTGTTCAATGAAGTTGAGTCATTGGTTGATGTTGGAGGAGGTACGGGGACCATGGCAAAGACTCTTGTCAAATCATTCCCACAAATGGAGTGCATTGTGTTTGATCTCCCACATGTTGTTGATGGCTTGCAAGGAATTGAAAAGCTGAGATATGTTGGTGGAGACATGTTTAAAGAAATTCCGCCAGCAGATGCAATTTTGTTGAAGGTAAAATATTGAAAATATTCAGAGAAACTCCATGTACTCCCTCCTTAATTTTTGAAAAAATATTCTTGTTTAATTATATGTCAATTTACGGTATCAATGCATCATGTTTATTTTATTATTTGGCTAAATTTCACTCTTAACCCCTCAACTTACATAAACCGGCGATTTTAGCCCCCAACATTGACGTTGACCTGGTCAAAATCAAGAGGGACGTCACTTTTTCAAATGTGGTTAAAAGGGGCGTCACTTTTTCAAATGCGGTTAAATTTGGGGGGCTAAAAGTGTTATTTTAAAAGTTTAGGTGCTAAAATCATCCTTTTGTGAAATTTAGGGTGTCAAAAGTACAATTTAATTAGCCTAATCTTTTTTCAATTATACCACCGTCTAATTTCCAATGCATCATTTTCGATTCATTATCTTCCAATGTGAATAGACCAATACTTGGTAAGAATATTGTAGCAAAAACATTTTTTTTCTCTCTTTCAGTTATACGTTTTTCCTAGTTGTGTAAAATTATTAAAAATGTCATTCATTATGAGAATTATTAGAAATGTGATTCATTATGAGACAAACGGAATAGTAACAAAGAACAAATTGTAGATCTCCTACATTTTTGCTCCTACCTTAGTCTACTTCTCCTACATTTTAATTTGCCATATTTGGTACTAACAATCGTCACATCATATTCTCCTTATACGTCATCTTCTTTTCACATTAGTTTATTCTCTTTTGCTTATCTTTCTTTCATAACTCAAACAAAGTCTTAATGAAATTGCAGTGGATATTGCATGATTGGAACGACGAGCAATGTCTGAAGATATTAAAGAATTGTAAGGATGCAATATCGAAGAAAGGTAAAGAAGGGAAGGTGGTTATCATAGACATGGTGTTGGATTGTGAGAAGGGAGGGAATAATGAATCAGTTGAAACACAACTCTTCTTTGATATGTTGATGATGGCCCTACTAACAGGAAAAGAGAGAAATGAGAAGGAATGGGTGAAATTGATTTCTTTAGCCGGTTTTAGTGACTACAAGATAACACCAATTTTAGGGTTAAGGTCTATGATTGAGATCTATCCATAAAATATAATATCTATCCATTTATCAACAACATTTCTTTAGGCCTCTCTTCCTTCTTTAGCCATCTACATTGGTTTTCTTCCATTTTATTTGAATAAGTGGTTTTAACATTTTTGTTTTTTACGTTCATTTGTGATTTGTGAGTATTTTATCATTTTATGTTATTAACTTATCTATTGTGAGTTTATTTACATAATTTTTTTTATTGTTTGATCAGTAATTTTGTTGCCAAAGTGATAGTGTAATATATTAATATTTTTATGTGTTAATACTTTTTTTTTGTCGTAAAAGATGAAGAAGAAATTGTAAATGGTTAAGGAAAGTAATTTTTTCTTTTAAAGAATGCATTTTAAAAAAAAATGACATTCTTAAATATATGAAATACCCCAAATATCTCAAAACCTACTAAATATCCTGTATATCAGGAGTCAAGATCCTTTCTATTTATTAATCTCTCTATTTCTTTCATCTGAAGAGATAAAGACACAAATAAGTTTGAAAATAATTAATAGTAGTGGAACTCACTTAGTGGTGGGATCCACTTTATACTTTTTGTATCTACCTCTCACTAAAGGACATTATACAGTTATTTATAACAAATAGAGATAATCTTAACTTGTATATCAGATATTTGGATGGATATGGGTGCACTCATATATCCATTTTTATGTTATATATATGCACTCATAGATTTCTATTGACTGCTACATTATAAATTGGATAATTGAGTTCTAGTGAAATTATGCAATTAGTAGATAATACATACTACTTCGGTTTCAAATATAAGAAGGAAAAAATGGTCAAAAAATATGTATTTGATATAATTTTTCGATCAAATATATTACCTTTCTTTGATAAACTTTTGTTTATATTTGTAAGTAAATTTATTATAAAATTGAACTTACACCAGCAATTGTGTATTTGTAGAATTATGATTTTTTTTTTCTTAGACAAGGTGATGAGATCAAGAGTTCATTAAGCATGTGGAAGGAAACCTATAAAAAATTCACATGACAAGAAGTATTAAAAGTCCAATTTTCTCTATTTTAATAAGCAATTTTCGTTTTTATTTTTGGGTGAATATTTTTAGATGGTCTTTTGTATTCTCCTAGCCTCTCCAAATGCTTCAAAGTAGTGCTCTAAGTTATTATACTGGCTAGTGGGAATTTTAATCATGTTAGTGCCTATTTTCTAGGCAATAAACATGCACTTATCAATCTATTTGATTAATTCATGGTAGTGGGAAGTTATCTCTAATATTCCAAGCCTAGGCTATAAATAAGAAGCTCATGTAATTCTCAAAACACAATTTGAAGATTAATCAATTTGAGTTTTCTCTATTGTGAGAGATTTTCCTTTGTTCTTGGGTCAAGAACTTTTATAGTGTTGGTTCTACCGGCACGTCGCGGTTAGAGTCACACTTTGTTTGATAACTTTGGTTTTACCGGCAGGTTGTGGTTAGGGTCAAGTTCCTTATTTGATAAATGTGGTTCTACCAGCAGGTCGCGGTTAGGGCCAAGTTACCTGTTTTTAAGACGGTCCTATCGATCACGTATCACAAGATGGTAAATATTATCTGAAATTAACACACAATTATAAAATTCTGAGTTTAAATTTGAATAAAAGTGTTCAATTTAATGATATCAATATTATTAATTAATTAATTAGGACTTGCTTGTGTTTTTTGAGGGAGAAGTTGGTGAAAAGTTGACATGTACTAGTATTGTCCAATGTCCAATGTCCACATCCTTCTATTATAAACATTGCTGTATACTGTAATGTTGTTTTTGAATTATAGAAAGAACTACTATGTGTTCAAATATGCTGCTATATTATCATAGTTTTAATACACTCTATATACATCTATAATATGTTTATTTCACTAAACTTCCACTATGTGAATATATATTATACTAATATACATCGTAATAATCTGTATATTTAACAATATTCCTATACTTAATGCCAATACAAATTATATACCTTATAAAAAATTAATTTACTAGAATTTATATAATACTCCCTCTGTACATATATTTAAGTACCCATTTGACTTTATTTTTATCCCTAATTGTAAACCTCTTTTTAAATTACTAGATGTATTTATTATTTTTTTCCTAAACATACCCCTAATTAATACTATTAACTTGTCTTGAAATATGAAAAGTCAAATTTAATACAAATACAAACAAAGGACAATTTAGTAATATTAAGACACAAAATAAACACATTAATTATACTAACAAATATTCTTAAAAAATGTGAAAAATACAAAATGAGCTTAGATAGAGGGACGGAAGGAGTATTAGATATCGTATATCATAGGGCAGATTTTCAATGCATGCTTCAATATGAGATGTTCCCTCAAACACTTAACTACAAAAATTTGTAGAATCTCAAGATTTTGGACTCTGCCCATAAATAGTGTAGATTCCTGGAAAAGCATTAGATTCCTGCAACAATTTATTCATGCTACACGTTACACACCAAATCAATAAAAATAAACATGACAAAACATATAGGTTCACGGACCACTACTTATAAATGTCGTTTAATAGTGTTAGAAATACATTTATTGTTGTAAATAGTTGTCTTTCTATCACTATAAATGATTGTTTGTGAATAGTTTATCAACTAAAAACACTATTTAAAACTTTTGAAATTTAAATGACTAACTTGAAAATTATGTCAAACTAAAAGGACCAAATGTGATATTTGGCCATTAATTTATAATTCTTGAATTTTGGCCCATTATTTCTTTTTTGGCCGAGGTTTGAACCCCGGACCTTGCATAAAACGCATATTTTATGCATTGTCCTTACCAACTAAGCTATGCTCATCAGAACATTTTTGGCTCATTCATTACGATGCAATATGGTAACCAATTTTATTTTTTTTTCAAGAAATTTTTCGTTTTTGTTTGGCCTATTAGAGGGTAAATAAAAAAAAAATTTTACAGGGATAAATAAAAAAAAATTACAGAGTGTAAAACCGAAAATGACATATATAACAGGGGTAAAGACCTATTAACACTTAAGTTTATGTACTACTACGATGTAATATCTTTTTATTTTACAATTCAGAGGTTTGCTTGTGTGTCTGTGGAGACTTTAATTCCGTTCAGTGGGCGGACGAGAGGAAAGGCAGGGGAGATGTGTTTAGGCAAACGGACGCGGCTTGTTTTAACAAATTTATCATTGATAGTTCTCTCATTGACTTGCCTATATGCGGCCGCCTATTTACTTGGTACAGGGGTGATGGTGTTACGATGAGTAGGCTGGACCGCTTCCTGTTATCAGACAAGTGGTGTCAACAGTGGTCAAATTGTATTCAGATTGCTACACAGAGAGGCCTTTCTGATCATGTCCCGTTATTTTTACATGTCGACAATGCAAATTGGGGACCTCGGCCGCTTCGGATGCTCAAATGTTGGTCGGATTATCAAGGCTATAATGATTTTGTTCGTGAAAAGTGGCAATCTCTTCATATTCAGGGCTGGGGTGGTTATGTGCTTCAACAAAAATTGAAAATGATGAAAGTCAGCCTAAAGGAATGGCATACTCACCACTCTCAAAATTTAGACGGTAAAATCTCCGAGGTTAAAAATCTAGTGGTTGTGTTTGAATTAAAAGGAGAGACGGTGGGTCTTCAGGAAGCAGAGGTTAGAGAGCTCCAAGACCTTAATATTCGTTTACATTCTATGGCTTAGACTCAAAACAGTATTCAGTGGCAGAAGTCTCGTTTGAACTGGTTAAAAGAAGGGGTGTCTAATCGAAGACATCATAATGCCATTAATTTGGTGTCTGTCAACGGTGTTAGTGTCGAAGGGGTGCACAATATTCGCGCGGCCGTTTTTAATCACTTCTCGAATCATTTCAAGGTGGCCAGGGCAAATCGGCCTAGTGTGGCGGGACTTCCCTTTCGAAGATTGACTCACGGCGAAGCGGGTAATCTTACTAAACCTTTTTCTTTGGATGAAGTTCATCAGGCGGTTCGGGATTGCGATAGTTACAAAAGCCCAGGTCCTGATGGCATTTGTCTTGGATTCATAAAGGAGTTTTGGGACTTATTATAAGACGACTTCAGCGGTTTATGGCGGAATTTCACCGTAATGGTAAATTGTGCAAAGGATTAAATTCTACCTTTATCGCTTTGATTCCGAAGGTTAACAGTCCACAATGACTTAATGACTTTAGACCTATATCTCTGATTGGTTGATTATATAAGGTCCTAGCTAAAATACTCGCCAACAGACTTCGTCAAGTTGTGGGAAGTGTGGTGTCCGAGTCCCAATCGGCCTTCATCAAAGGCAAGCGAATATTAGACGGTATTTTAATCGCCAACGAAGTGGTAGATGACGCAAAGAGGTTGAATAAAGAGTTGCTCGTGTTTAAAGTCGACTTTGAGAAGGCTTATGATTCGGTCGATTTAGGGTATCTGGATGCCATTATGTCTAAGATGAATTTTCCAACAGACGAGTTAGTTAACAATTTGGCGCAAATGGATTTTAGAATGTGTGGGTTCAGCTACCGCGTCAGTGTTAGTTAACGGATGCCCGACAGACAAGTTTCCTATTGCTCGGGGCCTACGGCAGGGAGATCCCTTGTCTCCTTTTTTATTTCTTTTGGCAGCGGAAGGGTTTAATGTCATTATGAATGAGGCGGTGGGGGCGCATCTCTTTAATGGGTATATCATTGGTCATAGTGATGAGGTTAGCATAACTCATCTCCAATTTGTGGACGACACTATTATTATTGGTAACAAGAGTTGGCTGAATGTTCGAACTATGAGAGATGTGTTGTTGTTGTTTGAAGACGTATCGGGGTTGAAGGTGAATTTTAACAAAAGCATGTTGACTGGTATTAATATCTCTGATTCTTGGTTGACGAAGGCTGCTCTGGTGATGAATTGTCGTAGGGGAACTGTTCCATTTACTTATTTGGGTTTGCCTATCGGTGGTGATCCGAGGAAACTTAGTTTTTGGAAACCTGTTGTCGATCGCATTGTCTCTCGCTTGTCGAAGTGGAACAATAAGTTCCTTTCTTTCAGTGGTCGTCTGGTCCTCCTGAAGTCGGTTCTCTCCGCTCTTCCGGTTTACTTTCTTTCCTTTTTCAAAGCCCCTGCAGGTATAATTTCTTCTATTGAATCTATTTTCAAAAAAAAAAATTGGGGGGGTAGTGAGGATCATAGGAAAATTGCTTGGATAAATTGGGAGACTATTTGTACTCCAAAGTATGTCGGAGGTTTGGGGGTTTGGCGGATAGAGGCTTTTAATTTAGCATTGCTAGGAAAGTGGTGTTGGAGGATGGTGACTGATAGGAAGGGATTGTGGTATCGAGTTCTCAAAGCTCGGTATGGCGAGGTTGGAGGGCGGTTGCAAGAGGGGGGGAGGAATACTTCGTCTTGGTGGCGGACGTTGGCTAGGGTGCGGGAGGGTGTTGGAGAGGGTGTCGGGAGGTGGTTTGATGAGAACACTCGGAGGGTTCTTGGTGACGGTAGAGATGCTTTGTTCTGGTATGATACGTGGGTGGGGGAACTGCCACTGAGAGTCAGGTACCCCCGCCTTTTCGATTTGGCGGTCCTCAAGGAGTGTACGGTGGAAGAGATGTTGAGGTTACGGTGGGGGGAAGGGGGAGAGGCGCGGGTGTGGCGCCGTCGTTTGTTGGCGTGGGAGGAGGAGAGCGTGAGGGAGTGCTATGTTTTACTTCACAACATTGTTTTGCAGGACGAAGTTAATGATACTTGGCGATGGCTTCTGGACATCTTTGGTGGATATACGGTTAAGGGAGCCTACACATTTATCACTACCACAGGCAAGCCGTTGAACAGAAGCCCGGTTATAGACGTGTGGCATAAGCAGATTCCCTCCAAAGTGTCCGTGTTTGCATGGCGTCTCTTTCAGAAACGGTTACCTACTAAAGACAATTTGCTGCACAAGCATGTGATCCAACCAGAAAATGCGGTTTGTGCCTCAGGTTGTGGTCAACAGGAAACGACAAATCATTTGTTTTTGGATTGCACTATTTTCAGTTCTCTTTGGTATCAGGTGTGACATTGGTTGGGCATATCTTCGTTGATGCCTCGTGATATTAATCATTATTATTTACAGTTTAAAAATATGGCAGGGTTGCCTATCGTAACTCACTCATTTCTCCGTATTATTTGGTTTGTTTCTGCTTGGGTGTTATGGAAGGAGAGAAATACTTGTATCTTTCAAAATGCGGTTTTCTCTCCCGACGGCATGCTTGATAAGGTGAAGCTTTATTCATTTCTTTGGCTGAAAGCAGGACGGGCGAATTTTAATTACAGTTATTACGATTGGTGGCAAAATCCAATCCCTTGTATGGGTCATCATCTGTAATTTTCTCTTGTCGGTTTTGGTTGGTGCTTTTTTTTAGCACCTTTGCCGTGTAAATACTTTGGGGTGGTTCTCCCTTTGCACATCTTGTGCGGAGTGATTCATCGTTGTTTATAATATATCATTTTAGTTTGTTCAAAAAAATATCTTTTTATTTTATCGCAATCAACAATGTATAACCATTACTGGCCAAGTTTTTTATAAATCTGTTAATTTTAATAGTTCCATTATTCAATGTCTTTTCTATTAACTTTATATATATTTTATTAGTTTCATTTATATTTATTATAAATTATAACTATATATCAATTTATAACTTTTCTCAAACAACATGTGTACGCACGGGTATGTTACTAGTAATGATGATAAATCATAAAATAATGATCTACTCTTTAGTTTAACAATCTTTATTAAGCCCTTTTAGAAAACGTGATTAGTCCATTTACACTAAGACAGAACTCATTTTATAATAAAACTCATTTTTATTTATTATAAAAAATGGTAAATTGTCATGTCATTATTTTTACGTTATTATAAAAATCATACATGGAACAAATGTGTGTAACTAAAGAATCACTTATAATATTCTATCCAAAAAAAAAAGAATCACTTATAATAAGTTTTTTTTTAATATATCAGACATTAAAAGGATATAAACTATTATTACATAAACTTATTTAATATATTAGACATAAACTTTATTTAATTTCCTCAAAAAAAACTTTATTTAATATTTTTTTTAATATATTAGACATAAACTTATTTCTTTTTTGTACACTTTATTGTTTTCATGTTTTGTCCTCTAAATGATCCACTAAAAAGTGTCGTTGGATCAAACTATTATTACATAGATCAAATATTTGTCACTAATTAATTAGTGAAATTTTTATATCTTCTAAAAGAAATGAGAATAATATAATTTACTAATTATAATTTATTATAAAAACCATGTATGAGACAAATATTTGTGACTAAAGAATTAATTAAAATAAATCAAACAATTTGACCCAAGTGGTTAATAAGATCCATCAAAGGATAAATTATTGAAAAAGAACTTTGAGATGAATTCCTAAGTGGAACAATTTTTTATCATACCTCTCTGCCGAACTCTCGATTATCAGAGCCCCATTTTCTCTAAGAACTAGAGGGGTCACAGAAAAAAAATTTAGTGCTTTTTTAATACATCGACATTCAATTAGAACATTCATAATATACAATCACTACAAGAAAATTGCCATATAACAACGGTCACTTTTAACAACTGCAGAAAAAAGAGTTGCTATAGATAAAATTTAGCAACTGATGTTCCAATACCCCGTTGCTATAGGTTAAGAATGAAAAAGCGCCACTCA
>Ga0315913_1007680_pt1 | contig 12890 bp, 3 predicted proteins | sample MpolsnodulesMG_FD_207736 | JGI IMG/M metagenome (GOLD analysis project Ga0315913, IMG submission 207736) | Medicago polymorpha root nodule microbial communities from Los Angeles, California, United States - small nodules | ecosystem: Host-associated > Plants > Roots > Nodule | place: USA... | reverse complement strand
GTTTTCATCAGACAGACAGAACATCAAAACAAAAGATTCTTTCTTTCATATTATGTATGTGTATGCTTGTTTGTATGTATCAATCAAAACAAAAGAGACAGTACTTTACTTACCTTCAGAGTTTGCATTTGCTACATCAAAAGGGTATGATAATAAGAGAATAGTAAAAATGGTAACAACATGAAAAGGTGTGCTTGTATCCATTAAGCAACCCTTTTTGAGTTTGAAACTTAATTGGCGCAAAGAGAGAATGAGAGGGAGAGGTTGATGATGCTTCTATTTTTGCATAACACTAACATGAATGAGCATATATATATATATATATAATGTAACAAGAAGACCACAACTTACTTTTTCTATAGTGCAACTATATTATATTATATTTTATTACATTATGCATTTGGAATGGAATCACAATTTTGGATTTTATAGAGCCAGTAAATGTAAACTACCTTTCTTCCACCTTTGTTTCTCTCTCTATTGACACACAATTATAGCAATGCAATCCTATGTGTAAATGTCAATTATTACTCTTTTCTTTTCCTTGTGAGATGATGTATTTGTCATTTGGCTGAAGTGAAACTATTTATCTATAATAATATTGTTTGTTACCCATGATCTTATATGACATAATGTGAGTAAGTGGATCAAGAACGTGAAAATGTATATTCAACAAACACATTTAACCTTCTACGATAGACACTTTTTGGAAAGGCTTATCAACTGAGCACAAGTCTAGTCGACCCATGCATTCAAGCAAAACCATTACCACGGGTTTAACTGAGTACATTCACTACAACTTAGATTTCTTCAAGGGGAAGCAATATCAATAACACAACGTGGTCCAACTCCATTAGCAATTTGAAATTAAGCAAAGTACTTCAACTTACATGGTTATAGCATATTCACAAAAGACGACTTTAGGACACAAGTCCTAAGTCCAAGACACCACATAGTGCGTAGTCCATATTCATCGAAATAAAACTCGCTAACTTAAAAGAAGGCACATTTTTCATAGATATACATACAGATAATATGTGATTATTATTAAGTTTTAAACATTTTAATATGCATAAGCAAACATATCAGCTATTCTATTTCTTACAAAAGATTAGGCCATCTCACGATTCTTTAATGTAAGATATGTTTTTTTGCTTCTTACAAAAGTCATTTGTAAGGATGGTTATTCTATTTCTAGATCAACTCTTTATTGTAGAATCAATCAACAATAGAAAAAGGAAGTCAACTAGGGGATTTGAAGGTATATCATTCATTTCGGATTCTTAATTTATTTTAAGAGAAGCACTAGAGTGGAAATTTGTTAATGTTCTTATACGTGACATGACAAAGTTAAGAATCCCAAATTCCACTTCTATAGTTGGATATATGTTCATGACGTCTACCTCTTCAGATCAATGAAGTTAAACCCGTCCTTAATGAACTCTTTGGAGTAATGTGGAGAAATTGATTGTTAATTTCTACTAAAATCTTGCGGTGGGTACCTAAAACAAGAGATGTGTATAAATACATTGGCATCTGTTTTTTTTTTTAATTACAAATATTAATAATTAATTATTAGATTAATATCTACTCTTTTGATAGGGTTTCAACCACTTCGTAGTGGCTCAAATTCTTTATTTCTTAATCTAAATTTGTTGAACTATCCTATATCGATAGTTACTATATTGAATTCTAATGTTCCTTTAACTTAGATTCGGTAATGAGTGGTATCATTTCAAAGCAAAAGAATAATTGTTTGGTTCTTTTAATTTTTAATATCCAGAAAATTATCTGGGCCTCTAATTGAAAAGCAGGGATGAATAATACTCATATTCAAAACTCCAATTAATAAAAAAAATTAATCAATGTATTACTCTTTATGATTGGACACGTAAAAGTAAGCTCTGAAAGTGAATAGATCAATTGTTTCTACTTTCTAGCATACTTTATTTTCTAGTTGCTTTGCCAATCTATGTGAAAAGCATACTAAAAAAAAAAAAAAAAACTCTTCTTTTAATGCATGTTAATGGGTCCAAGTCCACTACTGGTTTTGACTTGGGATGGTTTAATGTGTTGAATTGCTTGACAACATGAGACATGCCTTCTTTTTCGATAGTGGGATGGACATTAACAGCACCAAAGATTTACCTTTGTAGTCCAATATCATCATCTCTTCATTAAAAGAAGTGATATTGGAGAATTCAGACTTAGACCATAGACCACTGCTATCTTTTTGTCTCATTATTTTTTGACAGATGTTTAACTCTTTTCTTTTCAATCTTATTCATAACATTACTCGAGTCTCAAATACATCCAACAAAACATTAGTTGAGTGAATAGACAATTTCGTCTCTGAAATTGTAACCATCGAAAATTTCATCTCGAACTAATAGTATAAATATCATTCGTTAAATCGCTTAAAATCTCCCTCCTCACTTGCTACAAGCAAGAAAGGGCCTTGCCTTCCGCTGATGATATGCCCGCCTTCCGTTGATGATTTCCCGCCTTTAGGGGGTTAGACCTGTTGGTAACTCATATTTACCAATTTTGTATGGAATTGTAATACATTAGTCAAAACAGTTCATCAATAAGTTAAGTTGTTAGACAGCGTTACATGACTCGTTAAATGAAAGTAGACAGTGATATGAAATCAATATAGAAGATGATTATATATACATTTGTCTTGCTATGAAGCCCCGATACTTCAAAATGGATGACGTACCGTATCCATTGCATTGATACCTGCCCGATACTTCCCGATACATATCAGGAGAGTATTCGAAGATTAAATTTTTTTTTTTAAAAATAATTATCTGATATTTCCCGATACGTATCAGGAGAGTATCCAATAATTATCCTGCATCGATACCTGCCCCGATATTTCTCAATTAATGTTAACTAAAATAACTTAACTCTTGAGTACTAATGTGTTCTTTTTTGGATATAGTGCTTCTCTTTTGGATCGATATAGTATAACACTAACAATGTTCCTTTTGGATATAGTATAGCACTGATGGTGCTCTTTTTGGGATATATTGTGTATGTAATTGACTAATCATCAATTTCTTAATCGTCAATATTATTTATATTTATGTTGATGCGCTACGAGCCTATGACTGATTTCTTTTATTTGTTAATATATTTGCATATTAAAAAACATGATTATAATTATATTGTACATTTAATTATATAATTTTTTTTATTAACGTATCTCAGCAGTATTGTATCTTGATTTTTGAAATTTATTTGTATCAGCGTATCGGTGCAGTATCGTATCCGTATCGTATCTCGTATCCGGACTTCACAGCTGCTGCATCATGTTGTTTAGTGGCTAAACTTAAAATAGGGACCATTTTGATTGAAACATGTTACAATTTCAAGAAATAAACCGGCTATTCATTATATTGTTGTATAAACCAAAATATCTTTGGATAAATAGTCATTAATGTGTCTTTTGCTAGTAATTTTATGGACTAAAATGATTAATAAAAGACACATTTGGTGACCAAACTCAATAAGATAAGATAAATTTAAGAATATGTTTATAACTTTGATTCCTTCAAAGACTATAATAATATATGACAATTGGCACTTTTAGAGTCGGCTCAAGTGTAAAATCACCAAACATCACTTTAGGCCTAAAAAAATTTACTTAATAAGAAACTTTGTATTCTATTATTTTCTTAACTAAATTAAATCGATTACTTTATTTTCAATTTAAAACAAAATGCTAAATAAAATTGATTGCATCAATTTAATATAGAGCGGTGCTATTTATCCCGATAGAATTAATCACGAACATTTCACGAAGGAAAATTAGCCAATTGAATTGGTTGTTGTCGGAATTCATGGGAGGCTATGGGTTGTTTTTTTGTCATACATTGGATAGTTTTGAGATCGGGACATTTTCGTGAGATTTCCTTCGCTATAAGTAGCAATTTCCTTTAGTATAAATGATTTTGTATTCGAAAATGTTTAAGTGATAAAATTCGAACAAAATTTTAGTTATATTATTAAAATACTATTATGAAATTTAAGAGTGTCATATCTTATAATTTATTTTATATACGTTGGATCGACCTTGAATACATTTAAAGGTCTTAAGGTTTTTAAAAGAATTTAAGATAAAAAAAAAAAGCAAGGACTAAAAATTTGTAACAAAAAATTTAGAGAAACCAAAATTTAAAGACTATTTTTAGAGAAATAAAAAATAACAGTTGGTTCAATTAAAAAAACCATAAATATATTTAACCATTTTCCCCGCGGTTTCTTCCAATTAATTCTATACGAAAAATGAGTGTTTAATGAAAACCTCACGTGTAAAGGAAATTATCATGGTTGCTTGACTGTTGATCACTGATATATTAAAATTCAAAAGATGTTTGTACTTTGTATAAGGTTGCCCCACCATTCATATGAGTACATTTTTCTCTTTAAATTAAATATTGTTTGGGTTGAACTCGACATTCATAGAAGAGTAATAGTTGAAATGTTAACTTCAATCAACAAATCTTCATCAGATGCATAAAAACCAAAGATAGGAGGGAGGGACCTTGACTTTTAATTGAAGATCTACAATAGTGACTACTTTAAGTAATGAGCATCAAACTAAACATTTACATCTATTGTTAGTGAAGAAACATAAATAATTATAAATGAAGAGGATCTTAATTCGTTGACGGGTGCTAGTAGAAAATGATGTTATATAATGATCATCTCTTTTCACTTTCTCGCATACTTAATTTAATTAATTGTACTAAAATAAATGAGTGTTATTAAAATAAAATGATATGTCCAGTAAATATAGCTGAGTTGATTAGGACATTACATAATATATTCAAGAACCAATGTTTGAACCCCGAACACCCTACTTATTGATCTTAAAAATGAATTTCGAACCACTATGCTACTTAAAAAAAAACTACAATGATATAGAATTATTATGAAACTGAGTTGGTAATTTTTTTTAATTGCTAGATTGAAAATATTAACATTAAAAAATTATAAAATAAATAATATATACATGTAAAACTCATCTAAGCTACAGAAGATGCCTTAAAAATAGTGATGATGATGATGCTGATTGGGCTGTAACATGAATTGAGGAAAAAGAATTGAATTAGCAGTTACCAAGTTGACATTCGAGACCTAAGTTCCCGCCATTTCAATGCAACACCTTTTTTTTTGTTTTCTTTTGAGAGTACACTTTTATAAAATGACTTTTTGTAAGGTTTATTTATTTTTTAATTGAAGCGACTTTGGTAATTTTTTTTCAATCAACAAAAAGAAATATGCCAAATACTGCATAATAGATTGGTTAGATTATCTTGTCAAAAAAAAAAAAGATTGGTTAGATTATGCAATCTCCACCTTCCCTAACTTAGTTCGAAACGAGCAAAAGAGAATATCACATAATAGATTTCACGTAAGATTTTAATATTTTCAAGTTGCAAACAAATGATTTTGTCAAAAAAAAAGTTGAAAACAAATGATATTTACTCAGTATTATTCTATAAGTCATACATGCATTAGAAAAATAATTAAATATCATATTACAAAAATGAAAAAATGTTCTATATATTTTTATATGAAAATCAATCAATAATGTTTAAAGAAAATTAGACAAATTTATTAGAGAATTGATATATGAATATCAAATTGGACAACCCACAATGTATGTTTATATCTTTGCTATATAATTTCCATTTTAGAATTTTTATTTTAGCGGCCTTGATTTACGAGCATGGTATTTGAAGTGAAAATATATACAGTGTAAGATGTGTTGTCACGAGTGTAGTTGTATAAATAACAACTCTAAATTTGTAAGACCTAATTATTTCAAAACTGTTAAAACTAAAAATGTATAAACGAGTTATGTGCTTGTGTGAGACCGCCTAAGTATCTATGTGTGCTAGACCAAAAAAAAAAAGTATCTATGTGTGAGACCATAGATGTAAGTATGTTCATAGAGATGAATATATATCTAACAACTCACGCTTGAACTCAAAAACACTCCGACCAATTACTTTAATGCTCTCCCAAGAAAAAACATTAGTATACCCATGTTTGTTTCTTTTATTATTGGAAGTCCTGCATATGCATTGTCAATGGCTTTTATATTACAACACCACCTCTGTTCTCTTTGTTTTCTGCCATTTTTAATGCAATGCTTCCCAATTCCAAACATTGCCTGCATCTGACAGTAGCCATGTATTGCTCTCTCAAAGAATCCATTAACAAAGTACACCCTTGATTAAATGCATAATTAAATCATTTGACTTTAGTCTTTAAAAATTTCCACACCTGTAGTTTTGCATGTTCAACCATCTGAAAAATATTATCACAAATCTGACTAAACAATTTTGCATTTCTTAATCTCTAAATCCCCTAGACAATAACAAACAAAAATTGAACTTCATTCACCTCAAAAGGGCATTCAAAAAACAATACAATGACTTCTCTATACCATGGCCACCAATACATATGCTTCTTCCCCATTCAAGATACCCCTTTTTGATCAATCGTCTTTTGTGGGGAGTCTATGCCATAAAACAAATTCCACACCAATTGGGAAATCTTTAATAGTGTCATCTTGTTCTCAACGAGTGAAATTGCAAGTTAGGATAGAAGCAGAAGTTTTGAAGAATAAATCCTGCTAGAAGAATAAATCTTACAAGCAAAAGTGTCATCATTTTCTAGAGGAGTAATATTGATTTTGACATGTTTGTAAGTTTTGAAGTAGAATTGATTTTTGCTTCTAGGATTTATTCTTCTTGAAGAAATTGCAAGCTTTTGGTTTCTACATTTGATTTTAGCCCGAAGTTATTGTTCAACTCACATTTATCTAAACATATCCAAACAAAAACCACTTTACATTTAACTCACTTTTAGTCTGAATAAATTATACATAATCAATTATCACCACCTCGGAACCAAATACACGCTTAAACGGAACAACTAGCTCCTCTTCAAACCTATAAATTACTTCATTTACAAAAAAGTTGCACTGGACCAGTGGCAACAGTGGTGTTGCTGCATCCCATGGGTTCAACTCCCACCAGTTGCGACGTATCATTTGGGAGACAAAGGATAGTTTGGTGGCCGGGGTGGATGAGTTAGGGAGGGGTTCGATTCCCACCCACAACAATAACTAACAAAGGATAGTTTTCACATTCACATTTTTTTACCGAGCAAACATCATTTCTATACTTACCCCATGCCCAATGATCCTTCTCATGATCAATAGTGGAAATTTTCATTATTACCTATAAGTAATCCTCCAATAACTCGCAGAAACAACATCCTTCTACAATTACCAGACCACAATTATTAGCATGGGCGAAGTTCAGTTTTGAACTGGAAACCATATGTGAACCAAACTGGTTTGCAGTTCAGGAAAACCGAACCAGTTCTGTTTCGTCTTTAACCGAACTGAACAGGTTCTTTGTTTCAACTCACTAGTTCAACAACACCAAACTGGTCTCAACTAAAGTAGTTCTGTACAAACTGAATTGAACTGTTGTAATATGAAATCGAATTGAACCAAACTGCTACTGCATGCAAAGCAAGTTCAAAAAAAAAAAATTTCTCTTTTCTAAAAACTAGTTTAAAAATGTCTGATATAAAACTTATGATCTCCCAATAAAAACATTTATTCTGCCATTTAATAAAACCTTTAATGTGAAAATTCCATGGCTGCAGAAATTATGATCAAAATAATTTTTTTAACCTTTGCCATGTATAAATCAACAATTTGAAAGGGAACCTGTTTATATAACATAGCCATGAGCTCAACCTAATCAAGTATCTACAACATCTATATATACTATCTACAACACCATCTAATCAGTAAATTATTCCAGCAGTGAAGATAAATTTGAGAAGTTCACATCTACTATCTACAAACCATTGGTTGCTCAAATTATAAAGCACAAACAAACCAATCAAGAATCTACTTATCAGATTTATGTGAAAAGGCTACATGAGAGGAGAAACGAAAACGAATCACTCATGCACATGGACTAAAAAATGAAGGCTTTGGTAATAAAGGGTGAAATGTTTATAGTAAGAACTAAGAAGAGATGAAATGAATTGTAAGTGGTGTAATAAATTCCATCAACTTTAAAGTCTTGCACATATATTCTTAGCATATCTAGGAAACTAGTGAGTATACAAATTGGAACTTGAGATCTCAAATTAAAGCTAATTAAATTTCATATTTCATAAAATTCGATTTAATCATAAATTTGTGTGTTTGCTGTTAACTTTGGTTGTATTTGAAATATGCCTGCTTAGTTTACTAACAGAGACCTGCACCCCAATCAATAAACATATATTATTTGTAAATTACGTGGCTTGTATGTGATCAAATTAACATCAATGTTTTTCTTCTTGGAGTAATCCAAATAACTCTTATTGTTTCCTTCTTAGTGTAATCCAATTTAATTAACTAGCGTATAGAACTCTGGTAGAAAAGTAGTTTAAAGGCACTGATAGGTTCTATGTTGTGAGTGTGAATAAAATCTTCAATCTCCCTAAAGTTGTACAAATGTTTTTTTGTTTGTGTGTATAATGTAAGCAATGTGGACAATCTATTTTATCTGAACCAGGGTTGAGGTAGCAAAGGCTTCATCTGCTTCTTGGCTCTTGCAGTCCTTGGAGCTTTTCATGACCATGTTGGTTTGTGGGAGGAGCATAATAATACTATAATAGGTAAAGCTAGAAACAAATAAGTAGAGGCAAAAACAATGTGAGGAGAATAATAATATACATTATGGTTAAGATTTTTATGACTGGAATGACCATAGGTTTCAATAGACCGCAGAAAATCCAAATCCCCCAAGGTGTACAAATTTTTAATACCTAAAACATTAGGATATTTTTAAATAAAACTTTAGACTAAAAATATTTGTAATTGAATCTTTAATTTTATCAAGAATTAGTAATTCATATCTTTTAATAAAATCCCTAATCTTCTAATTCATATGTTGAATGACATTGCTCTTTCAATCTGTACAAACATTTTCCTTCTTTAATTTTATACAAGATAATAACCAAGGCAGTAAACAAATCATGCAGATTGTGGGGACCTGCACAATTCTCATTCAATTATTACAGCTATGCAGCAATTGTAGAACTGGATAATTAGAATTAAAGTAACAAGCAAGCTTTCTAATCCAATGTACACATATAAAATCGGGTTCTTAAGAAACTTAATAAGAGCAATGAAGAACAACAAAAGTTTCAACTTCACATAGTCCAAATGGCAATAATAGAAATATCATACTAGTATCCAGCCAATGCAAAGCTCTCCTGCGTCCAGCTTGGTGGATCCATCACAATACAGGGATCTGATTTCTCAAAATCAGCAACCTACATACATACGACAGCCAGATAATTACATTAACATAGCCATACAGATACAATCCATTAGAGAACCTAATGTTAACAAATATGCTCAATCCAAACAGACGATATATATATATGAAACACAAACACGAATATTGGACATAATAATTTAAAGAGATAAATGTAACATGTGTCAATTCCGTATCAATATAATACATGTTGATGCGATACATACATATGATAGACTATTATAATCATTGATGTAACAAATAATAGTATTACCTTTTGGTGGCATTCAGGACAGTAGTGATATTTATGCCAGAGACAGTCCATTGAAGGACAAAGAAAACAAACTCCAAGCATCATCGGCATCAAGCATCCAACAAATGCCGCTAAACTAATCTTTGATCTGCGGTGTTAAATGTAAAATAAAAAAGATCAAAATCCAAATTAAAGTAAGATATATTATATCTTAATACGAATTCATTCGATCATTGAGTCGGATACCGAGTTTTAAAAAAGAAAAGAACCAACCTGATAGTAGTGAGAGAGGTATTAGCACAGTGAGGACAATTGAAAGGAGCAGGAGTGTCTCTGTAAATAGTCTGTTGAATTGGAATACCTTTGGGATCTCCGATTATCGCGTTAGGAGGGATTCCGTTCCTTTCATATACTGGAACTCCAACCGCCACTACTTCTTTTTCTTCTTCTTTTCTCCCCATATTCTCTTCTTCTTCTTCTTCTTCTTCAATTCACAATTCACACAACACTTTTCTTCATTATTTATATCATTCAATTCAATTGAAACGCGTTTCTTTCCTTTGATTGTGCTTTCCCTATTGACCAAAATACCCTTGCACGGCCGCCTACGTCATGTAGAATGGAAAATTCTACTTTATTCTTCAACTTCAACCATTCTAGATCATGGATGAAAAGGCAATCAAGTTAAAAAGAAAAATGTAATTTCAACAGCTAAAAATTAACACCAACATATCAACATCTGAGACATTAGAGGGAAACCGAATCTGCGACACTGAGAAGAGTACACTCCAACTTCTCAAACCAACACTAACATATCAACCTAAATGAGTTTTAATACTCACTCTCTTGTTGAGCAAAATCAATGTAAATCTCACACTTTAGAAATAAGTCACACATGAAATGGTGAGACCATATGGGTTTAATTCAATTGGAAAGTAATTATTAGAGATAATGTTGAAAATAAAGTGTTCTTAGCACCTTTGTTTGATCAAATGAGATACGATAAGACTTATAGAAAATTGCATTCAACTCCCTTGAAATTTATCTTAATGTGACTAGGTCTACAATGAACAAATAAGATAACTTTTACATGTATCACTTGGTTTTCACCGTTTAATTAATAAATCTTATCATTTGATCAACTAAGATATGATGAGATTTATTGATGTAATAGTAAAAAACACATTTATGTGTGATACAATACTATTTTATTTGTGAACATTAGATAAAACCTTGAACTAAATACCAAAAGTGTTGATGAGATGACAAGTTTTAATATGAAAATAAACTTATTTAACTTAAACAAAGACAAAGAAAGTAAATCTAAAGAAGTTGTAAAAGGCTTGCAAAGTTGCACATAGCACAACTAAGCATCTATGAAGTCTAAATACTTTAAACATGAAGAGGCATCTGTATCGGATATGTAACAGATATAGATACTCTTTAGATACTCGCAGATATTTGTGGATACGTATCCAAGAAATATCCGAATTAATTTTAAGAGAATATTTTGTTGGAGACTAAGATATTCCACATACACACAAATATTTAAAAGATACTTCACAAATACATATCCTAAAAAAGATAGAGGGTAAAAAAAGTTAAATAATATTGTGAGAATTCAATGGAGATGTATATTATTAAATTTAGGATGTGAATAAGTAGAATTGTCTCTTGATAAACCAAACTTAAAAGTTATGTTTTTTTGGATGAAGAGAGAGAGAGAGATAGATAGATAGATGAGTTTGAGTTATTTTATTGTAGCAACGAAAATAGAATATGATTTAAAAAAAACTATACATTTTCTATTTTGATCACGTGTATTATATTTTGTAAATTGTGATTTTTACAATTATATATTATCAAAGAATAATGCACAACAAAAAAAAGTTAATGAAGAACAATCAATGTATATTTTTTTTCCGAGTATTTTATATGGATATATGTTTTATTGTAGAAACTTATTAATGTACCTTAACTGTATTGTATCTTAAATTTTATAAATTTCGTATACCCGTGTATCTATATCGTACTATCCAGTACTAAAGATAATGCGCATGCTAAACTTTCTAGATACGTTTAGTATGGGTGTTACAATATGGGTAGGTCATAGGTCTTTAGTGTAAACGAGGAGTTTGTTGAGAGCTATTGAATAAGGACTACACTAGTGGATTTTCTTCCTAGCTTAGTAGCCCCCAAAGTAGGTGACGTTGCACCGAACTGGGTTAACAAACTCACTTTGCCATTTACTTTCCTGTCTGTTGTTTTTACTTTTCTTTATTTACATTTGTTAGCTTAATGTTCTGAACATCTTATTCAATATCTGTTAGCTTAATGTTCTGAACATCTTATTCAACATCTGTGCCATTAACTGTTGTTTTTACTTTTATTTATTTACTTTTATTATTTTTACACGTGGCCAATTTAAAAAAATGCCAAATCAGTACCACGTAAGCGAATCTGCTGAGTTGGATGAGAGTATTCTGGAATTATTTTTTTTTTTTACGAGGATGCAAATCAAACCGAAAATTTTATAGGGGCAAAAAACGGAAATGACATATATTACAGGGGTGAAAAACACAATTAACCCTAAAAAAAATACTAATTTACTGATGATTTTTTTCAAAAAAAAAAATATATTTATGAATGATGCCTCATGTATAACTTAACGTATCGAGGCCTAATCAAAACATATTCAAGACACGATCCTAAACCGGACGATCGGGGAATTCTAAGATCGTCATCGGCATAACTTCATGTATCGCTCTACGTACATGAATCTGCATAAAACTGTACATGTCTAACCGTATACTAATCGTATTCATTATGTTAGAGGTTAGCGTTGAACAAACATTATTATCTGAGTTCCTTTTACGGAATGCACCGGGTGGAGTAACCCCAGCCACATTCCACTGCTGACCGGCTAAATTCCCTATCTGAGGGCTAGAACCGGACATAGTCTGGAGCTTATCTAAAGCCACAACTTAACTGATTATAATTACCTGAACATAATTGTGTAACATATATCTGATATGTTTATGGTCATGAAAATTTCTGATACTCTAACTAAGCTGTTTCTACATGGTGTAACCCAATTGTTTAGGTTCTAGACACATCGTTATCATATGTCAACTTCTGAAGGGTTGGTAATCATTCCCAAACCTAAGACATGCATAAAGGGGTCTGACCTATACATGCCTGCTCATTTACCACGGGTCCGTGATCTACCCGATTAGTGGTAAACTACTTACTTGATTAATCTTAATCATACATATAGGCTT
>Ga0315913_1007677_pt1 | contig 12891 bp, 8 predicted proteins | sample MpolsnodulesMG_FD_207736 | JGI IMG/M metagenome (GOLD analysis project Ga0315913, IMG submission 207736) | Medicago polymorpha root nodule microbial communities from Los Angeles, California, United States - small nodules | ecosystem: Host-associated > Plants > Roots > Nodule | place: USA... | reverse complement strand
CAAAACACAAATTAAATATGAATTTTTAACCTACAAAAATATAAAAATTCATATTAAATTCATGTTTTGTTAAAAAATTCTAATTTTTTTTGGGAGAGATTCTTATAATATTATGAATTTTTCTGCAAAATTTCATTCAAAAATATGAATTCTACATATGAGTTTACATTAAAATAGGGACTAAAAGTGAAGATGAAATTTTTTTAAGGGACTAAAAGTTGAAGAAATTTATTAGAGGGATTAAAATGAAAAGTTGACATATTTATAGGGACCAAAAACATATTTAACCCTTATTATTATCATATCAAACTTAGTTGATTACATATTTAAAACTAAGAGGATTGTTAAGGTCACACACTCCAACTATAACTTGCTGCTTCATCCATTCCTTTTATTCTTTTACCTAGTAACATGTTGTCCTGGGTGAGAAACTACATCTTCTTTAGAATTTTAGAGATGGAACTTTCCAATCTATGAAAGTAAAGTTGGCATAAGTAATAACTGAGGGTATTTTAGAGATTTAGAAAATTTACGGGTGCCCAACAAATTACTCGCTGCACTTAAAAATTATCAAAATAATACCAACAATGGATTTGTCTAAGTAGTTAAGGATTTGGGCTTCTTAAGCATGTGGTCAGGGGTTCGATTTCGGGATCATGCGTATAAAAAAGATCTGGTTGGGAGGGGAAGACCCACCTTGTGTGACCCACAAGTTTCACGACAAAGATTAATTGTTGTGAAGCGGCGGTGAAAACTTAATACCAATACAATATCGCAGTAACAGAAAAAATGTCAAAATAATGTCTCATTTGTTGGATTCAATCGAAAAAGAATTCTGCTCTTTACCGGCCAACTGTTTTTGCTCGTTCCCAACTGAAATTATCATAATACCCACGCGTGAGTTAACTCACGCTACTTATACTTCCTGCATTACTTAAGTCACGCTGCGTGAGCAACAACACAGAAACATAACCCCCTTCATTTTCTAAATTTCCCAAATACGAAAATTCTTCCATTTTGTGCGATTTTCACCACACTCAACCAAATCAACATCAAATGACGCAAATCAACAAGTAAGTGTTGCTTAGCCTACTTCATTGCTTCTTTTTTTTTTTTTTGAAATTTTTTATTTTTTGAAGAAATTTAGGTGTTTAGAAATTTGGCTTGCATGATAGTTTTTAGGATTGTTAGTGATGAATTAAGTTAGGAATTGTAGTTTAGATGTTGTTTAGAGTGCAATGTGGTAGTTTTAGGGTTTTGAAATTGTTTAATTTTAAGTTGAATGAAAGATGGACTCTAGGTGTTTGATAAAATGTCTCAATACACTTTCTTTTGATTTTTTCAATGTTAATGATGAAATTAGTTAGAAATTGGTTTGTTAATGTTGATTATAGTTAGTTTGACTGCAATGTAGTAGTTTACGGATTGAAATGACACTGCCGAAATTTAAGTGTTGTTGTTGAATTGTTAGAAATGACACAATGTCCGTATGAAAAAAATCATTGATTTTTTTCTTTTTGAAATGTTGTGCATATGTCTCATAGGCCTGACAGAATGAGGGAAGATAGGGAGTCGGCTACTAGTAGTGCACGAAGGGAAAAGTGAAGCACTACACCCTCCTATGGCTAGTCGAGGGAGAGGTTGGGGCACGAGACTTGGTAGGGTTGATGTTGCGGGGGGGATCATCGTCACAGACGGGTCCATCCCAGATAATGGACCCGACGCAGTATCAGTATCAACATCATCAACATCCGCATGAGGAGTATCAGCAACATTATCAGCAGGAGGCGTATCAGCCTCAGTATGAGCAGCCTCCTCAGCAGCAGGCTGAAGCTCAGGGGGAGCCTTGTATGGAGTTTGAGGCCGGACCAGAGGGCTTTTTAGGGGGGCCTTCTGACTTGTCGCTTTTACCAAACTTTGGTAGACACGTGGCATGCAAGCTTGGGGCGATAAAGAAGTAAGTATAATTGCTTTCTTTTATTTAATGATATATTATTTATTATTTTTCTTATTTAATGTTTATGTTACAATATTAAAATTTACTTATTTTAATGATTATTTTACTTTTTTCATTTTTATCTTAGAATATTTCATGTTTATTTTACTTATTATTTTTTTAACGGCGTTTGTTAGAATACGTGACATTTTATTTTTTTACTTTAAAGATATGTTGTTTATTTTACTTAGAAAATTTACTTTTTTTTTGTATTTTAGTTTCAAATGGACCATAAGATCACGGGTGTCTAGCACGGGAAGAAACTTAAGCTTGAAAACTTGACATTTCTGTTGCCGGTAGAAGAAAATGGGTGGTTCTGGGACCCGGTGAATGATTTTGGTCTTACCCCCCGCCTTAAGACTGAGTACGAAAACATCTCTCACAAGCTCGTTTGTGCATTGTCAGAGAGATGGCTTAAGGAGACCAGCAACTTCCATATGCTTGTTGGGGAGATGACCGTCACACTAGATGATGTGGCGTGTCTTCTACACATCCCCATCACTGGAAGGCTCATTGAGGAGGATGAGTTATCTAATGACCATAACATAGAGCTGTTGCAGAATGAGCTATGTTTTACAGAGGAGGATGCAGTAGGTCAAGTGGTAAAACATTGTGGTGCTCATGTCAGTTACACAACCCTGAAAAGGCGTTATGAGGAATTGTTGAATAGGTGCAATCAGCTGGTGGACCCTGACACAGAGGAGGAGGTTGAGGAGCAGAGTGTTGTTAGGATCGCCTGTGTTAATGTATTTTTGTTGCTCTTGCTTGGCTACACCCTTTTTGCGGCAAGAACAACAAAATTGTTAATATGTTGTGGCTGCTTGCGCTTCATGATTTGGATGAGTTAGGCGAGTGGTCATGGGGCGGGATGAGACTTGTTTTCCTATATGAGCAGCTTTCTCTTACCTCTGACTCATCTTTTGTCGTCGTTGATGGTTACATGAGCTTGCTTGTGGTAATATATTTTTTTCTTATTTTTTTAGTGAATCGTAAATGTATAGTTGTTTGTATGATACTTATGTGCTGATATACTTGCTTGTGGAGGAGGTGTCGGCTCCGCGGAGGAGGAGTAGGAGTCCGCGGGAGTAGTAGGGTCTTATTTTATGAGTTTTGTATATTTGTAGTATTTTTATGATATTTTATCGGATATGAGTGTAATATATTTACACGTGCGCTTTTGTGTTTTTATGACATTTTGCGTTATTTTATTCTTTTATTCTTCGTATTTTAATTATGAGTGAATGCTTGATTGAATGAATGTTTGAATGAATGATAAAAAAATGGATGCAATTGACTGAATGCATGTAAGAATGAATGAAGGAATGAAGAAAATTAGGGAAAATGAGTTTCTGGCTATTATGGTTTTTTGCACAGACACAATGTGAGTTAAGCCACGCAGAGATTAACACTAGCGTGACTTAACTCACGCAGTGTGTTAACACACACAAAATGAACACTAGCGTGAGTTAACTCACGCAAGGGCATTATGGGAATTTCAGTTGAAAACGAGCAAAAACAGTTGGGTAAAGAGCAGAATTCATCGAAAAATCAAGATTGGGCTACAAAACTGTAGTGTTGCACAAGATCGAAGGTACTTATTGAGTTGTGCAAGCAAAAAAATAAGAATTGCTCTATGACCCTCAATTTTGCTCAAAAGTCCTTCGATTTATCGGAACATAACTTTTGATTGTATAATATTTTATATTGGAAGATACGATCCAATCATCTTTTTTCATCGGATGCTATCTTATGATCAACTTATTTTAAATGTTGAGTAATCCAATGGACACATGGAGCAACTGTCGCAAAAAAATTTGAAATTGACCAATTCGCTAATTAGCTCAACTCTCTTCAAATTCAACTATCTTTGAATTATAATTTTTTTTTTTGTGGTGTTCAGGGTTTGAACCCCGGACCTTACATATATTATACATTGTCTTTACCAACTGAGCTAAACTCACAAGGACGTCTTTGAATTATAATCTAGTTAAACTTGATCCATTTTATTTTTTATTTAGTTATTACTCATTTGATTCAATTACGGTCAAACCAGTTGAATCATATTCCAAAGGTTATTTGGTTCAATCTACGATGTGTTTTTTTTTTCTTCGGTTAGATGGACGAAATGACAATAGTTATATGAAAACTCATACAAGTGGTGAAGCCGGGGTGCAGTCCCCAATTATGTCATCCAGCCTAACAATTTCAACATTTTTATCAGTTGCGTTAGAATTTTTTTTTGTTTTGGTCAAGTAGCCTAGTGACTAGAATTCACCTTATAAGGTGAATAAGTGAGGTGTCCGGAGTTCGAACTCCAACCCCTGCATATAATAATGCATTGTCCTACCAATTGAGCTATGCTCACGGGACTGCGTTAGGACTTGTTAATATCTACAATGTTGTTTTTAAGACATTGAATGTTATTTGTGACTACAGTTTACGAATTTCGATGGCTGAGATACAATACAACATGCACGGGCATAAATTGAAGAGCGTATAATATAGGCTATTGTTTTCTAACTTACGCAAATTTTACTTTAGTCTCATTCCTTCCTTGATCGTAAAAACCGGTCTTACGTAAGATGTTACACGAAAAGCATTTATTTGAATAAGTGTCAACCAATGTTTTTTTTTTTTTTTTTGACGAATCAATGTTGTATATCTAAACACCAAAAATGTGAAGACAATGTATTGTTGATGAATTTACAACATTTTCAGAACACAAGTTTTAACAATTCACTTTTCTTCATAAAAATACTACAGAAATTACAAACAACTTCATATAAATCTGGTGGGACTCGTGAATTTTAACCAATCAAAGCGATTGTGTTAAAAAGTGTGTTAAAATGTGTGTTGTTAGCATTCCTCTAACTTCATGTAGGTAAAATACTTATCAAAGTACGGAAAATACAAATTTTCTTTGTTTTTGCAGACTGCAGTTAATAAATAAAATTAATTTGGATTAACATAAAAATATTAATACATGTCATAACATGAAAAACGGTCTGCTGCAGAAGAAGTCATACCGAATCAAAAGGTGATATTTGTCTTCTGCACATAGTTCACTCATAGTTGAGTAAAAACCAAACTATATCAGATGCAAATATAAAAAAGGTTCAAAGAGTGATAATTCAAACCAAACCTGAGCTGGTATAGCAGCCAACAACCAGTAAAAATGTTAACTGAACTACAACTGTGGTAACATACGCAATCCTTAGTATCATGTAGAAAATTGCAGTTACATACAGGTACTTCACCTCAATAGCGGTTGCAGAGACATCCAAAATCATTGTGTCGTGATCACAGCTGTGCAAGCTAAATGTATCACCAAGAGGAATACTACACACGGCTAGAAATTGCTTTTTACTTAAAATCATCAGCAATTCCATGAGTATAAAAATTTAAATCAGAGAAGATTGATACTCAAAACTGATGTTAATGTACAAGGGTAAAATTTCCATACCGAATAGATTGAAGCTCAACAAGCATATATTTTACATTCCTTTAACGTACAATATTCGTTCCCCTTTCAAGAGTGCTTATAATACAAAGTCTACAAAGTGGTATAGATCAAAGATTCATATAACACAGTGCAAGCTAAATGTCCTCTTTAAAATACTACATAGCTCACAAGTGACTAATATCATCACCTTATCAAAACATGAAAATAAAAAAGAATAAGAATTTTATCCAGAAGTGAACCTTGTTTATTTTTCGCTTTTGAAGCTCCACATACTAAAGGCCTTTACTTTACTAAAGCGACGAGAACAACAATGCAAATGAGAGTTGCTTCAATGAGTCTATATGCTGCATTTTACTTCATTTTTTCAACCCCTGCTGCTTTAACTCTTCAATGATAAGGAAGAATTTGAATGTTTTCTTCTCTTCGCTTCAGGTTCTCCTAAATGCAAGGAAACAAAATTATCTTCATCAGGTTCATTCCTAAGTTCAGATAGACTTTTGAATTCCAAGTCTTCTTTGAGGAAGCTTTGATGAACCGGAGATTTTCCAGCAAAACTTGTTGGTATGAACTGGTGTTCTACATTTGGAACTGTTGCAGTCTCATTTCTGATATGAAATTCACAAGGCCTTAATGACGGTTTGACTATCGTAGATGGTTCTTCAACTGGAACGTGTTCCATATTCAAACAAAAAGGTTCAAAGCTCTCTTCAAGCTTTTCTTTTATTGGCACAGTGGGAGATGATTCTCCAACTGTAGAACCAATTCCAGCAGTAGAACCATTCATTTGCTCTTGCCCCGAATCTAAAATACAGCCAAAGAAAGGAAAGGTCAGCTGTAGGTGTTCCTCAAATAAATAAACGGTTCAACAAAGGGATACCAACTACCAATTGATAATGATTGTTTTATACATTGAATGAAAAAAGGACATTTGTATGCAGGAAGTGTATGCATAATCCATAAGAAGGTTGGTTCTACTCCTGAGACTGAGATGAAAACAGACACATTAACTTTGTTTATAACGGGATTTGATAGTTTTTAAATGCTTTAATAGATATAGCAATATTTATTACTGGGAATGATGTTAGAAACTCTTAGCCCAGCTCCTTTTACAAACTTGTATAAATCATAAACGCTCATTAACACATGAAGACCTTTGAATTGAACCACATTTTGAAAACAAACCTTGGAGAGCTTCATTTGTTGTTACGAGATCAAGTTCAAGGAGATCAAGAAGCCGTCCAAGGTCAACACCACTAGTCCAATTCTCAGGGGGCTGGCCAACTCTTAGTTTCAAACGACCTCGATTAGCTGTCCCACCCCAGATAATGCCAACCGGGCGGGGCTTCTCCCTATTCTGACCAGTCAAGAGAATAAGGCTTCCACTATCGCCTTCAAGGTCAAACGTCTGCTGGTTCTCACCAACGACAAGAAAATCAGTGAGAAAACAAATACCTTTCTCATCATTATACTCAAGGGCATAGGCCATTATAGTCCCTGTAGTCAAACCAGAACTTCTTCCAACTTTAATCACTTGCCTGCCAATAAGACTGTTGATTGGAGACTGCAAATCTATGCGGTGGACTTCACCAATATCACCCACACCTCTTATAGATGTAATTACATTGTTCATATTAAAGTCTTCTGCAAATGGGATGAATGCTCCATCAGCTCGAACAAATGTTTCTGCAAGATAACAAAATTGTAATGAGAATGGTGACTGTGACCCTTCAAGAAAGTTAAATCATAATCAACAAGTTTGAAATGACATTAGAACAAGTTCGACATTTTTCAAAGGATTGCCTCAGAAAACTCACAAACTATATTGACGAAGAGATAGTTTTCTGCAAATTGAAACATTTTTCAAAGGAAACAGCAATTCATTAACTTCTAGACAACAGAAACATAATATCTTTTAGAGTAATTTAGGGCAACCTAGATCACCCCTTAGAATCAGTTTCCATGTATTGAAGTTATAGAGTATCAAATCAAGAGAAAGTGAAAGAATCAAGACTTCAAATTGTAATTATAGTTTGATATTGTTGGAGAACCCACGTTAATTAGCAATATGGCAAAAAATAGTGGTTAGAAGTGAAGGACAACCCGCACCCTTTTAGCTAAATTTTCGGGTTGAATTAGGCCTAAAACTCGAATTCTAAAATGGTACTGGAATCTTGTCGGTTGTCATGAATATGTTGTTTGGACACCTATTATCGGGCCACTGCAGATGTTCGGTCCTGCAAACTTCACACTGCAAATTTTGATCTTGGACATGAGGGACTGTGGTGTGAATCTCACATGACAGTGATATGGCTAAAATAGTTGTTATAAGTGGGGGGCAACGCTCACTCCATAAGCTAGCTTTTGGGATTATATAGGGCTAAAACCCAAATTCTAAGAGATATGATTGATAGTTTAATGTGATACAAAAAGATCAAACCTTAACCCTCACTTATACTAATACAACACTCTGAATCTGAATCAGATACTGAACAAAACGCGATAATAACTTAAAAATCTGAAACTAATCCTAAGAGATAATTCAATCAAGACGCTCTAGGATAATAGAGACTCTCATATTATGAGATGTTTCCTTATTTAATAAGAATTGGGAGATTCATATTAGAATAAATCAAGATTAGTGTTTTTGTTATTGTGATAACATCCAACATATTATTCACACCATATCAGTAAGAAATTACTATTCAGAGTATTCCTTTTCCTCTCTTTAACTCAGACTAAAACCTTATAGCTTCAACATGGTAACAAAGAGGTATCATCCTCTATGACTCGTCCATTATTCTTTTTCATCGATCGCCACAGGTAAAATATTCATGATGATCTGCAATGTGATGACAAATTACCTGGGTTTGTTCCAGCAAAAATGCCATACCAAAGATCATCAGTAATAAACGATGTTGCTCTCTCCACTGCACCAAGATATACACCAGGTCCAAGACTGGGTGGCAAAGGATGAAACATCTTTTGGTTTGGATAGTCCAAATCAACAGCTACATGTCGATTTGTTAGAAAACCAACTTCTCGATTTCCTGTTCGGCTTCTAACAATAGCACCCAAGGTTCCATATGTCTCTTGACTTGCAACCTTCAAGGAGAAGAAATTAGAAGGTTATATACAAAAAAGAGGAAAAATATCATCAAGACTTGCATTAGAAGTTGATTCTCATGAGCAAAAGGACCTGAGAACCAGAGCCAACGCATGAATCGCTTCCCCTTAAGCCATCAGCAAGCTCCGTATATAATTGTTCTTTAGGAGTTTGTGCCGGTGCACCATAATAAGAGAACTCCACAACATCCACGTCGCACCAAACACCTCCTGGCCCCTGTTTACAAGAAATAAGAAATGGCTTTAACTAACTTCATTAAAGATTAGACCAACCTATATACCATAAAAAGGCTGGCATAGTTCCTTTATGGCTTTGAGATGAGATTTTTACAGATAAATGGAATTTATATTAGTTAAGGTTATCACTTATAAAGCATTTGCTTGTTCCCCAGCAATCTATAAAACCTATCAGTCGGATTAAATTACTAAAAGAAAAGAAGAAAAACTGTGTGGTGTATAATAATGAATATTTGAATTGAAAAGTGTAATGATGTCCACTAAAGCCATGTAGAAACCTGCAACATAGCCAGAAGAACCAAAATTCCCCACCTCAAGGGCAGCAGGTAGGCACTGAACATGGTTGAGCCATTGCCTGTGAACTTTATGCGCAACAAAGACAAGAATAGCTGGAATATCAGTCAAAACACCTCCTCTGATCCGAAATCCAATTGCAGTGCCAAGACTGAATCGCCGTAAAATCTTACTATGAAATGCCCTAATAGTCATAAGTTCAAGCAAGGTAGTAGCCTGCTGTCCTGACGGCAATCGACCCAAAGTTTCAGGTAGAACTCCCTTTTGAAGATTACCAAAATAGTTAGCCCTGTCTTCTGCTGCATCATTCCAGCGATTCAATGTAGGCCAAGAAAAGTAGGCAGCATTGCTCTCAGAATGTTGAACACCAACTGCAAAAGTGTGCATGTGTAAAGGGCTGGATGAAGGATGACCATAGTAGTTTCTCTCCAGGTCCAGAGCCGACTCCTCCGATTGAGTTGATCCAGAATGGTGAGCTCTCAATCCCAATCGATTCCGATTCATCTGTCAGCTCTCCTACATCACACTAAATGTAGCTTACAGATCAAAATACAATATTTCATGTTATGCTCAAATTTAATTGACTTTTAAATCAATGAAAATCTTCAACATAGATGTAGAAAATTCTTTAGTGAGTATATGACTATATGTTATATAGATGTGATAGACTTATCTAGCAAAATACAAACCATTGGAGATAGAGATAATTTAGCAAGTTCATCTGTTGCAAAGACCACCCCAATTCTAGAAACACTAGGCTACTCTAAATATGTATACAAAAATTGGAACCCTTCTTTGAATACTAAATTTAAAAAATTAGTAAAATTCTTTAGTGAGTGTATGACTATGTGTTTTAGATTTGTGTGTAGACTTTACCAGTCAAAGTAAAATTCATCCGCATAAAACAAACCTAACGACTAATAGAGTGTCAATTGTATGTGCATAATATCAACAAAAACAACACATACATACAGCTATACAGGCAAGACCAGCACATTTAAATTGTAAGCTCTGAATCAAAAGGCTAGCAAAATAAAAACTAATGAAGAAACCAAGTAATTAGGCTCAAGTGGTTAATGAGTTCCAACAAGGACGAATTGTTCAGGAGAACTGAGTTCGATTCCTGGGTCAAGGTGGAACAATTCTTGGCCGGAATTTATTTACCTCCCAGACAAACTCCGGATTACCAGGGGCCCTTTCTTGAGAACCAGAGCTTTGACACCAAAAAAAAACTAATGAAGATAGAGATGATTAAGCAAGTTCATCCGTTCAAGAAATTCAACCCCTCAAAAGAGAACATATAAACATAAGGGTGCTCTAAATATGCATACAAAAATAGGAACACTTGTTTGGATACTAAATTAGTATAACAATCTCCTTAAAACCAAATTTTTAGCCAAATCTTCCAAGTAATAAAACAAAGCAAATACATGAAAATAAAAAGGTAGGAAATTTACAAATCCTCATGCAGTGTAAACACTAAAATCCTGAAGAACATCGCAAGCTAGATACTTTCCTGAGGAGAGAGAAAGAAAGAGTAGACCCAGAAAGTCATCTCAAGTAATAATGAGTAATCAAAAACGGAAAAATGGACAAACACTATTGTGCAAGAGAAAACGACAAGAGAAAACGAAAATCACAAAAAGAAAAAGAAAACGCAACCCATTAAAGAGGGTTATGAAAAGATAGAATTTTGGAAGATGGGTTCAAGAAAAGTGAACTCACCGATAGGCAATGTTGTTGGAGGTAGGAAGAAGAGGAGGTTGAAGGTTTTCATGCCCTAGTAGTTGTAGTACATGTAAATTCTCTTGTTCCAATCATTTATGAGAAGATTATTAAGATTTGCAGACAAAAAAGTTTCACACTTGAGTAGGGGGCATTAGAAATTAGAAGCTTCCCTTCTTTGTGGTTGTGAGAAAGAGCAAAAGAGTGATTCAGTGATGACCATCATCATTAAAGACCACTTAGGGGTGTATTGAATTAGGATTTTAAAGGACAATTTTTGTTTAAGAAAGTCTTAAAGATTTTAAAAGACTTTGCATGATTTTGATGACTTTCATGATTTTAATGGATTTCAATGGATTTACATCATAAGATTTTAAATGATTTGAAATGATTTTATGGATTTTATAAGATTTTATAAATTTTAAGGATTCATCGAAAAGAAATGATTATAACACACTTTTTTCACAATATTCTTAATACATACTCTTTTATTTATTTTATTTTATCTACGAGAAAGTTAGAGAAATGATTATAACACACTTTTTTCACAATATTTTCAATACAGGCTCTTATTTATTTTATTATTTTTACGAGAAAGGAGGGAGAGAGAGGGGGGGGAGAGAGAGAGAGAGAGGAGAGGGAGAGAGAGAGATAGAGAGAGATGAATAGAGGAGAGAGATAGTAAAATCTTAAAAGAAAAAACAATCTTAAGAAATCTCATGTTTTTATGAGAGATTTTTTCATGCTAAAATTTAACTAGAAAATCCCACAAAATCCATTTTATAAAACAATCTTTAGAATTAGAAATATGAATGATTTTGAATACCACAAGACTTTTTTTAAGTGATGAAGAGTCTTGATTAAATACCACAAGACTTTTTTAAAATGACAAAGAGTCATGATTGAATACCACAAGACTTTTTTTAAGTTGCAAAGAGTCTTGATTGAATACCACAAGACTATTTGATAATAAAAAAGTCTTTTAAAATCCCTTAAAATCTCAATCCAATACACCCTCCTTAGTAAGAAACAAATACTTGTGGATTGTGTTTTTACTTTATTTTTGAAGTCAATTGGATGTTATAAATCGTGAAGATTAATCTCTCGAGTTTGATAAGATGAAACTATTCTATTCTTATGACTAAATTCAATATTTGTTGAAAGTTATTAGAAGGGATTTGTTAACGTCACATTTAAATATGATGCTTTTTACTTCGGTTTAAAATGTAATAATTATGATACAATGATTTTTGTTAGAGAGGTGAGAAGGCAAAGTCATTTTTTTTAGAGAAACAAAAAGGCAAAGTCATTTTATATACATAAATAATGAGAAGAGTCGAGGTTCAAATCTCAGTCAACATATTCGGTCCAACAATTTTGACATTTTTTCTATTTGGAACGGTACTTAGGAATGTTATAATGTTTTTTTTAATATATCATAAATACTTTTATGCAAATGTTAACTAATTATCTCACATATAAACTTGTAAATCAATATAAACTATGAATAGTTTTTTTAATTTTCATAATTTGCTCAAAAAAGTATTGTATCTAAAGGCGAGTGGAGTCTCTACGAATATCTTTTATCCTTGCGTGTGTGACTCTACAAACGACGTATCAATACTAGTTTTGAACCCGTGTTGATGCACGGTAAAGTTATACTCCCTTCAAAATGAAAATATAAGTAAGTAAAATAGTTTAAAAAATTGATGTATGTAGACTAAATTTTTAACTACATACATTAATCTTTGAACCACCACTTACATTAATGATGACTACGGAAGTTCAAAATTACAATTGATTGTCTTCATTGTATGATTGTGGTTAAATTCATACGATAACATACCCTTTTGAGAAAAACATTTGTCCCTTTTTATAAGACTCATTTGATATTTTCAAGTACATTAATTATTTCTTTACCAACATACCCTTGTTTATTTTGCATCTTTTTCTTCAATCAACAATAAATATTATATTGAAAACATAAATTAATCATCTCTCTTAAGGATAAAATTGTAAAAACAATAGTAATTATATACCAATTTAATACTAC
>Ga0315913_1007674_pt1 | contig 12892 bp, 7 predicted proteins | sample MpolsnodulesMG_FD_207736 | JGI IMG/M metagenome (GOLD analysis project Ga0315913, IMG submission 207736) | Medicago polymorpha root nodule microbial communities from Los Angeles, California, United States - small nodules | ecosystem: Host-associated > Plants > Roots > Nodule | place: USA... | reverse complement strand
GTGAGGAATTTTATTGGAAATTTGTGGCAGAACGTTTCCGCGAAAATTTTCATAGGAAACACAAACTTGAAGAAGGATGAAAAGAGTAATGATATTTGTTCAACTATTTTGTGATAACTTTTGGCAGAATCTTTTTTTTTATTAGACAAAAACAATGGAGAGATAAAGATGGAGAGAGAAAACAAGAACACTGTGAGAATATGAGAGAGATAGATGTCCAAAGATTGTCGCAAAATAGTGGTACAAATATCTTTTCTTGGATGGAAAACACAAGAAACATGGAGGTTTGGATTGTGTTTCGGTATTTTCAAACTTTTTCTTGATTAACCATTTCTTTTAATGTAACTTGGTCGTAAAAGGTTAAACAAAATAGTTATTTATAAAACATTTGACTTTAGTTTGAGACAGAAAAACAAGGTGAAGTTAAACCATAAAAAAGTGGACGCAAAACATAAAGAGGGGGGAGGGAGAGAGACAGAATAATTTATATTGGTTCACTATCAACGTGATAACTAATACAATCCACCAGACTTAAGTGTATTTGTCATCTCAGTGAGATGGACTTCTTTCACTATAATCACACCCGATTACAATACTCAAGGTATCTACCCCAAGATTTGGAGACTCTAGAGAGAATAGATGCAAATGATTCAGTGATTTTGGAGGAGTATGGACATTATTATATATAGGAAGGAGTGATATGTGTAAAGTTTTGTGCAAAAACAACTTAGTGATTCGATTCAAACACATGAAAAAGGAAAAACTGAAGTTGTCAAAATATGATTCAAGGTATTTTGATTCGATTCACATGTGATATGATTCAAGGAATCATGAATCGAATCAAACTACATGAAACACAAGAAACAAAGGCAGGGAGGATGATTGATAATAATCAAGGATATTTGAATCGAATCAAGCATCTAGAAACAAAAAGTGTTGCCACTCGAAAAGGAAATTTTTTATACACAACAACACACTTGACAACTAGGAACCACATAACACAATGAGGCAATGATTGCTAGGTGCTTTAACATGTTTCTAAGCTATAACTAACAATGTAAAAACATCATCAAATAAACCTAGCTAATGAACATCATCAAAACACAAACCTATAACTAAAAGCAATTTCATATGTGTTCTCTTCATTCTTTTGAGTTTTCAAAGAGACTGGCAAATTTTGACACTAAGTATAAGACACGTCCATGCCAACATTTTCAGCAAACTTCCATGAATTTAATTTAAACCCAACACGGTAATGATTCAACATCATTAAGGATAATGTATTGTAATGTAACACAACGTTTTGTTTATTGCCCAATTTAAACGAAGATGAAATTAAAACTAAATAAATTTGCTACGTGTGTATTTTTAAGTTATGATTTATTTTGACTCATGCTTTTTAAAAATTTAGCAAATGAATATTTTTTTTAAATGCAATGAATGTTTTTTTTAGATATTAACTTAAGGTATCGAAGAAGAAGAAAAAAACTTAAGGTATTGTGAATAAATAAATGAACAAACATATTCTACAAAATACAAGTTTAGGCTTGAAACACAACATCTCTATCAAGAATTGATGGTTTGTTAGTTTACCTAAAACCAACTCAAGTTAACTTACGTTGAGGGTCAACGTGATTTAACTCACGTTGAGGTTATTTTAGGAAGTTTGAGATGGGAATGAGCAATAAATCACGTTGGGGTCAACGCGAGATAACTCACGTTTACTCTACCGAACATGAGTTAACTCACGTTGAGGTTATTTTAGGAAGTTTGAGATGGGAATGAGCAAAGCTGTTTGGGAGAAAATCAATTTTCTTGTAATTTAGGCAACATTTAGTAAGAGCCACTAGAGTAAATCTCCAATTAGTACTCTAATATTGTTAGGAGCCAGATATTTACACTTTTGAAATTTGCGAATAGATAACTAAAAAAAAATCCTAACTTTGAATGACGTCGAATATCTTTGGTCTTTATGTTAACGTGAAAAAACTAGTTTGATAGTAAGTGACATAATTTATATTCTCATTTGCCAAATAATTCAATACAATTTATTAGAAGGAACCAAATTGCTCAACATAATTCAAACTCAGTTTTTTATCTGATTGCAATTTTCAATAGTGTAAATGCATGACCCGTACAATTCCATAGATGAATTGGTAATTTACTCATCAACGAGATAACATTTTCTTTTCAAAAATAAATCTTTTTTTTCTCCTCCGTCAACCTTATGTTTATGTGAATGCAATCCATCTATTTTATTGCTGCCACAATGATACAAGACCGGTGTTAATAAAAAAATAAAAAAATACAAGACCGGTGTCCTTTGCTCACCCTCCGTTTTACGCATGGACCGACCACTAATGTTTTACTACTTGTGCACCAAGTCCCACTTCGAAGACCACACAAAGACTACGGATATAGAAGAACATGGATTCGAAAATTTAGGGTATGTTTAGAGGCGCCTTCTAGGGTGCATTAGTTGAGTAAGTTGCGCACGGTACATTGAAGACCATTTTGCAAGTGTATCGTAAATGCCTCTGCAGTGAATCTCTCCTCTACTCCTCTTTCATTTCACCCTTTCTCTCTGTTCAATCAGGGGTGGAGCCACCCCAGCTAGCCTGGGCACTAGCCCAAACTCAACTCCTACTTTCTTTGTAGCAAGTCCAGCTATTACTAGTACCTCTCGCTTTTCCTGCGGATTTTTGTATAAATTCCGCAGGAAACACATTTCCTGCGGATTTTGCCAAGGATTTAGGTTCCCAGATGAGGTAATACCTTAGGAGTTTAGGATCCGCAGAAAAGGTATATCCGCAGAAAATGTGCAATTATCCGCAGGAAGGAAGTATTGTTTTGCGATAAATATTTTGCTCATACTCTATAAAATTCTTGGCTCTGCCACTGTGTTCAACCTCACGCCCTATCTTCTTTCCTTCTCCCAATTATATGTGTCTTTTCCTCCCTCGGGATTGTCAGTGAGGTCTTATAATTTATACAGCGGTGTTGAATGGAACTGAAAATTTATTATCTAAAACACATGAATCCTAACCGTTCAATGTTTGATTTTCATGTGAAAATTCGTTCATGAAACACCCATAAAATGAGTCCAAAATGAAGATTCAAAATCTAAAAAAATAATATGTGAGTGACATCACCCACATCCGTGTAGTTCTTATAAAGAATCTACATCCGTGTAGTTTTTATAATCTTTAAGTTTGATTTAGGGGTTTGTTCTACAAAACTTTTTTTAGGACCGATGAAAATAAAAAAACATAATCTTTAAGTGAACAATTAAAAATTAACTTAGAAAATCTCCACAAATATAAAAGGAACTTAGGAAGAGACCATAGAGTCATGAAGGATCATTAAAAAATGAGTAAGCAAGATGTAGAAAAACCAAATTATTGCGTTCTTGTTGAACAAATTTTTCTGGGTAACTCAATATGTAGAGATTATGTGTTCATAGGTAGTTTACAATGCAAAAGGGAAGGAAAATGAGCAAAAGGAAAAACAGAAAACAAACATAAAAAGGACTAATCTCTAGAAAAGAAAGTCTCAGCCGCGTTCACTTTATGAAAATGTCATCTGACACGATTCTGGGATTAGTAGCAAAACAAGACATGAAGGAGTCCACCATGCTATGAATGTTGTAGGAAAGGTGACAAAGAGGTCAGTTCTCATTGCTTAAACACATAAGATTACGGTGACGCCATGCCCACCAATAGTAGGGGCGAAAAGGAAATAGTGAGGGCCCATAGACCATTCATCAATCACATCCAAATTTGCAAAGAAGGTCACATCATGTAAGCCAACATGGTGCCAAATAATATTAGAAAAATTGCAATCATGAACACAATGAAGGAAAGTCTCATCTTCAAGGCCACAACGGAAGCAAAGAGGCGAAGGAGCAATATTTCTATGGCTAAGCAACAAGAGAGTAGGGACAGAGTTGTGGCAAGCCAACCAAAAAAGAAATTTAAGCTTTTCAGGAAGTTTTAATTTCCAAGATTATGAGTTCATAGGTAGTTTTAGCAAACAAAATTTTCTTTTGGTGAGTGATATAATTGTTTCACTTTTATTTTTTGTTTTTATCTTTGATTTAGCCAATAAATTAAAAACATCATTTTTTTGTGAATATAAATTAAAAACAGTACTATACCCACATTTTTCCCACATTGTGTTTTTCCAGATTGTGCTTATGATGAGGGAAGAGTCCAGAATGTGACTGTGTAAGAGAGTAGATAGAAGGAACTAGAATCAATGAAAAGGCTTGGATGTTGACTATGCACAATAAGACGTCATGAGGCATTGTTATCCAACCATTGGTCAAACTCACTCACAGTACATCATATCTGTCAAACTCCATAATAAGAGATTTTTGAAGAAAATAGTTACTTTTCAGTTTTAAATTATGAACACTAATATTTTTTAGAAGACAGCCCTGCCATCGAGCACATTGAACTAAAAATTGTTATTGAGTATTACAAAATTCATAAAAATAAAAATAAAAATGACAAAAATCAACACTTTCTTATACTTACTGAAATAATTTCAATCAAATGTTTAGAAGTTTTCTATAAATATATATAATCAAACATTTACTATAAGATTACAAAACTACAAATTTTACTTGCTTGATTATTCATGCAATCCAATATAATCAATCTGTGATGAAAGAAAAGAAATACCCTTAAAAAGAGTATATGAGCTTCAATTGATTAATTGGGAGTGAAAGCAATTTTTTTTGGTACACTAGCAGATTTCTTGCAACTTTTATTGCTCCTTTCATTTGAAGCTCTATGCAGAGAACAAACTGAAACTTCACAAGAGAATACAAACCCTTATGAAGCTTTAGGCGCATCATGTCAAAATGAAAAATATAACCCCAAATTACATGTAGAAGATTTTTGAAAGATAGCTGGAAGACTTATGAATTAAGATTGAACAGACATATCAGAAATATTTAAACCAAATAATCAAGAAGTGATGAAAAAGGTAGTGCTTGACCACACTTGTATAGAAAAAAACAAATTAACATGAAATCGTCATTTGACATAAATGCAACAAATACATTCAAGTTCAAAGCACAATATCCACAAAGTGAAGGTATTAACTTTCCTACGCCGTCAGTCAGAAGAACAAGCCTGTATAGCAAATCCAGCCAAATGCTGACTATTTTTTGTATTCTAATATGTTTAAAACCGATTTCATAATTGCTATTGTTTTATAAGACTGATAACTACTGTGATGGACTCTACAGATTTTGGTTAGCAGCTTATAAACACAACGAACTACAACGACGAATAAATACAACTATGAATCAGGAACTACAGTAGCTCACAACAATAAGGCAGAGCATTAGAACCTACAAATTTCAGGATGAGACATGATACATTTACCTGAAAAAACTATTCTAAATTTTTTGATCTGGTCACATGGCAAGGTTCATTTTAGTTGCTTCCATTTTGGATAACAGATCTTTAATTTCTGACTCCATTCTCATTTTCATGTTCAAATACTCCATATGTGCCCTCTCTAATCCATGGAGTTCTTCCAACTTTTTCTTACGCATTTCCTCTGTCTCAGCATACCGTAACTTGGTGATTCGGTTGACATACTCTTCTTCAATTTTCTCATTCTTTGCAAGGGCAATGCGCTTCAACCCTTCAGCTTCTCTCCTAGCATCGTCAGCACGCGACTGAAACATTTTGGCCTCTGCATGTTTGATTTTTATTATACTGTCCAATTCATCAAAACCGAAGTCTTTTTGAACACTACTCAGCTGCAACTCCTGCACCATTGTCCTTTTATCATTCTGGTCAAATCTTGGAAGGATGCTTGCAGGTCTTTCTAACAGAGGTGCCTTATCTGAATAAATAGATTTCAGCCAGGCAGCTTCCTGGCTGGGCCCAGCTACAACACTGTTCTCTTTGACTTGTTCCTTTCCAGAGAAGTTCGTTGTCATTGCTAATTTGGAAGAATCGCAATCTGCAATTAACCATAATGCATGTAAACATGGTTATCAAATCGATATTCAAATTGTAAACCAGAAAACCAATTTTCTGAAAGCAGATCTTATTATGAATTCTAAGATATACTACCAATAAAATGTCTTTTTTTAAGTGACAACAGAATATATGGACCTCAATAATTCAAGATTCAACTCATAAATCAAATGAAAAGTGGTTGGTTATGCAAAGTTGACCAAACAAAAAGCGGTTGACTATACTAAGTTTAGGCAGTGATTCATTAGAATGAATCAATATTTCATCATACATTCATACTGAATCGGTGTTCAAGTTCACAATAAATGCATATTAGAGATTCGTATAGATTGAGTTCAATTTAGTATTTATTTGAGATACGCCTCGCATGAATCATAAGATAGTAATAACGATGCATGTATATACATACATTTTAGCATTCACAAAAACCAAAGATGCAAACATTTAACATCCAGAGAACATAAATGCTGAACTAAATTGAGGAAACACCATCACTAACTATCTATACAACCAAGTCTTCACAAACAACAATGATGCAAACGTCCAAAGTACATATATGCCGAACTAAATTGAGGAAACGCCATCACTAACTATATTCCGCATGATATATCTGTCATGGAGTTGTTGACATAGTTGTTACATAGTAAAAGAGTGATATTTAAATCTGACAACCATAATAATTTCTGTGTCATTCAGACAGAAAGAATAAGCCTTAGTAGCAATAATAATTCATCCAATACCATGAAAAATGTATACTTTGCATGATTTACCTATATGTTCTAACCACTAAAGAAACCAAAATACAGGTTTATAGGCATTGATGACATAAAATTTAAAATAACAAATTACAGCACGTCAACAGAAAACAATTCACTCAGCAAATTACACTTAATTTTCCATATACAGTTGCCAAAAAAAATAAATAATGCCATATACAGAGATCAATGTTTAATGTAAGCATTCATATACTGGAAAATTAGGCTAAATTCATTCAAATAATAAAATTATGAAACCATCATAGGCATTTGTTTACTTACCAGAGAGGAAAGACATGATGCGTCTCAAAACCTCGGGAAGGTTGGACTTAATTGTCAGCCTTGGCAGCATTTGATCGGCAATCTCATGCAATTGTCTCCCTCTTATATCCTTGCTGGCAGAAAATATCCTCTTCACATATTCAAGTTCCTTGTAAAGAGATTCGGATGACCACTCTTTTGCAAAATTTTGAAACACCTCTTTGACAAAGCCAAACATCTCAGAAGGGTGATCACAAGCAATGCAATGAAACTGCATCTCAGTCGTCCCTTTTGTTCCAGTAGTACTATGTCCATTTCTAATATAAGATTCCCGCAATCCACAGTCAGTATGACACCAGTGAAGACAAACATCACACCCAACCCAACTAACAGTGTTCGACGCGTTGTCAAACTTAGAGCACACAAGACACATACATTCCCTGCAAAAACCATTCTTCTGCACACAAAGCTTGCAATCACATTCATCGACTGGCAACTGACTTCGACATGATACATTCCTACACTTCAAGTTTAGAAAAACTTGAGCTAAATCATTAGATGAAATGTTATCACCTAGGTGAAGATAATGGGCTAAACCAGTTTTTATTGCAACCAGAATTTCCAGTTGCACTCGATGACACTTCACTAGAACATCAAAGGTTATATCAGACCTGTTCTGCAGAATTTTTTGAAAAGCAAGTATCTGACCATGGCTATCTGCATTGAGCATGAGTTCCCGAATACCCTCTTTCATATGTGTCATGTACTGTCCAGACATTTCATGGAACTTTCTCGACATCACGGGCACAGATTCAGAAATAATTCTAGCAATGATTGTCTTAACAAAATCAAGTCCACCCATCAGAAGTTGTTCTTGTCCTTTCTGGCTGGTAGTTCGATGTAGACCACCACTACTCCTTTCCCTTTTTTTCTCAAAACTATAATTTGATCCATTGTCATGAGACCCAACACTCTGCGTAGGAGACCGAACATCATCATGTCGTCTTGACTGTCCTGAAATTTGCTTATGAAAACTCAATTGTTTTTCAAGCCCACTGCCCATTTTTGAGCTTCCTTCTAGAGCCCTAGAATGTTGACCTTTCAAAGCTTGAGTATCTAAAACACCCCATGATGCTTGTGGCTGGTAAAGAGAACCGTTCCCATTCATCGAAGTTCTCTGACTAGAGGGAACTTCTTTCTGTTTGGCATCGCCTTGCTGAGATAGGGCTTGCCAATCAAATCCCTGGAACAAGGGGCGACTGCCAACCGATTTTCCAACAGATTGTTCATAGTCCAGTGAATTTTTTGTTAGAGAACAACTTGGATTGTGATATAATGATTGGGAACCTGAAAATGACATTGATGCAGTAAAACCATCTGAGTTAGTACAAAATGTATTACTTAGAGACTGAACACTCTGTGCTTGACCGGGAGATCCAGGGGCTTGTGTTGCTGTTTCCTGAGCTCCAATCGGTAACAGAACATTCGGCAAGCTAAGAGAAAGGTCAAGCTGGCCCATTGCAAGACTGTCATCATTCTCCTTTTTTAGAACCAAGCTATCAGACTTTTCTGCTTTTCTCACAGGAGAAGTAGAAAAAAGCTCGAACCCTCTTCTGCTTGGACCTTCCATGTCATCTACCGGGCATGTTGCAAGATCATTCGATCCTCTATCAATCCACAAGCCATCTTTTGAAGAATGTGCAACATCAGGTGTGACCGAGATGCTTTTGCCTTTATCCTTCACATTGATGATCACACTCACACTCTCCATCATTGTTTCTCCCTTCACTTCATCAGCAACATCATTCTCGGTTGAGCCTTCAATTGACTCGGGTTTGTTACCACCTACACCATTATCCTCCTCATGCTCCTCTTCATTAAGCATCACCTTCCCCTTATCTGTTCCCTTCTCCGTTTCCTCCTTGCACCGAGTATCATCCCCATTCAAACACACATCCTTCTTATCATCAACATTACTTGCGGTTCCAATCTCACTCTCAGCAACAGATATTTCATTAGCTGGACCATCTTGAGTCTTAGGCAATTCGCAAACTTCTTTTTCTGCAACTTTTACCTCCGAATCAACATCCTTCGTACGTTTCGCCTCTTCCTTGCTCGACAGGGTCTGTTTTTCTTCCATAACAACATCTGCATCACTCGAATGACATTCATTCTTCTTCTTAAGCACTTGTTTGTCCTCAGAGGTTTGCTGGATTTCACTTCCAGCTGCTTCATCTTTAGGAGCAGGTTTCAGTTCAGTTTCACGGACCGGTTCAGGTTCAAGCTCCCCCTCTTCCATTTCACTACCACTTCCACTCTGAACCTGTTGCAACAACTCCTCACTTTTCTTCACCTCAACACCACTAACACTCTTCGATTGTTCACTCTCCGAATCCTTAGACACAGAAGGCGACTTAGATTTCGACTTAACCTCCCTAAACACCCTCGGAGACTCCGAATTTCTCTTCTTCGACTGCTCACTCTCCGAATCCTTCGACCAACTGGGCGATTTCACATCCCTCGAAAAACCCTTTGGCGACCTAACCACCCTCTCTTCAACCCTACTACCACCACCACTCCCTCTACTACTCTCATCAAAATCCTTCAATCCTCTCCTCCACGACGACACACTCCCCTCCCTCCTCGATCGATCCCTCTCCGATCGAAACCCCTTCGGAAACTCCCTCCTTGACCCTCCACAAAAACTCTCCGACCTATGAATCAAATTCCTATCTCCACCCCCACTATTCCTTTCAGCACCCCCACAACTCCTATCTCCACCCCCAATATTCCTATCACCACCCACACAATTTCTATCATTTCTATCTGCACCTCCACTATACCCACCATCCCGGCTGTCCCGGCTATACCGATCCCGATCAAAACCCTTCCTTCTATCAAACCCATCAAAATCATGCTCAGATCTTTTCCTAACCAATCTAGAACCCTCCCGATCTTCCTCCACCGTTCGATCCCTATCGTACCGCGAAGAAGACGACGAAGAAATTAAACTCTTCCTCACATTCTCCTGCTTATAATAAAAACTTCTCTGACCAGTAGATGAAAACGAACGGTTAAGATTCGATGAATCCTTCACACCATTCTTATTATCACCACCGTTCTTTTCACCATACGAATGAAGATCTTCGCTTGACCTTAACCTCTTCATAATTCTTCACGAAAATCAAAACGACAATAAAATCACCAAAACGCGGAGCACATGAAAACGGCGGCGGCTAGGGTTTGTTGAACCGGAGATTGGGAATTGTGCCGGCGGCGGCGAGATGTGGCGGTGATAAATATGAAGAAGAGAAAATGAAAAATAAAAATTAAAAAGGTGAGACAGAGTTATGATATTCTTTGAGTCAACGGAGTTAAAGTATAGTGAAGAGAGAGAAAAAGAAAGAGTTGGACTTTATTACGCAAAGTGCGTAGAACGCACTGGACGTGCGCTACAATCGAAGAGAGAATGAGGAAATACGCTAAATTACTAATTGACCCTTTCTAACTTTGTATAAAGGGTGGTCTTAGAATATCATTTTATGATCAATTTATTCCTTAATAAAATTAGAATCAATTAAAACATTAAATAGTCATAAACAATATTCAATTTTGTTAACTAAGGGATTAAATAGTTATATAGAATGGTTTAAAGATCTTTTAATGTTGATTTGTATAGTTTAACAACTATCGTTGAAGGTTGGTTGAGTTGGTAATAGATTGTTTTATGCGCGAAATTGTGAATTCAACTTCCATTGTTGATGTAAAAATACATTTTAAAGGTGAACTTTTCGGAGTACAAATCATCTAAACTTTCGACAAAAAACAAATATCCAATGATGTTCTTAATTTTAGGGACTAAATACAGCTCTGCAACAAAAAAAAATTATCTTAATTTTAAATGATACTATCGTATAAATTTGTTCTTTTATTTTTAAGGACTAAATAAAATACTCTCTCAGTTGAATTGCGGAAATTAAGAAAGTTAATAAATGTGTAAATATGTTAGAAACTAATCTGATTTTCTTAAAAAATGTGTTGGACAACAAAAAAAACCTTCCCCTTCTCTCTCTTGTGAGTTGTCGCCAAAACTTTAGTTTCTTCTCCTTCATTTATCAAAGAGGGGTGATTTAAAGTCCATTTTGACCCAAAATCACCCCTCTAACTCGTGTTTTTATTTCCCTTTTATTGAAATAAGTGATTTTCACATTTATTTTGTTTCTCTTTCATGATTTCTTCGTCTTAGTGCGACGTCATTTTGTTCGTCGTTCTTGTGCGACATTGTTTTTCTTTCTTGTTTCGTTCAGGTATTTGTTCGGTTCAGATTGTCAAACCAGCTTCGATCTAGTGCAAATCAAATCAATGACTTTGGAGTTGTCAACGTTGCAGATCTAAAGACATGGGTATTCCGGAGACTTAAATATAGTCATATGTGTAGGCTTTGGTACTTTGCTGTTTTATGCTATTAACATGGATGATGTGAGTTTGCTCACAAATTCATCTTTTTTGTTTTTAGCGAATTTTCATTGTATTGATGTACTCAATCAATTTGAATAAATGAATATGATTTATTTTTGTCAAAAAAAAATGTTATAAACTACTAATATTTTTACAATTTTATCATTCAAAAGAGATATGTTCATTTATGTTTGCAAGAAAATATTTATTATGGACATAATGATAATAATATATTTAATATTGTTAAAATTTTCCCTCCCAAAAAATATTTAATATTGTTAAAATTTTAAAATGGGGCTTATAGAAAATAAAAAAGAAAATTTTAAAGAAGCTCTGTAAATATATTTTAAACTGAATTGACAAAAGATAATTTATATGGTTTATTTGTAAGTAAAACCCAACAACAATTATAGGTTTATTTAAAAAAACAATTATAGGTTCAAGTCTATAAATAACAATTATAATGCATCTTACATTACTTTTTCTGACAAAAATTAAATACAACAATTTCCTTAAAAAAGAAAAACAACAATTATAAATGATTGGAGTTGAAACCAATATCTTATTCTTGATAATATATATTTAATCATTACATTATTGCCACCTTTATTAATAATAGAATTTCATTCCTCAATTTGTTTTTAATTTCTCATTCATCTGGTGTATAAGGGATATTAAGGTCGAAAGCGCGAAAATTAGGAGGTTGGTTCAAGTCAAATTGTTGCACGATGGGAGGTGGTGCATTTTGTGGTTGATGTTCAACATTTTGTGGTGGAGCCGGTGCATTTTTTGGTTGATGCTCATCATTTTGTGGTTGAGGCTGATTATTTGGTGGTGGACCTTGTTTACTCGATTCTAATATTAAATTTGGATGATGTTCTTCGATAACATGCACTGCTAAAGCTTGTGGAGATGGAAACATTGTGTCACATTCACTGCATAAGAATTCTAGCTTTGACATGTTAGTGGTTGTTATCTTAATTTTTGGCAAGACTATTGGTGTGAAACATTCTTAATTTTAGGGACTATATATAACTTTGCAACAAAAAAATTATCTTAATTTTAAAGTATATCCTATAAATTTGTTCTTTTTTTAGGGACTAAATAAAATAGTCTCTCAGTCAAATTGTGAAAATTAAGAAAGTCGATAATTGTGTAAATATGTTAGAAACTCTTAGTATTTTTACAATTTTAGCATTAAAAAATATATGTTAGTTTCTTTTTGCAACAAAATATTTACTATGGGAATGATGATAATAACATATTTAATATTTTAAAACGAAGCTTATTGAAAAGAAAAAAGAAATTTTTAAAGAAGATCTTATAGTTATATATGGAGATAATAATTTAAAGATTAATTTACTCAAAAACAGACAAAAGAAATGATTAAATTGTTCAATGAAATGAGTTAGAGGT
>Ga0315913_1007673_pt1 | contig 12892 bp, 5 predicted proteins | sample MpolsnodulesMG_FD_207736 | JGI IMG/M metagenome (GOLD analysis project Ga0315913, IMG submission 207736) | Medicago polymorpha root nodule microbial communities from Los Angeles, California, United States - small nodules | ecosystem: Host-associated > Plants > Roots > Nodule | place: USA... | reverse complement strand
ATATGAATCAGTGCAAGCAAAGTAGGAGTATATATGCAACTGAAATGAAACGGTATTCATTGATCATTCATTTTGTCCACTAATATATAAAGAGGATTAAGAGAGGGAGAGAATGGGATCATCACAAGATATATGTGGCAACATGTCTACTCCAGGCTTACTCGTCATATAGTGAAATATATTCCTCAAAAATATGTCCTGTCATTATTAATTTTTACACCCTTTTGTCAAAAAAAAAAAATTAATTTTTACACCCTAGTAGTTCTTAAATTATTGGAGTAGACGCTTGTCAAAATACTCATTGATGTTTGGTCATCAAAACCGTTAGATTAAAATTAGAAGGGACAATTTTCTCCATCTTTCTATTATAGTGAAAGTGATCATGGGGGAAATATGAATAGAAGTAAAAATAATATAAATGTAGGGATAAGTGTAAACATATAATAAGATTATATATGTACTAATTAACAACTGAATTTGAATTTGTGTTGTTTTGTCATATTATTAGATGTATATCATCAACTTAATTATCTTAGTCTTTCTTATTTTAATCATAGGTTAATTTTAAAACAAATCTAACTTGTATGTGTATATATTTTTGGTCTCCTAAAATTATCAATTTAGACTTGCCTACACCTTAAGAGAAAAACATGCTTGTTTGTATACGGCTTCCTGAACACACTCCGGAAACAAAAGAGATAAACACAATCTCTTGATGGAGTTGGTAGCTCAATTGGTTTGAGTTAAGCAAAAAGAAGAAGAAGAAGTTGATGTCTTGGGTTCAAATCCAAGCATATGAGTAAATATTAAACTAACAAATTTTTATTTGATTTTTGGTAAAACTTTTGATATGGTCATCATGGATCTAGTCCAAAACTAAAGATTTTTCACATGATTTTTTTCAATAGAACACTTAACCACTCAGATATCTAGGAGTATTTTATCAATAATTTGATCGTAATCATTTATCTTGCTTGGTTTGGAGACACCGTTGTTTTTGGTGTTGTATTTCTCATTGTTAACTTTGCAACCTTTCCACTACCAAAAAAACAAAAGATCACTACAAAAAAAATTTAAAAAAATTGCAACCTTACGATCCTTGCATTTTTTAATACTTTGATTGTGAGTTTTTAATATATTATCTTTTTGGCATTTTGTTTAAAAAAAATACTGAATTTATTTTTAGAGAATATTCACTCACTTAGATCACTTTACATAATTTGATATACAATTGATATATTAATTAATTAATTATTTTGAAAACATAACTTCTAATAAACTATAAATGTTTGAGTCTAAATATCAAATGCATATAAAAAACGAAATAGTAAATGAATCAAATTTAAATATTACTATTATTTTACTAATATGATTAAGAAGTCATACCAGGTTGAGTTTAATAAAAGAGACTCGACTCATACAATATGAGGAACTAAGATTTGAATTATGAGAAGAGGTTTCCAGGGGCGAAGGGCTTTAGAGTCATGGGGTAGCATTGGCTACCCCAAAAGAAGAAAAAAAACTTGAGCAATTAACATAGTTTAATACTATAGCTACCCCATTAATATATTATTTAGTTACTCCAAACAATTTTGTTGGTTCAAAGAGAGTTGATATTAAAATAATATTCATAATCTACTTATTTTAGTGTCCATTATGCATAAATTTGACTTTTTAAAACTCCATATAGCTCAACTTTTATAAATAACTATTGTTAGCTTTTATTTTCTTTGTTGTTGTTTCATTAAATATAAGTAAAAATTATTGTGAATTTATTTTACTTATTGATTAAGTTTAATATATTAGTTTTTAAAATATATTTTATTTCTTCTATATATTTGGCCCCCTCGTTAAAATTGTGGTAGCTTCGTCGCTGGAGGTTTCTATATTTTTACTTCAAATGAGATTACTTCAAGTTGAGAGAATATATAAAAATCAAACAACAACAACAAAAATAGTTAATTTTCCAACAAGAGCAGTAAGCATATATATGAAGGAAAATACGAGGGAAAAAATGGTAATTACTGAAATACTACTAAGACATTCACGTGAGTTGATGAGAGACAAAGAAGACAAATAAAAAAGACAAAATATATGGAGTGTGTGGAATGCTAATACGCTGACCCCATACGTATGACAAAAGCTTATCCGCAGAAAGTAGTTTTTTACTTTTCATCACTACATTAACTACTAAAACACCTCACTGTAAAGTTGAAAAAATGTCCACTTTTCATATTCGGTGGTGGGACTCTGGACGAACGATGTGAAAATCAAAGAAAAAGAGTTGCATGAGCATGATCATGAGCAGCTAGTAGCTTGCTTGACATGCAAAAATCAAAATCATTGAATGCTTGTGTGCAGACAAATGGACAGAACCCGACGGAATAATGAGAATTATGTTTTGAGAAGGGGACAAGCCAATTAATTTTTAAGTTTCATTTTTAACCACTTTGGTCCCCATAACTGCGCCGTCTCCATCTTCACAAGTAACACGATAAAAATATATATGGCAATGATTTTACTATAACACATTCACATGGTGATCAAGTCTTGGGCAAGGTTGTGAAAAAACAGTCTTGTTATTGAGAAAAAGGCCGCGAGAAAAAGGTATAGGTAGCAGACGTTACCGTTTTTACAGAGTGAACAAAAATCGGACGTTACTGTTTTTACAGAGTGAACAAAAATCACGACGAAACGCCGTTATAGTCGTGACGAAATACCGTTACGGCCAGAAAAATTTCCGTTCATGACAATAGACATACAATCCGGATATTTTTTCAATTGAGATAGATGAAAATCATATTTTTAGTCCATATTTGATCATAAATTACATAAGTTATCTCCTTATCTAATTTAAAACTCCAAATCTTTCTATAGTTTAAGTTATTTAAGTTACTATCATTATTTAAGAGTTGTGCAATGTTGTGATTAATTCACACCGCGACAACCACAATCCGTATCGCAACACCCGTAACGACCGAAATCACGAAATCTTATACGCAACCGCGACTTTGACTGCGACCGTTATTTAAAACCTTGGTCTTGGGTATTTTTTTCCATTACATCAATCATCAAGCTTGATCTTAACAAATCTAGAATGTGGACTGAATTGAAGTAGCATTCAATTGAACTTAAATGTTAGGTGGGTATCATCAAATGTTTCGACACTCGGGTCGGTAATTAAGTTAAGAGTGGAAGGTTTGTAAGTATTGTAACTTGTGTTATTATGAAGGGGGTGCTTATAGGTGTTAGTAGTCGTTGGAGACCAATGGAGTGATCGACGTCTTTTTTCAATGTCATGATCTGGTAGCCACGACGATCTGTTTCAACTCGTTGTGACATTAGAAATTGTAGGATCCTAGGTCAACTAAGTGGGTTTAAAAAGTAAACGTGTTTTGGAAATGAACCATAAGTAGGCTGCAAGGGACAAGGCCTCTGGATTTTCATTTGAGATAGGTTAATATTTCATAAAAAGTATCGTTCGTAATTTATATATACATTGACCCAATAAAAAGATGTGACAGAAGTGTCTGTCTAAACGCTAGTATGTATAAGAAAAAGGCTTAATGGTTCTGACTTATCTCTTAAGACAAACCACCTTCTTGTTTCCCTCTTTCTCCTCCTAAGGTCTCTTAGAGTCGGTAGTACTTTTGAACCTATAGTAAAATTTGAGCACACATTTTAAAAAATAATAATAATACTATTTATTAAAAATATTATAGTTTCTATATCTTAAAACGTGACAACAATAATTGATGTGAATTTTTGTTGTGCGTCGAAGCAACAAAATGTAAGATATTTTTTTTCTTCCGTCTTTTTACGCAAAATGTAAGATTTTCTCGAATTTCTATTATTTTCCTTCTTGAGGGCTAAATTAAATAACCAAAAATAAAATAAAACCGAGGGCTTATAATCCTAGCTCTTCTAGCATACGACCTATGAAAATATTTTTTCAAGTTTGTGTCAATTTTAATTGCTAACAAATATATATTAAAGTCTTTGTCAAAAAAAAAAAATTAAATTCTTAAATGAACAATTTTGCGTATTTTTTGAAAACAATAAAAATGTCAAATTATGAATTGTTTTAATTATTTTCAAATTGTATCATGCGCATTTTATAACTAGTATTTCATCTCCTCTCCATCACATGCATTTCAAGAGTCTCACACCATATTACTAACAAATTAAAAAGAACACATATGTTAAAAGTCTCACATTAAATGATATAATCAAACAATAAATTTAAAAACATGGGTAGTCATCTCCTTACAAGCCGATTTGTTAAATTGAGTTAGGTCCAACTCAAATTTTAATATGATATCAAAGTCATGATATCTACCATGCATGAAAACTCTCATACACCCCCTTGAAGAAATGACCATCCTCTTCATTCCATTTTTCTTCTTCTTTGCTTTCATTTTTTTCATTAATTAATGGATATTTTCTTTAATATCAAACGATCTTCAAGATCTTGGATATTTTTCATTTTGCTTACTTCAAGAAACTCAGCAACAAACAATATTTCGGGTGCTCAACGACGAACAGGAAACCTTTCTAGTAGAAGATTTGTTATGAGTGAGAGTGTTGTATGCTTTGCTATTTCTTTGTTACACAAGTTTCTTACCAGATTCATTTTTCCATTCTCTTGTTAAAGTTTTCCATGCACCCCAAAAATATGGTGGGAAAATGATAAATGTAGCGACAAAGTTTATCAAGAAAGTATCCCCAAGGTGCATTTCACAAAAGGCTTAAATATGTGATTGGTTCCTGCACTTTCACCATTTTTTGACATTAATCCCTACACTTTTTTTAATTTAGCTTTAGTCCCTACACTTTGAAAAAATATTGCAATTGGTCCTTCTGTTAACTTCACTGTTACAAAAAACAAAAACTAACGGTGTGCCACGTGGACCAATTATTACATGCCACGTGGCATACTAAAAGACAAAATTGTAGAAATAAAATAAAATAATAATAATTAATTTTTAATTAGTTTTATTATTATTAGTATTGTTTAATTGGAAATTAAGAATTAAAAAGATAAGAGATATCCAAAACAGAAGAAAAACACTAACGATGAGAAAGGGGAAGAAAATGATTTTAGGGTTTCAACTTGAACATGTTGCCAATCAATTTCGTCCTTCATTCGTCAGGTTTCGATTCGATTTCGTCCTCCGTCCATAAAATCAATTTCAACCTCCATCGTTTATTGGATTTCACGATTTCATTCCCGTTCTCGATTCTGTTCGCGGTTTCGACCTATGTCGCCATTTTACCGTCGTTTTTGTTTAATCCCCTTACCACTGAGATGCATTTATGCGTTTCAACTTTGTACCGTTGAGCTGCATTTCCGTTTTCTTCTGTTAATGGATATCTGTATTTTTTTAAAGGTAATCGTTGGCCATTTGTTTAGCTTGTACATTGAAGGAGGTGTTTCATCAAATCAAATTCATTAACATTTTTACTGTAAATAAAAAACCTGCTACAACAGAGGACTGCCGTGTTGATTGATTTGTGGCACCCTTCTAAATAAACATTAAACAATAAAACTAATTAAAAATGAATTATTTTAATTCAGCAGTTTTGTTTTTAGTGTGCCATGTGGCGTGTAATAATTGGTCCACGTGGCACACCATTAGTTTTAGTATATTTTAAAAGTTAGAAGGACCAATTGCAATATTTTTTCAAAATGTAGAGACTAAAGCCAAACAAAAAAAAAGTGTAGAAACTAATGCCAAAAAATGATAAAATTGTAGCAACTAATCACACATTTAAGCCTTTCACAAAACCAGTATTGTTGACATAGCATATTTTATCCACCGTGAATTCCGCAAAACCACGCTTTTGTATTGGTTAAATTTGTTTTTGTGAGCCTTCTTGATAATATTTGTCGCTAGCTATAGCAATGCTCTTTTTTATTCTATGTTTCTTTCCTATGGTAGTTAAACATTCTCATTCTCTTTATGTTTCTATCATATCGTAGTTTAGTCTATTTGTTCTCTATACCCGTCTATCGTATGATGGTTAAACATTTTAATTCTCTATAAACTTCTATCCTATGGTGATTTAGCATTTTTCATTGTCTCTCAGTGTATATTACTATATGATAGTTAAACATTTTCATTCTCTAAATGTTTATCCTATGGTTATGTTAGGTGATGAGGGGATCCCGTTGGATCAACAATATTTGGTAAAGAACAATTACACAAGTGAGTTCGACACCACATTTTAATTTAAAATCTTAAGACATTAGTTTTATGAGTCATCTCACTTATATATTGTTCAACCTTCACTTTCTCAAACAATGGAAGGCTTTTAACTCACCTCACACTTGCCACAACAGATTAAACATAGTTCATTCTCTTTGTGCTTCTACCCTTTTGGTAAAACTTTGTTAGCAAAAATTGACATTTGATAGCCCAAGATTTGAATTCTTGGTTCTATTGGAGTGAGTTTTGTGGAGACGCTGAATGAAGTTTAAAGAAGCCCAAAAACAGGATCAACGTACGTAAAAAGAAACTGGTATAGTATGAGATCATATTCAAGATATGTTGGATCATCTGCTATCACCTTTTCGCTATTAGATTACTCGTGTTTTAGATGTCAAATTCGGGAGTGAGAGAGAAGGGTGATATCAAGAGTTCTACATTAAACGAGATACGACTTAACAATGTGTTTATAAATAGAAATAAGCGTCACCTTACAAACATGTTTGTACGATTGTGTTAGATCTAACTAACTCAAATTCTAATACATAATTTATTAAATAAACATAGAAAATATTTTTACTAGCAAACAGAACCTTAATTTTTCAAATTAAATTGATGAGATTTTTATTCGAGACAAAGTAAATTTATGATTTTTGTTTTTTTGACAGGGAGGCTAATTTGTGTTAACTAATGAACTTTATTGCAATGGTAAACCGCTAAATTAACAGTGTTGTCCTGTCTATTTTGCTCTAGTTTTTGAGAAGTACAGTCATTTGCGGAATTTGGAATTTTATAGAGTCTGTGTAAAATATATAAATAGTCATAAATTAAAATAAAAAAGGCTCGTCATTTTAACATAACATGTCAATATTGTGCTAAATAAAATTAGGAGGTAAATAAAACAATGATACTTTAGGTGTAAGAAGTAGTTGTAAAAATAATTTCAGTTAAAGCTAAAATTGGTAGCTTTTGACTTCTCTCTATACACTTTTTTTCATTTTTATTAACATTTTGTATTTCTTACACCTAAAGTATAAAGTATGCATGTTTTAACTCATAGGATCGTTTACATTGGATCACAAAAGTGAAGGAGATATCATATCTCCATTTAAAAGTCTCAAGTCATTGGATTTATAGATCATTTATATAGTGTTCAAATACATTTTTCCATCCAATATGAAACTCTTACTCATATTTGAAATACTAACAATAAATAAATGACAACAATGATCATTGAAACATGCATAAAAAAAAATGATCATTGCTCAAAAAAAAAAAAAATGACAACAATGACAAGTAGGACTGCTTAAAAAAAACAATGACAAGTAGGACAAAAAATTTCTCAAAAAAACTATCATTGAATTTATTGTCAAAAAAGAAAGTACCATAGAATTTAAAACCAAAAGCCTCTTTTTCTCGTTGCCGTGTGTAGATAAATATAATTTATTTTTATAAAATACGAATAGTAATTATAACTGAATGATGGATAGCAATCCTTGTATGGTATTAATTATAACCCAAACAATACAACATCAAAATATCTTAATCAACAGTGTCATATCCCAGAGAGAAAACATCAAAATTCAGACATAAGTACTAACAAAACTTCTGTACCACACATTTATACAAAAACATGACAAGTCTAAAAACAATATGGATCATACAAGAACTTTTTTGTAGCAAAATTAATTAAAACAACGATTTTCCAATGTATTTATGACTATGAAATGAAAAGATAAATATATAATGATTGTAATATTTACGATGATGAAGTAGGCTACGTATGGGGTTTGTAAATCACTCTTGTACACGTTTGAGGCTTGTGGCAATGCTGTCTCTGACAGTGACTTGGTGAGAAAATTATAATGTAATTTCTGTCTGTAATATAGAGTAAGTCCAAAATTATAGTACTTTTCAAAATTGGAGCAAAGGGGCCATTGCTTTTAAGCTACATGCCAGTTTATTTTCTTTCAATTACAGAATGCCCATGGCCCCTCAATATCCCTATAGATCTGAATGTGTTATGGTGGGTACAGAATTTTCATGGGCAAGGGTAAGGCTGCAGGTAAATTTAAGTTTAAGATTTCGTAATATTGTGGAATGGGACGCCACAAACATAATCAGCCTATCAAGATTGCAATCATTATCATTGTAAAAACGATGATTTCATATTTTAATTTGAAAAGTTCCCGTAAATACAAATCATAAGACTCCTAAATAACGTGTGTGAATTACGCAACCATATTCTTTTAAACAAAAAAAATAAGTTTCGAGTGTATTCCGTGTTAATCAAGGGCTAAATAGTTAACTTAGAGAGTCTTCGTAAAAAATATTAGTTTAGACCCTAGATTATCATTAAATATTGCTTTAACGTTGTATATTATTAGTATTATTTTACACTAGTTGTATAATTTGTATTAGTAAAAATAGGTTTTGTTTTTAAAGCAGTTTGGTTGAATCTTTATTGATAATATATAGTTGAGTTGAGTTACACACACAAGCATTTGACACACTATTTAGAGGCACAACAATTTATTTAATTATTTAAAAAATAGATATTATTCCTTCAACCAAAAAAAAAAAAAAGTTATTTAATTGTTGGGAAAATGTTTGGTTGTTGTTGTGTTGTTTAATTGTTCTCTCTTTCTACATTTTCTCAATTGCATATGTATATCTACATAGAGCATCCAAGTTCTTATGACCAAACAAATATTTTTCACAAACAATATGACACTGCACTTTTTTTTAATTCAATATGACACTAAACTTGTTGGTTCAATTTTGACTATATCTTTTGTTCTACACAATCAAATTTCATCAATTTTGGTTGAGTCAAAATACTATTATTTTCATGTCAATCCGAAATCAACCCACCTGATGATGAAATGTTTGAACATAATCAAATCATCATAAGATATAACATATTCATAAACACACATATATATATAATGTTGAGAAATCAGTTCAACATGCCATCAATATGTTTCATCAATGGCTGGCAGGCACGACTGTAGAATGACAATAGCAGAACAATTGAATGCGACAAATCTGAGTTGTGATGGAAGAAACCGACTACTGGAGATTTGAAATGCAGCTAGGGTTCTGTGTGCGGGTGTTTATCCACGCAAAAACTTTATATTTCGTTAATAAAATATCACCACATTTTTGTTGAAGAAGTTAAATTAACCCACCTAAATTGTCACTAAGGAGAATCGAGAGATCTTGAGGAGGAGCACACTCTCAGGTCTCAAGTCAATATCACTAGACCAACCCAAGCGGGTTAAAGTATCACCACATGAAGCAAAAGTTGAATTGCTTCCTTATAGAATCCTTGTGTGGGTTACATGAACTAGGTGTGCAATGTGTTACCATCGAGTTGGATTGCATAACACTCGTAGATGGGGTCAATGGAAATCTAAGAATGTAACTTAGTTTGGTTTATTATTATTTTAGCGATGTAAAACTGTAAGGTTATTAGTCTCCTCATGAGGCAACCAAACCTTGTTGTTGAATACTTTTGATTTATTTATAACAAAGAGGGCCAAAGCTCAACCCTACTTTTGATTTATTTTGTATTTTATAAGAAGTCAAATGCAATCGAGTAAACTTAAACCTCTCAATCAAACATAAGATGTTATTTAGGGGTTGAAACTCGAATCTCCAACATCTCACATATATATATTAAGATGTAAATTTTTGGAAAGAAAAATGAAAACTCGAATTGTTTAGATTTTAATAGTGAAAGTGGATTGATTTTATTTTATTTTTTTTATATAAAAAAAAAAAAAAAAAAAAAAATCCACTTGTATGCAGGAAACGGCAATCTAATAATATGTTTTCGAATTTCAACGAAAAATCTCCACTAAGCCTTCAAGAAAATTTTACTACGTACCTCTCTTATACTTTCACCCCTACAAACCATAAAATTTTCAACTTTACCCTTTTTATCATTTGACTTCATAAATATTTATGTTACTTACAAGTTTTTTGGAAAACGCAAGTTAATTTTTCCGGTTGACAAAGTTGTAAACCAAAATACATTGAAAAAGGTTTTTGGAACTTTATTAGACAAAATACCAAACCAAATACTAAATCGGAACTTAAGTTAAAGATTTACGGTGGTCGACGGAAATTATCCAAGAGATAAATCTTATAAACGTAATCATTATTATGACATCATAAAATTCTTAACTAAACAACTATCTTGATGGTCTTCCTATAATCCCTTAATAAAATATAGAGTAATGCTCTCCTCTAATATGTTTTTGCTCATTCCCATCAAAATAGCCGAGCGTGAGTTAACTCATGCAGAGTGTATTTTTCAATGGGATTGAGCAAAAACAGATGTGAGAAGAGCAATTCTCTAAAATTTATTATTCCAGAAAACTTCTCCGCGAAAATTTAATCTGAAAATCGAGGCCCAACCATCACAAGCATTCCCTACCAAACCATAAATTTATTCTAAAAAACTTCTCCAAAATCTATTCCGGAAACCAGCATACTCAGGTTTTCCGAAAATATATTTTGGAAAACTTCTATTCGGGGAAACTTCTCTGCGAAAATATATCGTTGGAGAGAAGTAAATTGACAAAAGATTTAGAATTGAAACTTTTTATGAATTGTTGGGGTGAAGGTATAAGTGTAAGGGTTCTAAACAAAATTTTAAACCTTAGACTTCAATACCCAAAATGAAAACTAGGCCCAACTATCACAAGCATTCTCAACCAAACCATAATTATTTTTTGACTTAATTGTAGTTTTGGTCCCCCTATTTTCACCATTTTGCAGAATTGGTCCCTTATTTTCAAATTCGACAGTTTTTGTCCACCCATCATATTTTTGAACTATAAAAATGTGATGTGATAAATTATAAATGTCGTGGAATATGATCTGAAGATGGAAAAATATCAACATCCATGAAATTGTAACCAAATTTCCTTAAAAACTTCATTTAAAACATATCATATCATAATATTTTAGACAAAATATTTGATAAAGGGACTAAAACTGTCGAATTTTAAATTAAGAGGACCAATTCTGCAAGATGATGAAAATAGGGGGACCAAAACTGCAATTAAGCCTTATTTTTTTTATAACACAAAAATAATGTTTCTCACGCACCCTCCTATATTCTGAAAATACACTTCTTTGAGTTATATAATCCTAACTCCATTTTGAAGGTTTTCGGATTTCCTATTTATAAGCCTAACTCAAACTTTTCTCATTTTCAACAATTTCTCTTTTTGCCCTAAAACTTCTCTCTCAACGGCCAAAATTCGAAATTCCCACATTGTGTGATTCTTCAAGGTTGTTTACAATCAGAAGCATCACAATTCAAGCCTTTTTAAACACCAAACACAAGGTAAGGTCGCATTACTTCGATTTATGATTGTGTTTGAATATTTTGATGTAACCTTTGAATATTGGTGCGACTTTGTTTATTCTATGTTTAATTTGTGTTTTTTTCCTTCATGTTTCCATTCCTTTTTTTTTCTTCATATGATTTGTTTTGATGCATGTTCAAATCAATTTACAAAAAAGAAAAAGGAGTTAACTAATTAACACATTTTAAAAATGTTCCATACTGATACAATTTGTATTATATCATCTGAAATGTGTTAACTTACACGGTGTAATGGTCTAGTAGGGGATTTGACACATTTCAAATTATATAAGTTGAACTCTTATTATAGTTTTCGATTTTATTTTTTGATGCGTATATTTACAAGTTTTGGATAAACTAGAACAAAGTTGTGTTTTTCTGAATTTTTTGGGATTTCAAATTATATAATCCAAAAATTCTCAAAAAAGAAAAGAGTTGAGATTATACAATTCAAAATAATGCATTTTCAAATTTTAGAGAGCACGTTAAAAAGAGACTAGAGCGGAAAAAGAAACCACGAGAATATTTTTGATCTTGACCAAAAAAACCAAAAATACTTTTGGCAAAATTGGACTTCTCAATTGTAGGCTAAAAGAAGAGTAGACTATTTTGGCCTTCAATTGGCCCATTTTTTTTGCAAATTTTTATTATAAAAGTAATATTAAAATACTGTTTATGTGACCTTAACTATGTAGATAGGGACATTACATAATATATGTAAGGGGTAGGAATTTAAACACTAGACACCTCATTTATTCATCTTTTAAAAGGAAAATTTAAAGGCACTAGACAATTTGACAAAAAAATAAAAAATTGATTTATAGGTAAAAAATTTTGTTGTTTAGTTTTATGAGTTTTTGGCGCTTTAAAAGGTCGTAATTAATTTGTCCATTGTTGTAAAATTCTAGTTTTATGTTTAAAAAAAAATCATATTTTAACGTCCTAAACATGCGTGCAAAAAATCATGAAAAAATTCAATCTCTAAGTCACTTTTCTGAACTTTATGTCTAAAGAAAAAAAAAATAGAAAGAATCTCAAATTGCAAAGATTGAATCCATGTTTTTATTTTTTACTAAGTCATTTTTCAAACATCGCGTATATTACAAGTTCAATTTGAACAATTTTTAATTTATTTAATTAAAATATGGGGGCACATGGCGAGTGAAGATCCTCTCCATTTCTTAAATAAATGGAGATTGTCAATTACTATAGTTTTGAAGTAAATATGTGATATTAATGTTTTCAATTCTTGAAATATGTGCATTTATATCATATATTTACTTCAAAACTATAGTAATTG
>Ga0315913_1007671_pt1 | contig 12892 bp, 9 predicted proteins | sample MpolsnodulesMG_FD_207736 | JGI IMG/M metagenome (GOLD analysis project Ga0315913, IMG submission 207736) | Medicago polymorpha root nodule microbial communities from Los Angeles, California, United States - small nodules | ecosystem: Host-associated > Plants > Roots > Nodule | place: USA... | reverse complement strand
CAAGAGAACATTTCGGGGTCACCATTAAACATGGGAGGTTTGTTGTGATTTGCAGATCTTTCATGTTTGCTGGTATTACTGCTGTAGTCAAATGGAATAGCAGTTCTACTAGAACCAGAGCCAGCGCTAGAGCTAGAAGCTTCTTCCCCAGACATGTTTTTCTCAGGTCTTACTGTAACACGGTTAAGTGCTAATTCCAGAGCCAAAGCTCTGATACCAACTGAAGGTGAGAAAAACCACAAGAAGGAGGGGTTGAATTGTGTTTTTGGAAACTTCTTCTTTTACGTTCTAGATAACTGTCCTCAGGTTCAGAGTCTGAAGTAGTTCAGATTCTATGTGCAGCGGATAATGTAAAGAACAGAAGAAGAAAGAACACAACCAATTATACAGGTTCCTCCCACAAACCGAAAGTAGTCCTGTCCTCCTTGCACTTCGAAGGAGAGTTCCACTAAAATGTAATCTCCAATTACAAGTTGCTCAATCACACAAGAAAGAGACTTATCTTTGCTCAACGACACCTCCAAGAGACTTATCTTTGCTCAAGGAACAACTTCTGCATCAATGTTACTGTTATCTTTGTCTTGTTGTAGAGACAACCATTGCAGAGAAGGTGGTTGCAGAGTTCGTGGCCGTACACTTCGTACACTGTCCTTCGTCAACTCTGGTGAAGTAGCTTCTGGCGAGATATGCTTCTGATGATCAGTGCTTCTGATGTTCTTGCTTCTGATGACGTGTCTTCAGAAGCTCTTCTTCAGACGCAGTTCTTCAGACTCATTCTTCCAGATGCTTTAAGCTTCAAATAAATTCCTTTGCTCTTGAACTTGTTCAATCAGAATCTCTAAGAATATTACTTTGATTATGGATCCTGCACACTTGAACAAATTGTTTAGCATATCCAATTGAATATTTTTAATACCTTGTTATTGTCAAAACTCAATAGGTGACTTGTGAAACACCCTTGTTCCAACAGAGACGATGTGTGGAAGTTTGTTCAATAGGCATTCTCGTTCGACACTCTTCATCCTAGAACAAGTGACACTCTTATTGTTCTCATCTAAAAATGTGATCATCCAAAGTCCTTTTGGGATTTTAGGCCTATTAGCTTGTGTGATGTGATTTATAAGTTGGTCTCTAAAGTTATTGTTAACCTCATTTGTCCTATGTTATCTAGGATTGTAAGCCCTTTGCAAAGTAGCTTCGTTTCAGGGAGAAACACTAGAGATAATACCATTATTCTTCAAGAGATGGTTTATCGGTTGCGCAAGAAAAAAAAAGGAAGAAGGACGATTTGATTCTTAAACTTAATCTTGAGAAGCCATATGATCGGGTTGATTGGAGATTTCTCAAAAGTGCTCTTGATATGATTGGCTTTCCAAGGATTATAACTTCTCTTATTATGCATGGTATTGCATCCTCTTTTATTTCTTTACTTTGGAATGAGAGTAGAGCATTATCAGTGTAATATTGGAGAGATTTTTCTCTTTTTCTGGCTTTAAAGTAAGTATGGAAAAATCTATAATCTTTTCCTCTGTTGGAGTTACTAATAGGAAGAAAGATAAGATTGCCAGTATCACTCATATGCAGTTCACTAGCAATCTCGGTAAATATTCGGGCTTCAAGTTGCACCATGGTAGGGTCACTAAGCAGGATTTTGATGAGGTTACTGATATGGTTGTGTTCAAGTTGGCTTCTTGGAAATGTCGCCTCCTTATCTAGCCTTGGTGAGGTTTTAGTTAAAGTTGTTATTAATTCTCTTGCTTCCTATGCCATGCAAATCATGTGGTACCCTCAATAAATATGTGATTACCTTGATAAAGTGTCTCAACGATTTATTAGGAAAGGTTTAGATGAGCGAGGGTTACATGTGGTTGTTTGAGATAAAATTACTAGACCCAAGAAGAATGGTGGTATGGGTGTTTGGGATGTGATGAACTCGAATGATAAGCTACGGGTTGCTCTGTTTAATGATTTGTATATTAAGGATGGATATATCTTACCCCCTAGATATATTGGCGATTCTCCATCTATAAATTCTACGATGCAAGCCATTCACATGTTCAATGATGTGTTCCATTTAAATATTAGGAATGGTGAGATAAGGCTTTGGAACACTTCCTGGGTGGATAATGAGTCTTTGTGCAACCGTGTTCTATACGTTCACTCCCATGATCTCCATTGGCACATTAAAGACATTATTGTTGATGGGAATGTTTGGGATTTGTCCTCTCTGTTTACTATCTTGGACTCAGATACTAAACAACTTTTTTTTATGATGAACCCTTTGTTAGTGGATGATATGCATGACTTCTGGGTTTGGGAGATTACTATATCAGGTGCATACTCTACTAATGATGCATATAAGTGGTGTTTGGATCCTTCTGGTTTGCATCTGAATCATATTAGTTAGAGTTAGATTTGGCGGCTAAAGGTTTTGTCTAATGTTCCATTCTTCCTTTGGCAGCTTTGCCATAATTCCATTCATTTTTGTGCAATTATGAAAATAAGGGACATCATTGCCTCAAATGTTTGCCATGATTCTGATTATTCAAGTGATGATATTTTGCATGGGTTGTTCCTTTGTGGTCGTGCCTTGGATGTTTGGCATCAGTGCTTAGGTCACGTATTGCAACCTTTTGTAGGTAGCAAGATTAAGTATTGGTTGAAGAGTTCCATTGATTGACATGGTGTTATTGTAGAAGTTATTATTTGGAAGATTCACTCTTCGTGAAATAAGTGTCTATTTTAGGATACTAAGTAGTTTGGGCTAGATATCTCAACTCAAGTTGTCGCCTTACATGATCATGTTTGGATTTCCTTTGGGAATAATAATTCAACTCATACGTAAGGTTTGTCAAAAAATGTTTCCTGGAAGCATCCCTCTCTTGGGACGGTGGCTCTTAATGTGGACAGTAGCGTGTTTACGGATTCCAGTTTGACAGGTTTTGGTGGTCTTATTAGGGACCACAGGGGTTCCTTTCTATACGACTTTTATGGTAGTATTGACCCCTCATGCATTACTCATGCTGAGGTTCTTACTCTATATCATGGTTTGGATTTGTGTTGGTCATATGGTCATCGTCATGTTGTTTGCTATTCATATTCTCTCCATGTGATCCAGTTGATTCGTGACCCCTTGAATGTGTTCCATATGTTTGGCAACTTGATTGGTTTGATTAAAAAATTATTGAGTCAAGATTAGTCTGTATTATTGCTTCATACTCTGTGGGAAGAAAACTTTGATGTTAATTTCTTGGCTTAGTTGGGTGCTAGGAGTTCTGAGTTTTTGGTGGTTTTGACACAGCCCCTCCGGTTTTGTCTTCTTTATTGCTTGTTGATGCTATAGGCGTCTCTTTTGTCAAGCGTTAACTTTCTGGCTTCTTTTCTTCTTTCACACTTGCAACAAAAATTACATACTATGATAATTGTTTATTATTGTCCACATCATATTATATCACTATGTCGTTGTATCTCTTATTTTATGTCCATTATATCATCCACATCAAATATACCCTACGTTAATAGTTTTGTGTATATCTATATTTTATGTCTCCTCTTCTCTTCACAGATGACTGTTTTCTATTTTTCAAATACGACGAAAGTCAGACTCAAATTATGAAAGATATTTTTACTCTGTATGAGGCAACATCTGGTCAAGCTATTAGCTTACCCAAATCAAAAATTTATTGTAGAGGGAATGTCCCTGATAGTTTGAAGTCGTATATTACTAACATTACGGGTGTGCAATATGTGCTAGGTACCAAGAAATATTTGGGGCTACCGTCTATTAGAGGAAGAGATTGAACAACAACTTTTCCTACATCAAAGATCGTGTTTGGCAAAAACATTGATTATTGGAGTAGTAAATGTTTTTCCAAAGTTGGTCGTGAAATCATGATCAAATTAGTACTCCATGCCCTTTCATTGTATGTAATGAGCATATTCCAATTATCTACTTCACTTACATGTACCATTGAAAGGATGATGAATTCATTTTGGTGGTGTCATGGAGATTCCAATAATCGAGGTATTCATTGGATGTCATGGAAAAAGTCGTTGACTCACAAAACTCACGGTGGTATGAGTTTTAAGGACCTTTCGACTTTCAATTTAGCCATGCTCGACAAGCAAGGATGGAAATTTCAAACGGATCCAGAGTCTATTGTCTCTCGCATTTTTAAATATCGGTACTTCCCCACTAAGAGTTCCCTCACAGCTAATTCAGGTCATAATCCAAGCTATAGTTGGCAGAGAATTATGCGCACCTATTTCATTATCCTAGGTGGTTCTAGGTGGTGTATTAGATCATGTAACTCTTTTCCTATTCTTGATGAACCTTGGTCGTTGAACGACAAATGTATATATGGCAACATCTTAGGGGCACATTTTGTTTGTGACTTTATCATGGATAGTTTAGTTGACGAGTCTTCCAAAAGTTGGAATGAGGAATTGGTTCGACAAGTTTTTAACGAGAATATAGCTTCTGTCGTCCCGCTGGTTAATCAGGTTCCTAATGATTAATTGGTTTGAAAAGCAGAGAAAAATGGTTTATATTCCGTCTGAAGCGTGTATAAGCTTTGTGTTGAGGAGTTAGTAGAAACTTATCATTTACGACGTTTGAGTTTTTGATCGGGCATCTGGCACCTGAAAGTGCCTTTGAAGGTAAGCAAATCTTGTTTGACGGATATGTCAGGGATGATTGCATGTGTTCGTCTTCAAGATAAAGGGATGTAGTGCCCAACAAGTTGGGTAAGTTGTAACTCTAATCATGAAGTGTGCATGTCGTGTTCGATTGTTATTTTGACGTTCAAGTGTGGCAAATGGTCAAATTGTAGGATGATGTTAACCATGATATTCTCGCCACTGATTCGTTTTTTAATGCCATTTTTATCTTTATTGCAAACTCTGACACAATAACATGTTCAATGAATGGGTACCATTTTTTTGGAGTTTAAAGAAGCACCAAACTCTTATACTTTGGAAGGACGAGAATGAGTTGTGTGCTAATTTTGTTGGCAGAGTACGCCATCTTATGAAAGATTGGTAGATTGAAAATACTCCACGAAGTATGAGCAACCAACAACAAGTACCACACAATGATGTCACTCGGTTGTAGCAATTGGAGGCAACGTTATTGATATTCCCCTATTTCGGTTTAGCAGCTCAAGATCGATGGCAGAGACCACAACATGGTAGGACCAAGTGCAATATTGATGCCTCTTTTTGAATGGATTGAAGTGTACATGTATTGGCATGTGTTTGCCCGATGACGAGGGAAGTTTTGTCCTAACAAAAACTATGAGTTTTTCACCTTTATGCCCCGTCAATGTGGGGGAAGCTTTGAGTTACAATGGCTAAAAGACATGTAGATGGATAATGTTGATTTTGTGGTGGGTTCAAAAACAACCAGTGATGTTTTTCATTCTAACCAGAGTGACGTTTCAGATTCAATCACATTATTATAATTTACAAACGTCTCTTCACTACTCAGTTTACAAACTCTCGAGTTAAGTTTAAGAGATGACAAACAAATGAGATAATTATATCTATGCAAGATAAACTACATTATCAATTTATCCCAAAGTTTACTTTGATATTCTCATGGTAGTATTAATTAAAAACTATAAGCACATTTCCTTAAAAAAAGTACTCTATCATCCATAGCCATTGAAGGTTGTTCTTTTTTTTTTTTGGGTGCCAACCAATAATGATATTTTCAACTTGTATTTTTTTCTCAAAAAACTTGTATTTATCTCTCTCTCTCTCTCTCATTTTCACGATAAACTTTTCTTTTTGTAACATTGAAATAAAATATTCAACCACACTAATGATAAGGATGTGGATAAAGGGCAGGCCACTTTGACGCAGTTTTTATTTTATTTTTTTAATTCATGTAAAACACACGCACACAACCAATAAATTAAAATATTTTTAAAAGGAAACAATATATTTTTTTACAGAAAAAAGAAACTCATAAAACTCATAAAAGAATCAACCATGAAAGAGAATAAAATTAATGTAAATCAAACGTACACGGACAATAAATCAAAATATTCGCATCTCCTACGTAATAACCGGAACCATTAAACCAAATAAATTCAAACATTCTAAAAAAAGTAACAGTATATATTTTTCATCTAGAGAATAAGGAAATCAAATATTAAACTAACATGATCTCGTTTTTTTTTTTTTTTAACAAGTTAAAATGATGCATATATTAACAATGGTTCACCCCGCACAAGGTGTGCAAAGGATGAAGCCGCCAAGAGTAATTACAAAGTCACAATGCCTCATAAAGGAGTAACACTAACATTCCAAACCTGCTAATGGACACCCATACATTGTAAAGGGTATTTCCACCAATCATGATAACTGTAAGAGAAAGCATCCTGTTTGGACTTTAACCATAAAAAAGAATTTAGTTTAACTAACATGATCTCGTTAACGAGTGTCTCTAAAGAAATATTTAATTATTTTAAAATAAATAATTATTCTTTAAAAAATGCAAACATTTTTATAAATACTTACTACATGTGGTTGTTAAATAGTGTCTCGAGGACACTCGTTAACATTTCTCAAACTAATATTAACTCGATGAAACTTTGTTCATTTGATAAGGAATTAACCCATAGTAGAATTAACTTCCGTAGGCGTTTTAGTAAAGATATATAAATACTCATTTAAACTTTTACATATCACTCTAACTTTAATAAACTCACTTACGTTGGCGTGATGGTTTTAATTTACAATCTTAAAATATGTTTCTCTTAAAATGTCTCAAGCTCAATTCCATTTAATGTTTAATGTATATAAAGTTGACTTTACACCGATCATGTAAGTAAATAGTGAGGTTAACCTTTCAGATTAGTCGATCAAATTTTTTTTAAAAAAATAAATAAAAAAAGTAAAACCAGCAAAACTAAACCATGGTTAGAAAAAGAAACCATGGTAAATAAATAATTGTTAATTTAGAAAAAGTATGAAAGTTTTATCCAATCCAATCCTAAATAATAAATACTATATAATTTAATTTAAAACTATATCCATTCTCCATTAGAGTGGCTTATTCTACATTGACCCTCTAAAATATATATATATATATATATATAAAAAACTAAAAATCTTGCAGTTGCCGTTCTCATTTTGTTCTTTTCATTCCTCTCTCTCTCTCTCTCTCTCTCTCTCTCTAAAACTTTCTCTCTCTTCACTACGCGTTTCACCTCACCGGAATCTCACCGTCGCCGTTACCGTTAACGTCGCCGGTAAGTTCAAACTCATACCTCTCTTCATTCACCAGTTTTCACTACTGAAGATTTTTCGTTGTGATTTTTGGTTTCTGATCCGTTTTTTGAATTCAATTGTTGTTGTTACTCATTATCTAAACTCTTTGGCGTTTTTTTTTGTTCTTGTTATCAAATATTGTTGATCATTTCGTTTTTGTGTATAATCTGTGAATACTAGTTGTGTTGTGTGAGTTTCGTTTCGAAATTGTTAAACGACATCGTCGTTTGCTACATCAGTTTCGTAATGTCAATAATAGCTTCAATTTGTGTATTATGTATATGAATATGAATGTTCAAGTCTTATTCTGTTTGATTTTTTTTTTTATCAATTTTATTTTTTCATCGTGTTTGGATCTAACAGTTCCAAACCCAATAATTTTATTTACTATATTTTTTTGATTAATTTTATTTATAATTTTTTTTTTACTGTTTTTGATGATTCACATAAGTTTCCATTTTGTGGGAAAAAAATATTTTTTGTGGAAATTATTAATTTTTTTGGTTTGGAAAATGATAGGTTAAGATAATTGAAATTGGGAAAATTTTAATTTGATTTTTGTTTAGATAAGTTTTTGTTGGGGTTGATTTGATGGGTTTTTTCAGAAGAAAAAGGTGGTAGGGTATAATTCATGAATGTACTTGGATTGAAATTTTTGGACCATTATGTGTTTTTTTGGATGTGGTGATTATATCATATTTGTTTGTATTTGAATAAAGGGTTTCTTTTTCTGTGGTTTTGTACATGTTATTATAAATTTGGAAAATGATGGCACATGAATTTGGATCTTGAAAGATTTTTTACATCCTGCTTGCTGGGAATTATACTTGCTTTGCTGTTTGACAACTGTAATGTGTTGGAATTAGAATCTGTCTGTAATAGTAGTTTAGAGTAAATCACATTATCTATCATGTTCAAAGTGAATGCATTAGTTGGTTTGTGTTTTCGGATAAACAATTTAGCTCGAAGCAAAATGTCGTGAACAAAATTACAATTTCCCTGCATACATGGTCCACTTGTAAGATGTAAATTTTTTTGTGAATTTTGAATTTTTGTTTTCATGTTTACATGGTCTCCTTTTACATGATATTCATTTGGTATTGTGTTTTACTTTTTTACCAAAAAATGATACGAAGTGTTGCTGTAAGTGTTTTACATTTCATGTGTAATGTTCTACTTTCTACCAAAATGATACAAAGTGTTTCTGTAAGTGTTTTACTTTTTACATGATTTGTCTTCATCTACTTGAAAAAATTATATCAATCGACACGTATATGATTAAGTGTTGTTAGTGGTTCACCTTTTGGCTTTCTTTTTTGCCTTGTTTTTGCTGATTCCATGTAAAGTTACTTTGTTTAATTTTGGAAGCCTATAATGAAATAAATGCTTGATAATTGTTTGTACAATGTGCACCAATTTTGTCTAGTTGCCAGCAATGATAATGAGCACAGTTAATGTTATCTAAATTCTTTCTCGAGATTAATCCACGCGTCTTAGAGTTAGTATTCCTAGTTGACCTGTCGTCACTTATTCATATCATGCATCTTTCATCTATCATCACGTCCCGGTGCTATTTGTTCCACAGTTCTCCATCTGAATTGCGTTGTTTATTATATTTGCACTGATAACATTTTGTTAATTAGTTTGATTAACGAACAATATGAGAACCAAGCTAGTGAATATACCTGAAACGAATGAATTATCACAAGGTTTATATAAAGCATATCCATGCATGTATTTGTTGATACCATGTAAGATGTAGTGTGTTAAATTTTTACGTGGAGTCCCATGATATATTATTATTCGTAGGATGCTTGCTGTAAATGTTGTGTTAATCTGTTTATTTATTTGTATGAATTGATAGAAAGAAGTTGAAGAAGTAACGTTGACAAGTCATGACATCAAGATCGTATGCTAATCTTTTAGACTTAGCTGGTGGAGACTTGCTTGATATTCCTCACACCCCAAGAAGTCTTCCAAGGGTTATGACTGTTCCTGGGATTATTTCTGACCTTGATGGTGAATCAGATGTTAGCTCTTCTGGATGTCGGGAGCGGAAAATCATTGTGGCAAACATGTTGCCGCTGCAGGCTAAAAGAGATATTGATACTGCTAAATGGTGTTTCAGTTGGGATGAGGATTCAATTCTTTTACAATTAAAAGATGGGTTTTCTACTGATACTGAGGTAATCTATGTGGGTTCCCTCAAGGTTGAGATAGATGCTAGTGAGCAGGATGAAATTGCTCAGAGATTACTGGATGACTTTAATTGCGTGGCCACCTTTCTACCCCATGACCTGCAGAAAAAGTTCTATCTTGGTTTTTGTAAGCAGCAGCTCTGGCCTCTCTTCCATTATATGCTACCCATATGCTCAGATCATGGTGATCGCTTTGACCGAGTGCTCTGGCAGGCTTATGTTTCTGCAAACAAGATATTTGCAGACAAAGTCATGGAAGTGATTGATCCCGATGATGATTTTGTTTGGGTTCATGACTACCACTTGATGATTTTGCCTACTTTCTTGAGGAAACGATTTCATCGAGTTAAACTTGGGTTTTTTCTTCATAGTCCTTTCCCTTCATCTGAAATTTACCGGACTTTGCCAGTAAGGGATGAAATTCTCAAAGGATTGTTGAATTCGGATTTAATTGGTTTTCATACATTCGATTACGCACGTCACTTTCTTTCTTGCTGCAGTAGAATGCTTGGTCTGGACTATGAATCTAAGCGCGGACATATAGGACTTGATTACTTTGGCCGCACTATATTCATCAAAATTTTGCCGGTAGGAATTCACATGGGTAGGCTTGACTCTGTATTAAATCTTCCTTCTACATCCTCCAAGCTAAAAGAGATTCAGGAAGAGTTTAAGGATAAGAAAGTTATTCTTGGTGTGGACGACATGGATATTTTTAAGGGTATCAATCTGAAATTTCTAGCTGTGGAACAGCTGCTGCAGCAGAACCCAAATTTGCAGGGTGAAGTTGTCCTTGTTCAAATTATAAATCCTGCAAGGGGTTCAGGGAAGGATGTTCACGAAGCAAAGAAAGAAGCTTATTTAATTGCCAAGAGGATCAATGAAATTTATGGTTCAAAACATTATCAGCCAGTCATTATCATTGACCGCTCTGTTCCCCGTTTTGAGAAGAGTGCTTATTATGCTCTAGCTGAATGTTGCATCGTCAATGCTGTAAGGGATGGGATGAACTTAGTCCCGTATAAATATATTGTCTGCAGACAGGGAACTGCAAAGCTGGATGAAGCTGTGGGTAGACAAAGTGATTCTCCTCGTACAAGCATGCTTGTTGTGTCTGAGTTCATTGGTTGTTCACCCTCTCTGAGTGGGGCCATCAGAGTCAATCCCTGGGATATAGATGCAGTTGCTGATGCTATGAATTTAGCCCTCAATATGGGGGTTTCCGAGAAGAAATTGCGCCATGAGAAACACTATCGATATGTTAGTACTCATGATGTGGCATATTGGGCACGCAGTTTTATGCAGGATTTGGAGAGAGCCTGCAAAGATCATTACACTAAAAGGTGCTGGGGAATTGGTCTGGGCTTGGGGTTCAGAGTTATTTCACTTTCTCATGGTTTTAGGAAGCTGTCCATTGACCATATTGTATCAGCATACAAAAGAACGAGTAGAAGGGCCATCTTTCTTGATTATGATGGCACTCTTGTACCACAATCTTATATTAATAAAACCCCCAGCGCTGAAGTCATATCTGTGCTTAATTCTCTGTGTAATGATACCAAAAATATTGTGTTCATTGTTAGTGGAAGGGCAAGAGATTCTCTGAATGAATGGTTTACATCATGCAAACTGCTGGGACTTGCAGCTGAACATGGTTACTTTTTAAGGTATGTCTCCTTTGTTTCTTCCTTCTCACCCCACCAAAAGAAAATAGAAAAAAATATAATACTAATGTATTTTTTATTTGCAGGTGGAATAGCGACTCTGAATGGGAAACAAGTCATTTGTTTGCGGATCTTGATTGGAAACAGGTGGTGCTGCCTGTCATGCAGTCGTATACAGAAGCAACTGATGGTTCTAATATTGAAGTCAAGGAAAGTGCTTTGGTGTGGCATCATCAAGATGCAGACCCTGATTTTGGCTCCTGTCAAGCCAAAGAATTGCTGGATCACTTGGAAAGTGTTCTTGCTAATGAACCAGCAATTGTTAAAAGAGGCCAACATATTGTTGAAGTTAAGCCACAGGTAGAGTTTTTCAAATTTCTTCACTGCATCTTCCTCTACTTATATTAAGTGAAACTCGTAAGCTTGAATTGTTTTAATTGATGTCATGAATTTTCTATTTACAGGGAGTAACCAAAGGTTTGGTAGCTGAGAAGGTTCTCTTGAATATGGTTAATGCCGGCAATCCACCAGATTTCGTGATGTGCATCGGAGATGATAGGTCTGATGAAGACATGTTTGAAAGCATTTTGAGTACAGTCTCGTGCCCGACGTTACCATCAGCTCCCGAGATTTTCGCTTGCACTGTAGGTAGGAAGCCTAGCAAGGCAAAATATTTTCTTGATGACACTACTGATGTTGTAAAGTTGCTTGATGGCCTTGCTACCTCAACAAATCAAAAGCCCAAACATCTTGCGCAATTCCAAGTTTCTTTTGAGAGCACAGTTTCTTAGGCAGGCCAATACAGCATTGTTGGTTTGTTATGCGAGGGTTCTGATCCTGTGAATCAGAAATTTTTGGGCATTAATCTTTAACCTGACGAATGGTGCGACTTTGTTGGTGTGGATCAGATTCTTTCTGGGCTCCTGAATCGGTTTGCATGGCATCAGGAAGGTTGACATGTGGTTCGTGGATGATCTGACAGTTTTTCTCTTGTACATGGTAACATCAATTGTTATATTTACTGGTGCTTCATTGAGCATTGGTTTTGCTTTAAATTTTTCGACCTGATTGATTGTTGCTTGTACTGAAAGAGGCCGAGCAGCACCGAAATTTCAAACATGTATAGTTACAGTATTTGGTTAAATACATAATTCTATTATGGTTTGAAATCTCTTTAACTTGTGGTAATCCATGATGAGAAAAGTAATTATTTCTGGGAGTTTGAAGTTCTATTGGAGAAGTAGCCTATTTCCCAACAAGCTATTGTCTAGGTATTTCCAAAAGGCAAATCTTGCTGCATAAGAGCATATTCTATTGAATTGAGATGGAATTGTTCAACTCATTTTTTTAGATGTTAAAACTAAGAGATAAGATGTTTAATTAATAGCTTAGATTTTTCATTGGAGAAAACTGCAGAAGTTTTCACACGAAGAAGTCCACCACCTTAAACCCCAATTATGAAGGCCTTAAAAAATATCATTTGTTTTGGTGAATTACCATTATGTGCTTTACTGGGGTCATAGTTATATCCTTAGAATCATTTCGTCATAGACAACATAATTTAAAGTTTCAAATATGTAATTATTTTTTTCGTGTCAAACTAGACATCTATCTTTGAAAACATAAATTTAAGGCTTAATTGCATGTTTGATTCCTTATGTTTATTTTAGTTTTCAAGTTGGTCCCTTATGTTTTAAAAGTTTCAAGTTGGTCCCTTACGTTTTAAAAGTTTCAAGTTGGTCCAAAACGTTG
>Ga0315913_1007667_pt1 | contig 12895 bp, 8 predicted proteins | sample MpolsnodulesMG_FD_207736 | JGI IMG/M metagenome (GOLD analysis project Ga0315913, IMG submission 207736) | Medicago polymorpha root nodule microbial communities from Los Angeles, California, United States - small nodules | ecosystem: Host-associated > Plants > Roots > Nodule | place: USA... | reverse complement strand
CAACACCTCCCATGATTTCCGAAAATGGACAAATTTAATTGGCTCAATGATGTTTCGTGACCTCTTCGTGATTTTTTTCCTCGGGATAAATAGCATCGCTTGTAAACGGAAATGTTTATTACAGCCAAATGACGTGACAACATGATATTCTTTGGATTTTTCATTTATTGGAGAGGTCACTTCTTAACAAAAAAGTCAAAACAACACCTCCCATGATTTCCGAAAATGGACAAATTTAATTGGCTCAATGATGTTTCGTGACCTCTTCGTGATTTTTTTCCTCGGGATAAATAGCATCGCTTGTAAACAGAAATGTTTATTACAGCCAAATGCTGCATCGTGACGGTTTCCCGAATAACATGGCAGCATGATATCCTTTGGATTTTTCATTTATTGGAGAGACATCTTCTTAACAAAAAAAGTCAAAACAACACCTCCCATGATTTCCGGAATGGAAATGATTATTATAGTGAAATGCTGCATCGCGATGGTTTCCCAAATAACGTGGCAGCATGATATCCTTTGGATTTTTCATTTATTGGAGAGACATCTTCTTAACAAAAAAAGTCAAAACAACACCTCACATAATTTCCGAAAATGGACAAATTTAATTGGCTCAATGATGTTTCGTTACGTCTTTGTGATTTTTATCCTCAGTATAAATAGCATGGATGAAAATGTAAATTAAGTTAGTATCTGATTTTCAAAAAAGTTTTTCTAAATAAAATAGAAAACACAACGAATCTGGATATCTAATTAATGTTCTTACTTTGAAGGATCGAATAGACATTATTATAATAACATGTATAAGTATATAGGCAATGCAGTTCACTTTGTCTATTAACCAAGTTCCAATCAAGTAAAAGAAATCTAAAACTTTGTTATTGCATTGTGTGCGTTCCGTATATATATGGATCATAACATGACAAGTTTCTACACATTAGTTTTGACAGTATTCTTTTTATGTATGAATACTACTGTTTCTTCTAGAGATAAGAAATTGGTTGGTGGAAGAAATTTGAGCATTGATGATAAGGGTGATCTTGTGACTAACTTACCAGGTCAGCCTCAAGCAGATTTCAAGCACTATGCTGGGTATGTCACCGTCAATGAAACCAATGGAAGATTTCTCTTTTATTGGTTTTTTGAGGCCGTGATCAAACCTGAGGAGAAACCATTGCTTTTGTGGCTTAATGGAGGTAAAGTGATTTTGCTTGTGAGAATATACATATTACTTTCTTAAATCATGTATTTATTTGGCTCATTTTTTTTTCGTTGATTCATGATTTTAATCCTTAAGTTCTAAATCTTAAATTATAGTCTTCAAATTTTCAGAATATTTTTTTTCATAATTTCGCTATTTGTTCACAATTAAACTTTGGACTTTTGTTGTTGTTCATAGATGTTGAATAATGAGCTGAAAATAATGAGATGATAAGTGACTTAGTGATGCATCAATGCATGTTTTAGGGAAAACAAATTTATTAGGGTTTTACTTTTTGTTTATTATTTAATTTTTTTAATCCAGTGATATTTAATATAAATCATAGAGTCAAAACAAGTCATCTTTATCTCTATAAGTAAAAGCAGGCTCTTTAACCAAACAAAGCTTGTCTTTCAAAATACTGATGCATCGTGGACCTAGAATGAAATAGTGTTATTTGAAAAAGAATTCAAAGGTTCTTCCTATTCTTTGGCAAGTGTTTTCGTAAGAATAAGCGTTTCCCTATTGCATTTATGTATTGTTACACCGGTCTCTAACTTGCCATCTCATTATTTAAATTGACACTTCTGAAGAAAAAAAAGAACCCCCAAATTTAATGGTGAGTAAAATTTCAATAATTTAAAAAAATTGAGATTGTATTTTTAGATTTAAAAATGATGAGACTAATATGTAAATAAAAGTATTATTTGAGCCTTAAGGTCTACCTTATTTGGCTTTGCTCTGTTTACTTTCCTCTACGAGGTGTGCTAAATAGCTCGACATGTTGATGGACGAAGATAGACAACACAAAAATCAAGTCGATAGAAAAAAAGAGGGAGAGAAAACAATGGTATAAAACAACAAACGATCATCTAACAGTTTTAAACATGTCGTGCTATGAGTCATGCACTTATTTTGTCGTGTCAACTATCATTATCCTTACTCTATTTATTGTCTATAAGAGAGATATACACATGTGTTAGCTTTATGGGATTAAATTAATCACCAAACTATTATATATGTCTATTTCTCTCATGGATACAAAACGAAGGTAAACCAAAACTCGATTTTAAGCCTATTTAAAATTGTTAATATTTGGAGTTTCTTTCTAATCAAATTAATTTTGTTGTATAATTTCGAAGGGATAAAGTCAATTTAGTAGATGAAACTATTTGACAAAGATTTATGTAATGAGAGTGTTAAAATTAATAGAGAATTTTAAACATAGTTAGAAAACAAGTTGACAATTGCCAACAATGGCATAGAATAAATTTGGTGATTCACTTTGGTGATTCACTCAAAAATCAATTCAAAACTATGTTGATTTCATATATTTGATCGAGTTTCTTTTTGTTCCTTCTAATCTTCTCTACTAAGGTGACATGGTGCATTTTTGTCACAGGTCCTGGATGCTCTTCTGTGGGATATGGAGCAACACAAGAGATTGGCCCATTTTTAGTGGACACCGATGGCAAAGGACTTAAATTTAATAACTTCTCATGGAATAGAGGTAAATATTATATAGGTTTAATTTTACTTTTAATTTATCTATTTTATCAAACTTACTAAAATAGTCATTCTAATTTAAAATCGATCATTTTTTGTCACTCCATTGTTACTTTTGTTAATACTTAGAATTTTTATATATGTATGTGGAATGTGACAATGCAGAAGCCAACCTGTTATTCCTTGAATCTCCTGTTGGTGTTGGATTTTCCTACTCAAATACAACCAGTGAATACAAACAATTGGGAGATGATTTCACAGGTCTTTTCTTAATCTTAATATCTTTGAGGCATATAAAAAAGTTACTACATGCTAGTTTTCTATTTTTTCTTTGTTGATACAAAATACTCACATGAATTTATGAAACAGCTAATGATACTTACACTTTCCTACATAATTGGTTCCTCAAGTTTCCATCATATAAAACAAGGGCATTGTACATAGGAGGGGAGAGCTATGGAGGTATTGAAATCACCATCAGAATCATCCTCTAACATGTAATTTTAATTAGGTCCTTTGAATTGATCATGAAGCATGATTTTCAGGACATTTTGTACCACAATTGGCTGAAGTTATCCTTGATAGGAATAAAGATCATTCCCTACATATTGATCTCAAGGGAATTTTGGTATGGTCATAAATACTTTCTTTCATGAATAAGAATCAAACTCGTACTTAGGGTTTACAATATTTACACACACTGCGCACCAACCACTTGTGCTAGATCAGGCGGTGATACAATCGTATACAATTTCTAGGTTTCTAACTTTTAAGTGTTAAATAAAAGTCAGATTGCAAATAGTATTTTTTTGGGCAGGTGGGAAACCCTGAAACTTCTTATGTTGAGGATTGGTGGGGTATGATTGATTATGCTTGGAGCCATGCAGTGATATCTGATGAAACTCACAAATTAATTCGAACAAATTGTGAATTTAATAGCAGTGAAGATATATTGAGTAAGGATGATGTATGTCAAAAAGGACTAGATGAAATGTTCAAGCAGTATAATGAAATTGATATCTACAGTCTCTACACCCCTACTTGCTTAGCCAATAAGGGGCTTTCAAAACCAATGCAAAAGGTTATGAAGCGCTCATCAAATAAAGACATGGTGAGACAAGAAAATTTTATCAACTCTCTTTTGTTTCTAGGCTTAAAAACTTCTAACACTACCTTGTGCATTTGTTAAACTAGATACCAAGGGTAATGGGTGGTTATGATCCATGTCTAGATGACTATGCTAAAATATTTTATAACAGACCAGATGTTCAGAAGGCCCTCCATGCCAGTGATGGTCACAATCTCAAGAATTGGAGTATTTGCAAGTAAATATTTGTACTTTCCTAACCAAAGTTTTGATTAACATTTATTTGTTTATGATGTTAGAAGTGGTATAATAGAATATTGGATCCGATTTCTCTAAAGTGAACACCTTGAGTACACTTGTTTTAGAGTGTAACAGATCATGGATGTATTGAAATATCAACTTTGCTATATTTAGAGTGTAATATATATATATATATAGACACACACACATGCGTAACAAATTATGGATATATTAAAATATGAATGTTTGATTTTCTCACTTAATTACTAACTAGTGTACCCTTTAGAGGAACCAAATCTTAGAGCATGTGGTTTTCATTTTTCTATATTAATCCTCTTTTAATGGTTAATGAAAAACAGTGATGACATATTTCACGGCTGGGCACAATCAAAGCGTTCTATTATCCCAATTTACAAGAAGCTTATTCCAACAGGACTTAGAATTTGGCTTTACAGGTAATTAATTAATTAATTCAATCAAATAGTATTATTCAAGACCATGCATGTGGTCATGTGTCTGTCATATTTTCTCATATATTTTTGTTAATCTTATTATTATTGAATGTTCAGTGGAGACACAGATGGTAGAGTGCCTGTATTGTCAACAAGATACAGCATAAATCTTCTTGGTTTGCCAATCACCAAGCCATGGAGTCCATGGTACAATGAAAAGCAGGTAAGATATCATATTTTATGAATAGGTATTCTGTTGAAGTAAATAAATATGTTGGGCAAGAATTATGTTTGGAAATTGCTTAATTGGATATTTGGATTTGAGTTAAAGATAATATTCCCAAAGCATGGAGAACAAATCAAATTTTGGCATCATTATTCATATTTTTAATGAAATTTTGTGTGATTTAACTAACAGGTTAGTGGGTGGTATCAAGAATACAAAGGGCTTACATTTGCTACATTTCGAGGAGCTGGCCATGATGTGCCTACTTTTAAACCAAGCAATTCACTTGTGTTTTTTTCCTCATTTCTTGTGGGACAATCACTACCTTCTACAAGATGAAAATCAAGACTCTAATTTTGGGATGAAAAATGGTTAATCTTTGTAGTAGTTTGTATTAGTGTTGGATGTGTGATTTTATGCTTATTTTTCAGTTCCAATTACCAAATATGCTTGAGTATTTAAAAATTATTCGTTCTTCTTCATGAAAAATTAAAGCTTAATATAATATATTAACTTGGAGATTTCTGGATTTTGAAGAAAAAAATGATCTTAAAATTATTCCAGCTCTTATTTGCCAAGTTTGAAGACTAGTGTTTAGTTCACAAGATTTTCTATATGGTGACTGAAGTCCACAACTTTTTTTTTGTCGTTTTAATCGACTATACAAAAGCTATACTTGAAGGCCTATGGCGCATCATCACATCTAAAGTTAATAGACGGATAACGTAACCCTAAGATTAACATTTAGATTTTCTTATTCGCTCTGTAAAACCTTGACTTTGTATCCACTTTCCTATTTGGTGATAAGGAGAAAATTTGACCGTGAACCAATGTAGGAAAAATGTAAATTAAGTTAGTATCTGATTTTCACAAAAGTTTGTCCAGATAAAAAAAAAAGCACAATGAATCTGAATATCTAATTAATTTTCATTAACCGACTATCCACTTTCCTATTTGGTGGTAAGGAGAAGATTTTCATTGACTATCCACTTTCCTATTATAGCAAAATGCTACATCGCGACAGTTTCTCAAATAACGTGACAACATGACATCCTTTGGATTTTTCATTTATTGGAGAGGTCACTTCTTAACAAAAAAGTCAAAACAACACCTCCCATGATTTCCGAAAATGGACAAATTTAATTGGCTCAATGATGTTTCGTGACCTCTTCGTGATTTTTTTCCTCGGGATAAATAGCATCGCTTGTAAACAGAAATGTTTATTACAGCCAAATGCTGCATCGTGACGGTTTCCCGAATAACATGGCAGCATGATATCCTTTGGATTTTTCATTTATTGGAGAGACATCTTCTTAACAAAAAAAGTCAAAACAACACCTCCCATGATTTCCGGAATGGAAATGATTATTATAGTGAAATGCTGCATCGCGATGGTTTCCCAAATAACGTGGCAGCATGATATCCTTTGGATTTTTCATTTATTGGAGAGACATCTTCTTAACAAAAAAAGTCAAAACAACACCTCACATAATTTCCGAAAATGGACAAATTTAATTGGCTCAATGATGTTTCGTTACGTCTTTGTGATTTTTATCCTCAGTATAAATAGCATGGATGAAAATGTAAATTAAGTTAGTATCTGATTTTCAAAAAAGTTTTTCTAAATAAAATAGAAAACACAACGAATCTGGATATCTAATTAATGTTCTTACTTTGAAGGATCGAATAGACATTATTATAATAACATGTATAAGTATATAGGCAATGCAGTTCACTTTGTCTATTAACCAAGTTCCAATCAAGTAAAAGAAATCTAAAACTTTGTTATTGCATTGTGTGCGTTCCGTATATATATGGATCATAACATGACAAGTTTCTACACATTAGTTTTGACAGTATTCTTTTTATGTATGAATACTACTGTTTCTTCTAGAGATAAGAAATTGGTTGGTGGAAGAAATTTGAGCATTGATGATAAGGGTGATCTTGTGACTAACTTACCAGGTCAGCCTCAAGCAGATTTCAAGCACTATGCTGGGTATGTCACCGTCAATGAAACCAATGGAAGATTTCTCTTTTATTGGTTTTTTGAGGCCGTGATCAAACCTGAGGAGAAACCATTGCTTTTGTGGCTTAATGGAGGTAAAGTGATTTTGCTTGTGAGAATATACATATTACTTTCTTAAATCATGTATTTATTTGGCTCATTTTTTTTTCGTTGATTCATGATTTTAATCCTTAAGTTCTAAATCTTAAATTATAGTCTTCAAATTTTCAGAATATTTTTTTTCATAATTTCGCTATTTGTTCACAATTAAACTTTGGACTTTTGTTGTTGTTCATAGATGTTGAATAATGAGCTGAAAATAATGAGATGATAAGTGACTTAGTGATGCATCAATGCATGTTTTAGGGAAAACAAATTTATTAGGGTTTTACTTTTTGTTTATTATTTAATTTTTTTAATCCAGTGATATTTAATATAAATCATAGAGTCAAAACAAGTCATCTTTATCTCTATAAGTAAAAGCAGGCTCTTTAACCAAACAAAGCTTGTCTTTCAAAATACTGATGCATCGTGGACCTAGAATGAAATAGTGTTATTTGAAAAAGAATTCAAAGGTTCTTCCTATTCTTTGGCAAGTGTTTTCGTAAGAATAAGCGTTTCCCTATTGCATTTATGTATTGTTACACCGGTCTCTAACTTGCCATCTCATTATTTAAATTGACACTTCTGAAGAAAAAAAAGAACCCCCAAATTTAATGGTGAGTAAAATTTCAATAATTTAAAAAAATTGAGATTGTATTTTTAGATTTAAAAATGATGAGACTAATATGTAAATAAAAGTATTATTTGAGCCTTAAGGTCTACCTTATTTGGCTTTGCTCTGTTTACTTTCCTCTACGAGGTGTGCTAAATAGCTCGACATGTTGATGGACGAAGATAGACAACACAAAAATCAAGTCGATAGAAAAAAAGAGGGAGAGAAAACAATGGTATAAAACAACAAACGATCATCTAACAGTTTTAAACATGTCGTGCTATGAGTCATGCACTTATTTTGTCGTGTCAACTATCATTATCCTTACTCTATTTATTGTCTATAAGAGAGATATACACATGTGTTAGCTTTATGGGATTAAATTAATCACCAAACTATTATATATGTCTATTTCTCTCATGGATACAAAACGAAGGTAAACCAAAACTCGATTTTAAGCCTATTTAAAATTGTTAATATTTGGAGTTTCTTTCTAATCAAATTAATTTTGTTGTATAATTTCGAAGGGATAAAGTCAATTTAGTAGATGAAACTATTTGACAAAGATTTATGTAATGAGAGTGTTAAAATTAATAGAGAATTTTAAACATAGTTAGAAAACAAGTTGACAATTGCCAACAATGGCATAGAATAAATTTGGTGATTCACTTTGGTGATTCACTCAAAAATCAATTCAAAACTATGTTGATTTCATATATTTGATCGAGTTTCTTTTTGTTCCTTCTAATCTTCTCTACTAAGGTGACATGGTGCATTTTTGTCACAGGTCCTGGATGCTCTTCTGTGGGATATGGAGCAACACAAGAGATTGGCCCATTTTTAGTGGACACCGATGGCAAAGGACTTAAATTTAATAACTTCTCATGGAATAGAGGTAAATATTATATAGGTTTAATTTTACTTTTAATTTATCTATTTTATCAAACTTACTAAAATAGTCATTCTAATTTAAAATCGATCATTTTTTGTCACTCCATTGTTACTTTTGTTAATACTTAGAATTTTTATATATGTATGTGGAATGTGACAATGCAGAAGCCAACCTGTTATTCCTTGAATCTCCTGTTGGTGTTGGATTTTCCTACTCAAATACAACCAGTGAATACAAACAATTGGGAGATGATTTCACAGGTCTTTTCTTAATCTTAATATCTTTGAGGCATATAAAAAAGTTACTACATGCTAGTTTTCTATTTTTTCTTTGTTGATACAAAATACTCACATGAATTTATGAAACAGCTAATGATACTTACACTTTCCTACATAATTGGTTCCTCAAGTTTCCATCATATAAAACAAGGGCATTGTACATAGGAGGGGAGAGCTATGGAGGTATTGAAATCACCATCAGAATCATCCTCTAACATGTAATTTTAATTAGGTCCTTTGAATTGATCATGAAGCATGATTTTCAGGACATTTTGTACCACAATTGGCTGAAGTTATCCTTGATAGGAATAAAGATCATTCCCTACATATTGATCTCAAGGGAATTTTGGTATGGTCATAAATACTTTCTTTCATGAATAAGAATCAAACTCGTACTTAGGGTTTACAATATTTACACACACTGCGCACCAACCACTTGTGCTAGATCAGGCGGTGATACAATCGTATACAATTTCTAGGTTTCTAACTTTTAAGTGTTAAATAAAAGTCAGATTGCAAATAGTATTTTTTTGGGCAGGTGGGAAACCCTGAAACTTCTTATGTTGAGGATTGGTGGGGTATGATTGATTATGCTTGGAGCCATGCAGTGATATCTGATGAAACTCACAAATTAATTCGAACAAATTGTGAATTTAATAGCAGTGAAGATATATTGAGTAAGGATGATGTATGTCAAAAAGGACTAGATGAAATGTTCAAGCAGTATAATGAAATTGATATCTACAGTCTCTACACCCCTACTTGCTTAGCCAATAAGGGGCTTTCAAAACCAATGCAAAAGGTTATGAAGCGCTCATCAAATAAAGACATGGTGAGACAAGAAAATTTTATCAACTCTCTTTTGTTTCTAGGCTTAAAAACTTCTAACACTACCTTGTGCATTTGTTAAACTAGATACCAAGGGTAATGGGTGGTTATGATCCATGTCTAGATGACTATGCTAAAATATTTTATAACAGACCAGATGTTCAGAAGGCCCTCCATGCCAGTGATGGTCACAATCTCAAGAATTGGAGTATTTGCAAGTAAATATTTGTACTTTCCTAACCAAAGTTTTGATTAACATTTATTTGTTTATGATGTTAGAAGTGGTATAATAGAATATTGGATCCGATTTCTCTAAAGTGAACACCTTGAGTACACTTGTTTTAGAGTGTAACAGATCATGGATGTATTGAAATATCAACTTTGCTATATTTAGAGTGTAATATATATATATATATAGACACACACACATGCGTAACAAATTATGGATATATTAAAATATGAATGTTTGATTTTCTCACTTAATTACTAACTAGTGTACCCTTTAGAGGAACCAAATCTTAGAGCATGTGGTTTTCATTTTTCTATATTAATCCTCTTTTAATGGTTAATGAAAAACAGTGATGACATATTTCACGGCTGGGCACAATCAAAGCGTTCTATTATCCCAATTTACAAGAAGCTTATTCCAACAGGACTTAGAATTTGGCTTTACAGGTAATTAATTAATTAATTCAATCAAATAGTATTATTCAAGACCATGCATGTGGTCATGTGTCTGTCATATTTTCTCATATATTTTTGTTAATCTTATTATTATTGAATGTTCAGTGGAGACACAGATGGTAGAGTGCCTGTATTGTCAACAAGATACAGCATAAATCTTCTTGGTTTGCCAATCACCAAGCCATGGAGTCCATGGTACAATGAAAAGCAGGTAAGATATCATATTTTATGAATAGGTATTCTGTTGAAGTAAATAAATATGTTGGGCAAGAATTATGTTTGGAAATTGCTTAATTGGATATTTGGATTTGAGTTAAAGATAATATTCCCAAAGCATGGAGAACAAATCAAATTTTGGCATCGTTATTCATATTTTTAATGAAATTTTGTGTGATTTAACTAACAGGTTTGTGGGTGGTATCAAGAATACAAAGGGCTTACATTTGCTACATTTCGAGGAGCTGGCCATGATGTGCCTACTTTTAAACCAAGCAATTCACTTGTGTTCTTTTCCTCATTTCTTGTGGGACAATCACTACCTTCTACAAGATGAAAATAGAGACTCTAAAATTGGGATGAGAAAAAGAAAAGAGAGACCGGGGTGCGTTATCCCCTTGCGGTACGGTTTATGGGTAATAATGTAAACTGAATTGCAATAGTACTATTTATATTGTTTGTAAAACCGAAACCCTAATTCTTATCACATTAATAGAAACGAAACTATCTCTTTAGTCGCAAATGTAAGCACTGTTGGAACAAATTTCTCACCTTCAAGCACCATATGGCCAAACTACGTTACAAAATATCACATGTTCATTGTCTTTCTCTTATTTAATCTTTTGTTATTAGTTGTTATTCTAACCGTATTATATGTTTTTTTTGTCACTTTGTAGTTTATCTTCGTAACTAAGGGCCCGTTTTTTAAGGATTAAAATAAAAGTGATTTTGACATGAAATAATTTAGAGATTATTTTTTTGAGATTGATTATTTTTTAGAGATTTTATGAAAAATCAAAATCTATTTTGTATTTGTTTACCGTAATAAAAATCATTTTTTTAAACAAATAATTTAACTAGTTACAAAATTAGTTCAATATTTTAAACCATATTTTATAACAAACGGGCTCTAAATCTTTAGCAATATAAATCTGTGATTTATGGTGTAATGGTGTTGGATGTGTGATTTCATGCTTATTTTCCAGTTCCAATTACCAAATATTCTTGAGTGTTTAAAAACTATTTTTGATCAAGATGTTTAAAAATTATTGGTTCTTCATGAAAAATTAAAGCTTCATAGAATATATTAATCTGTAGATTTCTGGATTTTGAAGACAAAAATGATCTTAAAATTATTCCAGCCCTTATTTGCCAAGTTTGAAGACTAGTGTTTAGTTCACAAGTTTTTCTATTTGAGTGCTACAGCTGAATGTTGAAGTTACGGCAGCAGAGATGAAAGGGAGAGTCGTGGAATGCAAGGAACCAAATCTACTGCGCCATTTATTCGCCAATGGGTGTTTTACCATTTAACAAAATTCTTGGAGTTTTTATTAATTTTTTTTAATGTACTTTTTTTTTTACAAAAACAAAACAATATTCATTAATTCTAATTGATAGAATATATCATTCAACACCACTAAATTCGTCCATCAAGCATACGACGGCGGCCGGTCGTCGGCGTATCTTCCCACCCGTAAATCACCACCTCACTCCTAACAATCATTGCTATATTCTTTACTTTTGTGGTTTTCGATAGTGGGAACAATGGTAAGAAATTGATTTGCCAAGTATTCTTCACTAGTTAGAACTCATATAGTCTTGGTAATGAAACTGGTGCTTGCGGCTGTCAAATTGCTATAGATGACATGATTCTCATTAGTGGGCTTTTTGATTACCAAAATGAGAATCATGATTCTCATCTATGTAGGTGGGAGGAGGACAAAAATGAAAGGAAAAGAGTGGTAGAAGCCATTTGAAGGTGAATGAAGTTTGAGTGTTACGTTGAAGAAAATATGAAAAACGATGAAGATTAATGGAGGAGTTTGAATGGATTGCAGATGTGAATAATTTAGAAAATAAAATTGAAATAAAAAAGTGTCTACCCACATTCAATTTGAGGCGTGTGTTTGAGCGTTTGTTCCTAGCAATTCTCTAAAAAAAATTCACAAAAATAATAAATCCATAAAAATAGAAAAATGCAAAAAAGAAAATACAAATTTAAAAGACCGGCACACTCCAACCAATCAATTCTATTTTCAACTTGATCCCTACTTCTTTTTACTAGACGTTTGATCCGTGCGACGCACGGGTCTAATAAAATAAATCATCATAGTTATAATATTAAAATAAAAAGTAATATAAATACTTATTATTCGATTTAAAATTAAAACAGTTCAGAATAGAATATAGTAATCATGTCTGTTAAACTTCAACCTACTTGAAAACTCTCAATTGACAGTGGAATGTGTCAAGAATACTTAGAGAGTCTAAATAGCTTTAGAAAAGTGAAAAACAATTATTGTAACCATATCAAACCAAAATCCACTTGCACTATAGATCATAATAAATCCGAAGTATTAAATGTAACAAAAATAAAAGTACATGTTATGGCTGCAACTATATATGCAAAATCCATATAGATTGTAAATGACTGAGATGCTTTCACCTACTTCCCACTCTTAAGAGCAATTCCTCATTATATCATAACAATAATTGTCCCGTAATATCCTATAACTTCCAAACACATGAAAACTCAACTTATCCACATAATAAAATTAT
>Ga0315913_1007666_pt1 | contig 12896 bp, 7 predicted proteins | sample MpolsnodulesMG_FD_207736 | JGI IMG/M metagenome (GOLD analysis project Ga0315913, IMG submission 207736) | Medicago polymorpha root nodule microbial communities from Los Angeles, California, United States - small nodules | ecosystem: Host-associated > Plants > Roots > Nodule | place: USA... | reverse complement strand
CGGTTAGTAACTTACAGGGATGTTTTTGAAACAAAAAAAGATACAGGGACGATTTGCAAAAACACGCGAAATTATAGGGACGTTTTACATATTTAAGCCTAAATTATAACAATACAATAATGTTTAATGAAATAATATATTTATGAAGATTTCTAGACCTCATGTGTAACAAATATAATCATAGATTTAAATTTTTTGGAGAGGTTGGCGCTTAGAATTGTTCATACGTCCTCCAACCAAATTTTCTTAAATACCTCGTTCAACTTTTCTTCTTCTTTAAAAATAAAGTAAAAAATGATAAAAACCTATCAAATAAAATATAAAAATAATTCTAAAAATCAAATAAAGAATTTGTTTTTGGAGTATTTAATGAAATGGTGGGGTCACATTTTTTGTTTCCAGCTTTTCAGCAAAAAGTCATGTGAAAGTTGCAGGTAAAACACCCTCACTCACCGCATTACTTTCTTTGTGAATCACAGTAATCAACAAAATCATCACATTTCCGCTCTTACGAACAATGAACTCGTAAATGAAGATGGAGCTGTTTCGTGAAGTTTTTGTTAGCAATCGTTTTGATGCTCCGAGGGAAGCTGTGAGAGAGAAGAAGCATCTGTGGTTTATGCACTGAGTTAATGAGTTCAGGTGTTACAAAGGGCTTTACAAGTTTCGCACTCAACGTGTTCGATGAATTGACAATGCCAAACTCAGCTACAGTCAACATTGTTATTCGAACGCTCTCTGATACTGATCATATTGAAGAAGCTCTGTCATTCCAGGAATAAGCAACAAGTAGACCCCTCGTACTTTATCCTCCTACTCTTGCTTCAATGCTTTATGCATGCAATAAACACTACAGTTGTTACAAAAACACTAAATGGTTGAGCATTGGTGATTCCATCCATTCAAGTACTATGAAACTTGGGCATTTTTCAGAAACAGTCTGTCTTTGACTCATTGAAATCCTTACATGCTATTTCTAGAAGATCACAATGGTTTGTATCTACAGAAGCTATTAATCAGATTTCACACTTTTTAGCTAATAGAAACGCTACTTCAGCACGAGTAGTTGTCGATGAGCTTCCTTCTAGTGCTAGAACTGTTTATGTGTGGAATTCAATGATGCATTCTTATCTCGTGTCTTGTGAGAACCAAAATGTCTTAGATTTGTTTGAACTGATGAATGAAAAATCTTGTGTGCCTAATGAAGACACATACCTTCTTGTCATCAAGGCCTCAAAGGCATTGGGTATACTTGGTACCATACTTGAAGTTGAAGAAATAGAGAAGCGTGTGCTTCAGGTTACCAATCACAAGCCTTCGAATCTATTTAACAACGTCATGATCGATGTATTTGGAAATATTGGTGACTGTAACCGTGCGATGGAGTATTTCAATTCCATCAAGGATAAAAACTTGTATTCGTGGAATTCTATGCTGACCGCCTTTGCACATAACAGCATGTATGAGGATTGTATGGATTTGTTTCAGAAAATGCTGTCACAAAAAGTGTCCCCTGATTCATTAACATTTGTTGCTCTATTGTGTGCTTACTCTAATGCTGGACAATTATCCGAAGGATTCAAGCTTTTCAATCAGATGCAAACTGAGTTTGCAATCGTCCCTAGCGTGAGACATTACACAATCATGGTCACATTAATTGGCCGCAGTCAAAATGCAAGGCAAGCATACAATTTTATTGAAGACTCTACGTCTGAAGTTAAACCAAATAAAGTGACTTGGGGAGCATTGCTTTCGTGTGTTAATATGACCGAGGAAATCGACATTGCAGAACTAGCAAACAGCAAATTACCTAATGGTGAAGGATTAAAGAGATTGCGCAATATATATCTCAGGTTTAACTATCATGATAAAGCCAGGGAAATTTCAAAGATTCTGGACAAACCAGACTTCACAAACTATAGAGCTGGAACTAGTGTGGTAACAAAATTTCTATATTTAACTTTCGCTTGATTTTGATAAATTGTTGCATTCCTAATAATAATATGCACATAAAACTTTATTCTCAACAGATTGGGATTCGTTGCAATCCTTTCCCCGAATGATGGATTTCAGTTCATGCCACGGATGAAAGGAAGGAGGCCAAAAGATTTGAGACCATTGAAAAAGGTGGAGCATTACTCACTTTTGTTTTTTCACACTTTGACAGTTTCACAATTTTACAATTTCATGCAAGGGAGCGCATTGAGAATGACTGCTATTGTTTTTCTACTTTGTCACTAGTGGTTCGATTACCAGCCACTATATTTTGTCAATGACCCTATTACGTGATTGTGGTTTGATATGTAGCACATTCACATTGGTTTACGTGATTGTGGTTAATTTTGTATAAAACAACCATTCTACATCTCAAGTACACCAATTTTCCAGAAGCATATTCATGTTTTCAGTCAGTCTCTTAAAGTGTATTAGTTTTCACTTTTTTCTTTGTTTTATGCTCATTATTATTTCTACCATGAATAGTTCCAATTCCTAATGTTAAATAACGTCTGTTAATTGATACTGTGTTGTTTGCACATCATCACTGCCAAGTCCCAGGATTTATGTTATGTTGTCATGTGTGGCTTGTTTGCATGAGAGCCATGTGAGATTATCTTTCTCTTCAAATCATTCACCATTGCCCCTGCAACTTAATACCTTGAACAGCTGAATAGTGTGTGTGATTGGTCATGTGCGTTATGAACCCCATACTCTCCTCAACAAGGTATCCACCGTCCATTTTGTCTAAGTACAGTCATCAAACCCTTAAGTTCCTTATTGCCCTCCTCGATTTCCCCTCTTCTAACCTCCCTTTTCGGGAGTCCCTGATATTGCAACATGTTTGTGAAACATAAGCGATACAAACCCCTCATGTGAGTGCCGACATAAAAAATATACCGGTAGCATAAGTCGCTGAGACTTGGTTGATAAGTTTCCTTTTAAATATATCTTAGATTAATTAGATTATTTTTGGATAGACCCATGTTAATAAGTTAGTGGCTATGTTAGCTTGGAGGATTTGAACCCTATACCTCCTAAAATCTCCTTTGGTGTCCCCTAATTCACCATCTGAGCTACCTACATGGTAATTAGGGGTTAGTTTTACAATCTGACCATCTGTTGGTATAGTTAGCTAGCATTTATTTTCTTTTACGCCTCAAATAGTTTGAGTGTGAAATCATTTAAAATATCATCAACCTCTTGTGTTATCTCTGATTTGAAAACTTCAGTGTTAGATTATATGGACTCCCATATATTCGATTTTGGCGTCTAGTTGGGTTGACGAACAAACATTATGACAGACAACTTTTAGCCGAGTTTTAGAAAATAGTTCAGTGTGCTGCTGGTCCATAATTGGCCATATGTTACTGCCTCTGCATGGATGATTTTGTGTAAGTAGGAATGAATATGATTGCACCCGATCGAGGTTGAGTATGCTGTTCAAGATTAATTTACATATTTTTCAGCCGAGTCTCCAAAAAACTTGTCTGGTTTCATAGTCGAAACATAGAAAATTTGTTCTTGCTTCTTATTGTTGTTTTCCCTATACTTGTAGCCAATACAAAATTCACGAACAGGTCACAGAATGCGTTACAACCATTTAGATATGCCATTTGACTTGACACATAAGCAACTCGATACTCGATACATGTTTGAAAATTACCATTTAGATTTACCCACTGTTTTTTGGTAAAAGTAAAGCTATTTAGCTGTACTGTATTCATGCTTTAATGGGTGCTAAAGTCTACAATAAGCACCATGAATTAGTTAATGTAAACAAATATTATAGTCTAAAACCAAAACAAAGGGGACAAAAAATATATTTTCTCATGTTATAGAATTCCAACGTGCAAGATTTCTTTACAGCCTTGATGTATGTTACAAAGGATTCGAAAGTTATTTGCACCCAATTGAGTATTTATAATAGTAAAGAATGAAAAATTGTGCCAAATTGAGTATAGCAAAGAATGAAAAAAGTCATAATAGGATGCACTTGTTAATACATTAATATTTGTCCCCTCAAAAAATACATTAATATTTGTGTTTCAAAGTACGTAGATCTACAAGGAGATAGTGGTTTTTCTTGACCTTTTGTGGTGTGTTTCTACCAATCTCTATTTTTTCTTCATAAAAAAAAGCTTTGGGTCGAATATAAATTAAAATCAAAACGAAAGCTAAGGTGTAAATTATTATTTTGGTAAGCTATCTAAAAAGTTTATTATATTTACACAAATATGAATATCATCAAATATACCCAAATAATCATTCAAAAAAAAAAAATAGATCTCCAAAGATTTTCTAAATGCTCATAGCAAAAATTAGTTGGAACTTGGAAGCGTTACAAAACTTAGTTGGAAGCAGTTTTAAAGGATGAGCCGTTAAGATGTAAAATTCTAAGATTCACAGGCCATCTTAAATTGTTTATAGAAAGAAGCATATTCAGTTAAGAGAAATGCTAGCAATATATATTTTAACACACACTTTTCAATACACTTTTTTTGATTAGTTAAAATTCATATGGACCCACCAAATTTGTATGGAACTCACATGATTTAGTGAGACTCATGTGAATTTTAACCAATTAAAAAGGATATGTTGAAAAGTATGTGTTGTTGGCATTCCTCTTCATTTAAAACATATATAGAAAAACTCCCAAGACTCTCTCATTCAACTATATTGAGTCATTTGGCAACATCATCGACATTGCTTGTATTGATATTCTTTTGCTACATGATATCCATATTTTTAGGTAGCCTCCATTTTTTATACGAGTGGTTGAAAAAACTCATCAAAGTGGATGTAGAGTTTTGATTCTTATCTTACTATTCTTAGCATTCAAATACAACTTTACACTCACGAAACGTGTAAAATTGTAGTTGAAATTTATTGCCAAATACTACTTGAAATGGATGGTGGTGACATTCTTACTTATTATGCTAGGTCTTACAAGTAATTTCGGGCAACTAAATTTAGAATTTTCTCTACCGCCTCTTCTAACGTCAATGCATAATGGAATAAATGATTAAAAAAAAAACTTATGGCGGGTATTTAGAGAGGAGAAAAATATAAAATCAAACTAATAATTTAGTGGGGAAAAATAATCAATATTTTATTTTTTTTCGTCTATAATTTTGTTTGCTATTTTAATTTTTTTCAGAATTGAACTTCTACTCACCGAAGAGAAAATAAATTTCCCTCAGAAAGAGAAAGTAAATTATTTTTCAATAAAAGCATGAATGAAGTTTTCTTTTCGAACGAAAAGATCACATTTAAATGTGTGAATTTGAAATTTCATGGCTATCCGAAAAGTGAAGGAATTTTTATCCTAATTCCACTGAATAAAGTAGTTTAAAATCGAACCCACTTATTCACCTTAAAGGTAAATCCTAGCCAATATACTATTTCACCAAAGAAAAAAATAATAATCCACAATCAAACACAAGGTGTGACTAAAAGAAAACTAATAAGTCGGACGTTATAATTGGAGTTTCGACCCCAACTCCTTCACACGTGTATAAATTTTCAATGAATGTTATAATTTCGTCTATCTAAAAAAAATTAGTGTTGCCGCATTGAGTTTACATGTTCAATTGATAGAGGGGACCAACTATCCTAACATGCGTTGCTAAACAATTTAGGCTTAGATCTGGTTGGGTCAAGCAACCTATTTAAAATGAAACATTATTTTGAGAGAGAAAAAAATAACAAACATAAATGCAACATTCTTATCATTCTGTTCCTAAAAATATCCATAGCAATTTGAGCACAAGAATTGATCATTTCATTATCCTTTGAATTTGGTAAATTCCCTATTCGGACAAGATCATCATTAACCAGATCGTCTAACTATACCAAAAGACCATAAGTGATTCATGTTTTTTGAAAAACTAATCGTTGTGCAGATGTGTTGATCACTTTAGACAACTTTCTCTTTGTTGGATTGATTATTTTTTTCTTTTTCGAATAGGTTTGTGCTTTTAAAAATTCTTTTAAAAATATTGTGTTTTTATGTGCTTTGTCGTAAGCCAAGTTTAAGTGTGAGTTTTCAACGAAGATTAAGTAATATTTCCATTTCTTTAGAGCAAGAGAAACCTCTCTACTTTATTTTATATAAACAAATCTTAGTTAACCTTTTTTGTTTAGAGGTAATTTTTAGAAATTTCTTTCCTCTTAAATTCACATTTTAGAAAAACCAAAAGTGACAAAGGGAAATCTTTTTCCTTTTCCTAATTAGACCCCAACCAACAAAAAGAGCTAACAATTAGTGTTACAACATAAAAGGTATGCCAACTAATTCATTAATTAAGTCAAAAAATTATCACTTGTCACGCAAAGATATTTTAAAATTTAGTTATGTGTTAAATAAAATAAAGTTTTTTACAATATTTTTGTAAATTAGTAAATTTTATAATAAAAGAAGGAAAAAGCTATAAATTATTATTAAAAATGACAAAAATCCACCTTTGGAGCATTTCTTTATGTCCATATTAGATGTATCCGATTTTTTTTCATATGTTTTAATAAATACTTTTTTTTGTGTGTGAAATGTATATCATCTTTTATTTTTATTTTATACTTCATATTTTCTCATATGTATTACTGTATTCATTAAGTTTAAGCATTTAATTCGATCTGTAAAATATGTCTAAAGGCATATGACGTTTCATCATACGTACACATATGTCACCATGAAAATCATGTCAATTCAAAATACTATGTATCCATATTACCATATATGTGTTGTGACATTGACAGCTTATACTCTACCATTGATGGAACATGTATCCCTTTGATAAATGATGATATATATGTAAACATCATGTTGGAGCATGTGGTCCCTTCAGATATGTATCATACAAGAGAATCGATGCATTTGGACTTTTTAATCTTGGAAATGATCAGCAATGCACTAGAGCAAAATATATGGAGTTTTTTTTTTTTTTACTGAAAAAAAATATAGAGATAAATTTTTGCAAAAAATACGTGTCCTTCATTGAGAAAACAATATTGAAATACAGGTTTTGCTTTAGGATATTGGTTAAGGAACAATTAGTAGAAATTTTTGTGTTTGTTTCAAGTTTATCAAAATTATTTTTAGGAATAACATTCCTTGGAAAATAAAGATGGGAATTTTATTCTAAGGTATATAGAAAAAAGATGTTTGTTTAACATTATAATATTCATGGGAACCATAAAAATAGGGATTATAATAGATAATTACATATGAAATTATTCCCATCTTCATGGAAACTTTATTCCCACCATTTTCTTTGGGAAAAATTTTCTATTCCCAGAAACGTTTTATACCCGAGAATAAAATTGAGTAAACTTGTAACAAACATAGGTATGCGTATTTCTATCTTTTTATTCCCAGAAATCTACGAATATAACTTGAAGCAAACGCAGAAATACAAATTTTAACTTTTGTCTTAACAATAATTACACAACTTTTTAATGTAAACTTATTTATTTTATTACTTTAACTAATGTCTAAAAGACGCTAATTAACATTCTCTTGCAAATTAAATTGCATTAAAAATTTACTCTTTTTCTCTGATAATATGTTTAGTCCAACGCCTAGATAAATCATAGTGTCCTAGATTGAATGTTAGAAATTTCTAATTGATACACTACACTACAAGAAATAACGCATTTCCTTTGAAAACAAGTGAATTCGAAAGGAATTTTCAAGGAAAAGTTTCCAAGGTAGTTTTGGCTCTATTCCTATGAATTATTTCTTTAATTGAATACGTTTTAAAATCTTTTTTTGTAGAGTGAGAGTGATGAAAATAAAAAAAAAATCACTAAATTCATTGGGATAAGGTTTGTTCTAATAGAGAGTTTCGAGGATTGGGTACTTGAAGGATTAAGAAATTTAATTTAGCGTTGTTAGAAAAATAGTGTTGAAGGATGCATGTTGATCATCGAGAGTTGTTACTTGTTGGTTGCTAAGTATGGTGTTAAGGGTGGTCGTATCATGGGAGGAGGTGGTAAAGCATATTGGTGGTGGAAAGAGTGATGTGGGGTTAGGAAGGGGATGCAAGTGTGGCAGGGTGGTTAGAGGATGGTTTGCTGCATAGAGTTTAGCCGTTGGAGATTTCTTGTGTTTAGCCGTTGGATTTTTACATGTATGCTTTGCAATTTGGTGGCTCACATCTGTACAGGAAAGACATTCATCTTTCTTTCCAAGTGTTATGGTGAGTATGTGTCTGGTCATTTGTAAGGGTTGCAGACCATTGGTAACAACAAGACGACTCTTGCTCATTAGCTTCATCACATCAAACTTTTATTTTTGGTGGTGGTTAAAGTCACATAAATCAAGTTAATTTTTTTTTATTTCCATTCTTGGTTGTATAATTAGTTAGATAGTATTGGTTATGGTTATGCAAGCATGTAACGTTGTTTTCAGTCTTTTTTTTTACATTGTACAAATTACCTTTTAGGCACACTTTGGGTTTGATTGAAATTTTTATTTTTAATGTGTGTGTGTGTATATATATATATATTGATTTTCGTTCTTAAAAAAATCTTAACAAACATGTATAAATGTTTTCTTTGTTTTGGCATGAGGGAGTTAGTAAGCTTAATAAACCCTATCAACATTTCAAAAGTGAAAACTGAGAACCATCCAATCCATGTTAGTTTCCTTCGGTTTGGTTCAATTTTTAAATTGAATAAAAAAGATCACTAGATTTTAATTCGGTTTGGATATTTCGATTTCATCAATTTTGTCTAAACCGCTTAAGTCAGCTCTAACCGCCTCAAGACAGACTATATATTTTTAATATAAAAATATAATATGGGACCGGTACATCAAAGTGTTTGTACAAGTGTTCTCTCACTTCTCTCTAGTTATTTACCCTTCATAGTAACCTCCAATGAGAATAGCTAATGAACACAATTTCTTAATCGACAAAGCAAACTCCCCATTGGAATGCTCTAACTAATCAATTGTTATTGGTTAGAAATTGTCAAGAAAATTTAACGTAAATTCGAGACACCATGATTAGGGGGTGGGCATAAAGGAATCATAACACTCATATGTCAAACCCCTTTCTACTGTAGAAATACACTGTGGTCCTCAAAGGAAACTTACTATAGGATTGAAATTTCCTTTTTTGTTGTGTGGTCTCCATGTGTGATTAATTAGGGGGTGGGCATAGTTGGAGTATAGCCTTAATAATAGCATTAAACTGGTTGGCATGGCCAAAATTTGCATTTAAAGATAAAAAAAAATTGGTGGACATAATTCTTTCCTTCTTTATTGTTTTTTTTTTTTTAAAACTCGGTATCCGATGCAAGAATCGACTAATCCGAGGGGACCAATCTCACCGCCCACTTGCGGGGGTCCCGTTTAAAGCCAGAGCAAGCTTTGTATGGACTTAGCCCACCGAAATTGACACCAAAGGGAATTGAACCCTAAGACCTTTGGAGGAGCAAACTCCAAGATCCTAAACCAACCCCAAATGGGTTTTTCCTTCTTTATTGTTATACCTTACTTTATGCTCATTTGTGAGTTGTGACACAAATTAACTGGCCGTTTTATATTGAAGAAGCAACTTATTAATAGTGTGATGTGACAACTTTGTGTATGGACATCAATTTGTAACAATCAGCAACCCACTAATTAGAGAAACAACCGAAACCTGGATATGAATATCCATTTGTTTCTATGATGTACCTAACCCATGTGTTCTTGTGATAACAATTAGAAACCAAACTTAACAATAGTGTGCCATAAAATTTGTGTATAAATATCCATTTCTTGTTATGATGTTACCCATTTCAACAAAGGCTACGTCCAAACGAAAACAATAGGAACCCCAATTAGGGATGCTGCAAAATTCAAGAAAGAACATGAAATATAAGAGGAACGATACAACTATTATAGAAGAAAGAAAAAAGAAATAAGTCGGTTGAGAGAAATAATTCAAGAAAGAAAGACATGTAGAGAGCCTCAGGCAGGTGGGAACAAGTGAATGGACTTTAACGGACAACAAACATCGTTAAACAAAAGAAGGAGGTAATTGTCAATTGAAAAATTAATTAAGGGAGGTGAGTGTTCAATTTAAAACTAGAGGGGGTGTTTATTATATTTGAAACTTCGAGGGAGGTGAGTGTAATTTTCCCTTAAAAAAAACATAATTTCTTTGCATTTAAGACTTGACATGATTGAGACAAAATCTCATGGTCCACAACTTTTAGTAAATTAGTACTATGTAAGTTTTTTGAACCATATTTTATCCGGTAATAAAACAATTATTACACGGAATGAAGAAAGAGTTGAGGTATGGTGAATGATAATTATTGTTTGTTTCCTTGCTTTGAACCCTAGAGATAAATAATATTACTTATGGTTATGTTACTTATACATATGGAAGAACATAAAATATTTGTCTCAACAATATTGCTCTATTGAGACTAGAAAATATTGCCAGATTTCTATAGATTATATCAAAACAGAAGCCTTGTAAATAGCTCCAAAAATGATTTAGTATATATGGTAATGTTTAGAATTTAAAAAGTTATTCCAACAATCATCACTTAAATAAATAATTGTAGCGATTAAAAATATCTAGCAAGTACTCTAGGAGGTTTTTACCTCATAATTAGCAAATCATACTTTCATATATCATAATCCTAATCTTCAAGAATATAGACAAAGGTGGTGCAATATGATTGATTATAATCTTGTTATATCTTAAGCACAATATGTGGATGACATATTACCTATTTGAAATGCTAATGTTGCTAAATTATGAGCAATGAAGGTCGTTTTGAATTGGTGTTGAATAATTTTTTCTGAAACGAAATTTCTTCAACACAAGGTAGGCTCCATCCTTATAAATGTTGGGTATATACTTTGCAATCAATGTTGGACATACAACAGAGAAGTCTTGGCTCATGGACAAATAGGTATGTCAGCTTAGGCGTTCAAAGTATGCTTATAAATTCTATACTTAGTACGTGTGTGTATATGTATATATTCTTATTTTTCTTTACTAAGATGCATGTTATTGTATGGAAGCAATAAGTTGCTTAGATTTGAAGGAATTTTTTCTGGGGATGGTTGAATGGTGTTAAGAAAATAGCATGGGTTAAGTGGGTCCAAGTGTGTACTCTAAAATGGTGTGACAGACTAGGAGTAAGGGACCAAGGGTGGCCCCGAGGTGGACGGGAGGGGCGGCAGTTCAGGGCACTAAAATTATTATTTTTACTTAGTAGTTACTAATATATAAATACATTTCTTTTTAATTCGCATTGATTAATTATATTGAAAATATATTTTAGAGTTGATTATAAATGAATCTTTTACAATAAAAAATGCAAGAAAAAATATTATAATAATTAAAATTGCATAATTTTGTTGTTTCGTAGAAGGCACCAAAAATCTTAGAACCGACATGTGAGTGATCTCAGAATGGTAAATCATAGTTTTTTTTAGGAAGTGAAGAAGGCCTCTTATGATGGATAAAATAAGACAAAAATAAGACAAAGAAGAAGAAAAAAAGATACAATAAAATATCTATTAAACTACAAAGGGTACTCCTCTTGTTCAAGTTAATATAGTTCCAAATTCTCTACAAATTCTATTTTCACTAGTGCAACTCTTTCTGCTGAACTATTCTTTACTATTCATTTTTAAAATACTACTCTCTCCGCTCCAATTTAACTGAGTTAGTTGAGTTTTTCACACAGATTAAGAAAAATGTATAAATGAAATAGAAAAAAATCGTTTTGAGTGTCTTTATCAAATATTAGTGGATTCTTCTTTATCATAAATGTAAAGTAGAATATATATTGAATTGGGAGTGGTGAAAGTAGTATTAATTAGAGTTATAATTGAAAAAAAGTAATTAATGTTGTATTGAAAACTGAAATGGATCAAGATTCCTAGGACAATATTTTTTTGGGTCTTGCTAACCATTGGGCAATGATTAAGGAAGCCAAAAGTAGCATGTTTGCATTAGTTTCGACAACATTTTGACTTTTAAAAAGTTAAATTTATCACTTTTCACAATTTTCCAATATTATATTTCTATTTTTATTCCCTTATCCAATGTCCCAAAGGCAATGATTAATATTCTCCTATTTTTTACAAATGACTCGGTTATTACGCGACAGAGAGAGTAACAAAGTAAGTTATTCTTAAATGACTATCATCCGGTAATATGAATGAAACCCTAAAACAATTAACTTGCGAAGAAACATATTCTACTTGTGTAATTGCCACATCCTCTTTGCTCTATTTAAAAACTCCATATATGCTTGAAACAAACAATACATCACCTGCCCCTAGAATAATTGATGGAAAATTTGTATGCTTCAATTTTCATCATTACGAGGAATACTCTTATGGATATTAGAAAAAAGGACAAACATTACATTATTTTCCATATGCTCATAAATGCTGGAATATTCAAATTCCAAAAATTCCAAATCGTTGTAGGACCATTTTCTACAACTTTATACGAATCAAGGACAATGAGAAACAATTTATCTAGATGTTCTATTACCTCTGGTAGGCTATAAATACCCATGGATAAATGAAGATTTAACATCATCAATTACATAGAAATAATACGTTGTGGAAATTCTATTCAAGTGATTTAACTTGTAACATTTCTTTGAGAAATAATTTCATCTCACTTTATAAAGCCAAGTACCTTTCATGTTATATTTGTATCTTTGCGATGTGAAGCAAAGTTTCTTAAGGCTTTGTTTGAGAGTTTGGAAGGGAGGAATTTGGGGGGTGAGAAATATAGGGGGAAATTGATGAATCTTTCATATTTTTTGAAAGAATATTTTTATAGAGAGTGATAAATTAAGGCTTATGATTAATATATTTTTAATTTTAAGAATATTATAACAACATAAATTAAATTTGATACATTCAT
>Ga0315913_1007657_pt1 | contig 12904 bp, 6 predicted proteins | sample MpolsnodulesMG_FD_207736 | JGI IMG/M metagenome (GOLD analysis project Ga0315913, IMG submission 207736) | Medicago polymorpha root nodule microbial communities from Los Angeles, California, United States - small nodules | ecosystem: Host-associated > Plants > Roots > Nodule | place: USA... | reverse complement strand
TAACATAAGAGGAAAGATGAGTGTAATTCAAACATCTTTTAAAAAAGGGAAATGTAATTTACTCAACTTTTTATAATATTTTAAAAGAGTTTGCCAAACCATTGAAGATTGTCTCAATTACAAAAGAGTTAACTCGCCTATAAAATATGGGTTTAACGCACGATACCGACTTGATGACTTGCACTTGTTTAATATTTTGAAGACTACCATGACTTGATTGAGTCTTGAAAGTCAACTTACATAAACCATTTTTTTTCAAAACAATAAAGTAAACAGGTTTGCGTGAAAAAAAATCATTCAAAATACACATTAACTTAACAATAAAGACTCATAGATTGTGCATGAAAATTTTGCATGACAAAACATGCCACTTGTTTTTACGTGGATGAAAAACGAAATTTGGTAATTTTTTTAGAAGAAAAAACATATTTAACTATGTTTTTTTAGTGTAAATAGACATTTTAATCTTTAAATGCTGAGTAGAAATTCAAATTTTTAAATCGAAGATTTTCTACTAATTTAGTCTTTTTTTTCTCTTTTTTAAATCGATGATTTTCTATCAATTTAGTCTCTCTTTTTTTTCTTAAAAAAAAAATCCGAAGTACGTGGACATACTTTGTGGAATACACTACATATTAATGCATTTTTTTTTGTGATATATTAATGCATATCTTGACTCGTAAATTTTTTTTTAATGCATATCTTGTGATCATTCTCCACTGATCCTACCCTAAAATATTAACATTAATGTTGTATCACCCCCTAAAAAAAATTACATGTTGTATCACCAAAATTGCACTGCACCACCCTATAAAATAAATTAAAAATTAGCCACAATTTGGCTATATTAACTACATTTTCGAATCCTTCAACAAAAAAAAAAAACCTACATTTCCCAAAAATTTCCCATGATTTCCATGCTAAGTTGGCCATAGTAACTATCTAGAGATATTGCATATTATATGTAGGGGTCGGAGTTCGAACCCCGGACACTTCACTTTTCTACAATTAAATTGTGTGAGCTCTACCTACTAAGTTACTTGACAAAAAAAAACTATGTGTTCCTAACACTTAAGTCATTGCTCACAGACAAAAGCTAAGTAACGACTTAGCATGAGAAAATTCGGTTAATTTTGCATAAAATCTATTTCTGTGACTGTGTGATAATTTTTAAGTTAAATATGTTCCTAAATATACATTAGTGTAGCAACATCAATATACCAAGTTATAAGTTCTGTTTGGTTCCCTCGAAAAAGAAAAAGCAGCTCTGTTTGGTAAAAACAGCAGATAACTGATAAACTAACTGATGGCTTATAGCTGATGATTGGTGATTGATAGCTGACGACTTATAACTTATAGCTGATAAGCTAATTAAAGTGTTTGGTAAAATTAGCGATTCAACCAGCTGATAAATGTAAAATAACATAAAAGGACATTTTTAATTCTAATAAAATTATTAAGTTATGTTCTTAATATATATTTTATATATTATTAAAAATAATTCTTCTTAAAAAAATATTATTTTTTTGTTGGAGTTTCATTTTAAATTTATTCCATTTCAGTTTTTATACTTTAAAAAAATAAAGTATAAAATTTTATTTTGAAATAAAAATTGTTACGCGAACAAAAAAAAAATTAAAACAAACCATTATCTATATTGAACAAAATTTGGAAAACATCATATACACTAGACTCTTGACCGTGCTATCGCACGGGTCCTACCTAGAAGAAGTTAAACAAATAAGTCGCAACAACGTAAACATATATAGTTGATAGAAGTTTTAACAACATTTAAAAATATATTCCCTTCTACGACAACAATAGAAACAAAATGAAATGGTAGCATACATAAAAAAAAGGTTTGAACTTTAATCATCAATATACATTACGAAAGACTTCGTGATAAACAACATTTGAGGTCGTATCAGTATTCTCTCCATCTCCATCAACGATTAGTATTTCAATCCTTGAGATTGCAACGTACAACTGACCATGCGATAACACAGGACTTGACAAAATAAATTCCAACACTTTTAAGTGATTGCCTTTGACTCTTGTTGATTGTCATGGCAAATGAAACAAATATTGGAAATTGTCTTCTTTGAAATTTGAAAGGAATTTTAACATCAGACGGTGAAAGAGATAGCCTAGGTATGAAAACTTTTTCGCCAATGTTACTTCCAGATATAACCTTTCCTTCAAGTACAAATTTTCCCACTCTGGTTATGATTAACCTTGTTCCATTGCAATTTTGGTGCGTTTGTTTGGTGGTTCCATTTTACAAACTTAACATCAACCCGATTTGCTCAATTGTTTTCACATCTAGTGACTGAAAACTAAATTAATAATCAATTTGTGTGTTCATCAAATGCAAGATGTTGTATCGAAAAAATATCTACAGTAAATATCATGTATGAGATTTGAAAGCTAAACTAAAACTTAAGACTATAGAGATGCATGATTTCTGCTTAAAAAAAAAAACTATTTCAATTCCCTTTATATAATAAATGTTGCTGCGCCATGCTAAAAAATGGGCTGTTATGAGTTTTGAAAGATAGACTAAAACTTAAGACTATAGAGATGCATGATTTCAGCCATAAATCAATACTATTTCAATTCCCCTTATATCATAAATGTTGGTGCGCAATCCATGCCTAAAAATGGGCTGTTATGAGATTTGAAAGCTAAAGTAAAATTCAAGACTATAGAGATGCATGATTTCAGCCATAAATCAAAACAGACTTTTAATTTCCTCTATGTCATAAATGTTGGTGCGCCTGACATGCCTAAAAATGGGCTGCCAATAATGACTGAGTAAACGCATAAAAGGCAAGTCAACCTGTATGCATTTAAGGAAAACTAACCAATAATATCATTTAATTATCCTTTGTCTGCTTTTAATAGCGTTTAATCATATCAAAACAAATATGATTAAAGAATTAAATGATATTATTGGCAATTTAATACGGCTGAGATGAAAGTAAAATGAGGTTATGAGATCTACAGCTAAGATGTAGGGAATGGTTGACTGAGTTAATTAACATTAGTTACGTGTGTTAGGGAGAGAATAAGGATGGATTAGGGTTAACATGCCATTGATATTACTTGGCAAGTGAAGCTTTTATAATAAAGGATAGGCTGGAAAACGTAGGAACAAAAGAAATGGAGGCAAGGCATTGAAAACATAATAATAACTAATAAGTGTCTTTTAATATATAAAGGGTAAATGCGGGTTTTAATTAAAATGATAAGGGTAAAAATGGAACAAATATGATAGGCTAAAAACTATAAGCTCAAACGCTACTTGAAATAGCGTCTGAAAAATAGCTTTATGCTCGTGAAATAAGCTATAAGCTCGTGGTGAAAGATCATTACCAAACATAATTTTTTTTGTCAGACGAGCTTATATGCTATCCGCTGTTAGCTATAAGGTAACTTTTTGGTCTTACCAAAAAGAGCCATAAAGTAAGCAACGAATACAAGATGGATCAATTCCACCGCACAAAAAGGGAAAAAAATAATGAGACTGAGTATTGAGTGATTAAATACGTGAGTGCACCAATGGAAGAAGAAGATAACTTGTCAAAATCTACAGCAGCATTACAATGGCATTTCCTTCTTGGACATTTAGCTCTGTAGACTCATCAAACATCTCTAAAGAGGATTGACATCTCTTAGCTTCATCAATGTATTATGGAACTTCACTTTCCTGTACACGTGCCAACCAATGCAGTCCAAATAAGGTAGCTACAAGGAAAGTTGTGAAGCCTAAACAACTTCAACATATGATAGAAAGGGCAATGTTTGTAGCTTAGAGTAATTAATATTGTTTGAAATAATAACCAGGGAAATTCCCTCAGATAATTGTGATGATAATGTCAAGTAACAGAGAATTTTGTAGCATAAAAGTATCACAAGTTATGAAGTGAATTCCCAGATTGTGAACGTAGCCTTAAACTTTTCAAACTCAAAACTCATAGTTAGTATAATTGCAGACAATTTTAATTTGAGATATGATATTTATCTCCCATTTTGATTTTGATACTGGAGGCATTGTTTCAATTGTTGTATTCAACAATCTCTCATCACATTTATAATGAAAGTTTGCAGCAGAAAATAAGTGGTGAGTCACGCACGGGAGTGTTGTGTAAAAGAGTCAGTCACAAGGTGCTACTGCATAATAAAGTCCCACATCGGCTAATCACAAAAGGAACTGATTAGACAGTTGATATAAAACCAGAAGCCAGTCTCTCTTTCAACTCATACCTTTCTCGGCCTTTTGGCTAAGATCAAGTGTAGTATCTGTTCTTATCAGTTTAATATCTGATATGTGGCCCAATGGGTCACACGATATTAAATTACTTTTTTGAGGGGGAGAGGCCACTTCAATAGCTTGCTATTGGGCTTCTCATGTGTCGCTTATGCGTTGCACTATTGCATAAGTTAGGTACACCCCACCAATACAAGTTCAATTTTTTAATGAATAATTGTTCAATTTTAATATCCCTGGATATAAAAGTCTTTGTGTCAACTGCTCTCAAAATGTGCACTGTCGGGCTAAGATCCTCTTTCTTTGAAGTACACAATTTGGAGAGGATAGACATATAAAATAGAAGTGAGTTTATATCTCTCTAAATGAAAAAATGAGCTATAAATTGTTTGCTAGTAATCTATTAGACACTCAATTGGGATCAAGATCACTTCGTTTCTTGGGATCATTCTGTACAGATCCTACTCGAATGCATAACATTTTTCACCATAAATTGCACTATATAACACCCTCCTGGCAAACTAACCACATTCCATATTGACCCAAAATTGCTCATAATTTTCATGCCAAGTGCACACCCCCCAATCAGTAAAGTAAAATAATATACGTTTCTAAAAGATAACCTATACAAGACGAGGTTTATATTAAACATCTTCATTCGGAATAAAAGAATAATCCTCCCTTGCAGAGATATGAATGTTCCTCCCTCCCTTGCATACCAAAGTACTAAGATATAAATGATAAAATTCAGTAAAATGTTAAAAAGGAAGTTGCAGCTTTAGTATTCAATCCACGACCATGAACCTAAATCTCATAACCAAGAGAAAGGAAGTAATCATTCCATGAAAAAATATATGGGGAAAATTGAAAGAACGGCGCTAGGTGAAAGGAAAAGATGAGCCACCAGGAAGATTTTTCAAAAGAAGAGACATGGTCACAAAATCAATCAAACGACTTGAAAAAGCGTTGGGCGATTGGACACCAATGACGAATGAAGCACAAAATCCATAATTAATTCCTCAAATGGATGGACGGGATATGCAAAATAAGGAATAACAAGCGAAAGATAGGAGAGGCACAATTTAAATAGTCCAAGCATTGTTGGCAGCTGCAGCAACAGAATTCTTCAATCATTGTTAAGAGTAACTAGAGTTTCTGGTGGAAAAGACAGACACAGCAAAGCAATGACTTCTAAGGGTTTAAGAAACAGGGGAGTTAGACTTTCGGTTACAACAGCGATTCAATTCTGACATTCAAGATAGACTTGGTTATGACCAACCAAGTAAAGTTGTTGATTGGTTAATCAAAGCTGCTTCAGATTCTATCTTACAACTCCCTTCTCTGAACAATAACACATTCCCTAAAACTGATCCAAAAAGTGATGAGAAAAGACCAATTAGTTCTAATCAACAACAACAAAGGTTTTGAATCAATGGAAGACAGAACCAGAGACAGAACAAAAAGTCTTCATATTCTATAATGTAAGATTTCAAGGTTTATAAGATAGCCATTTACAAAGACACACTTACGTTCAACAATAGTCTTCCTTCCTGTGACAGTATCTTTAAGACACTGTCCCTATCTTTAAATACTCAACCAACCTATAAAAGTCAAATTGCTGAACAATGTTTTATACTTACATTCTTACAAGATGTTTGAGAAGCAGCTGCTGAAACGATCAATTTTTCCCTAAGTTTAACATCCTTTTCTCAAAAACAAGCATATCATGGATCTTAATGTTTTATAAACCTGCATTAACAAAGCCTTGTACCCGAACCACGCGGCTTTAGGTGAGTGACGTCGTCAAGCAGGCTTGATTCGAGACACAACATGGGATTTGAAGGCAACCTACAATGTTTCTCTCGTCTCCACGCTTACAACCCAATGTGACAGCATTTCCCTCAACAGGGTTGGAATAAAATATAATGCTAATGACTTAGTTCACAAGGATGGTCTCCTAATAGGGTGTGACATTGTCTTTCATGGGAAAGCATAATTTATTCAATGGATTATTATCAAATTAAATGCAATAGGAATGTGAAAACAATCCTCCTTAGAAAACTGACAGGTGGCCACACACAAGACCATTTGAAGTGAATGAGAAAACATGATAAGAAAGTTGAGTCAACAAAGTTTGATACATAATTGGTCAAAATCACACACGAGTGTTGTCCCTGTTATTCGCAATTGCAAGATTCATTCTTTTCACATTGAAAAAATTCACAAACTTCTAGATTAGCAAACGTGAGAAGAGTAACCTAACCTATGTATATACTGTTCTAAAAACATACGTCAAAATTCTGCAGGAAAGGGAAATCTCATACGCAATAACATTTGATGAAAACTAGCTAGCATGATTGTTAATCAGACTATTGTGAGACATGATTGCAGGGAAAATATATCAAGAAATAATACAAGTTAGTTAAATCAACCCAAAACTTGATCAACTTGGTTTACACCAGGCTGAAGGCCGTTCCTGCTATCTGCAAGATTCATTTTTTCTTCATAAAGCTTTAACAGATCGGAAGAATACTCCTCAAAACCGTTCACAAACTTTTTCAAGAACACCTTCTCAGATACAACAAATGGTAAATATATGCTTGCATCCTTTCGTCGCAGGCCTTTTGAGACAAGAAACTGCACAACTGAAGCCCTAGGAATAATCGTCTTCTCGAGACTGCCCTTAAGAATTCCAGGAGCTCTGGCAAGGTCCAAAGAATCCAAACCTAAATGGTGAACCCAAAAAGTCATGATTGCATTGATTTTATGAACGGACAACAACATACAACTAGGCTGCTTCTTAAATGCTTGAAGAATGTGTTGATCAGACCAACTCCATTTCTTAAAGGTTTCAACTTTGTGATCCCACTTGGCTTTGTTGATAGTTCTCTTTGCAAGAAATGCCACACTAAAAGGCGAAGTTGAGGCATTGAAACCGAGTTGCTTCAATTCCTCAACAGTGTTCCACAAATGATGGAAGCAAAGTATATTATGCCGCCGATGAAGCAATCTAGCAATGTTTGAGTGTGAAACTCCATTATCAAGCAATAATTTGACATTACTTTCGATTCGACGAAGGGACTCAGAAATATAACAATTAATACATGTAATGGTTTGTTTATCAGATTTAAGAAACCCTCTTACAAAATGATAAGTAGTGATGATATGATCGTGCAAACTTCTTAAGAAGAATTTAGGGTTAGCATTGACAATACGAACAATATCAGAAAAGTAAAAATTGAAACTTTGGTAAAAGTAGCTTATTGGGGTCTTTGCATAAGAGTAGCTTGGGTTTCCTTGTGAGGATAAGACGTATTTGAGAGTAGGAGAAGCCATGGGTTGTGAAGAAGGCGATAACTGAATCAGGCTTTTGGGAATTTGAGAGAGTAATTGTCTGAGAAACATTGGAAGCGGTCTGTGGGGAGAAGCCGCAACTGTTGATGAGGTAGGAAATGGTGAAAGATTGTTTATCGAAGGCGGTGGAAGTGGAGAAGAATTTTGAAAATGAAAATGATGGGTAGTAGTGTTTTGCAATAGGAGATGGACCCCATGAAGATGAAAATGAAAATGAAAATGAAGATGGCGTTGTGGATAGGAGCAAGATATTGTTCTTGGTGGAAACAAGAGCAATGGTGCTGAAGAATTTCAGCATCAGGGTAACTCAAATGATTGACGAATGAAGGAAATGGAGTGTTGGGAGTTCTCGGAAGTGGGACTCGGATGGCAAGTGACCAACGGGTGACATTGAACGATCACTGTATTACAACTTACGATCCTTACGAAAGAGAGAAAAAAGTCACTTGTCATGTTGTGGTTGATCAACGTCATCAATTCTACGTCACCTAAGTGTTATCCGTTTTTGTCATGCTAATACATGATAACACTTGAGGTGACATTGTGGTTGGTGACATTGATAAACCACAATGTCGCAAGTGTAAAAAACAAAAACAAAAAAGCTTGTGAAAGAGAAAGAATAAAGTGAGATGTGATATTGTGATTGGTCAATGTCGCCAACCATAATGTCACTTAAGTATTATCCATGATAACAAGTGTCTAAGTGCAACTCCAATGTGTTCCTTAATTAACAAGAATCAATTCCTCTTAAGTCCTCCCATAGGAGGAAAAAAAATTACTTATTAAATAACAAACAACTATATAAGAACTCTCTTTCTTGAGTAATTAACGCGTCTCACGTTTAAAAGAAGTGATAAAATATTTACAAGTTAGTCTCATTTTCAAAAGAATTAGTATTTTATGAGGTAATTTATACTAATTTTAAAAAATAAATCACTTTTGTATAATGATGTAAAGTTAGTGAAACCTATTTAAATATTTTTCAATGAAGTTCATGTTAGTGTATTATCATTGAAGTCATTGAGTCCTTAATAAGAACTTATATTAAAAAAATTTAAATAAATGAGATGTAGATACGAGGTCCATTAAATAAGTTCATATTAGTGTACTACCATTTATAAAGATTAAAAAAGAAAATAATTTATAAATTTAATATATGAAAATACGTTTATTAAAGTTTCAATGTGTTCTATAAATTATTTTCTATGAGTTTTTTAAGCATTTTTTTAAATCCTCATGTGTAATCTGTTGGAGTTTAGACCATTCATGACATTTCAAGTTTTTATAGTAGTTTATTTAAAAATAAAATAAAATTTTAAATTAACCTTTCTTTTGGGTTACTGAACCACTAAACTTCTAAGTTATATTTTTTTTATTTTTATAAACCGATGTGCCTATTAGGAACACACCATAAATATATTAAAAAACAAGATTCACGTACCAACAGTCCCTGCGACAAATCACAGCAAGCATTTTCAGCCCTTTCAAGTCCAACGGAACCCGCACACCGCAAACTATACTAGCACCATAATGAAGAGTTTCTAAAGTAGAACCACAACCCCAGACGACGACGAAGGCAGCCACTGTGGGGTTTGAAGATTGTGAACCGGAACCATGACAAAACGCAGCGGCGTAACCACTAACACCACGCAAACACCACTGAGAAAGATGAGGAAATCCATCCATCTTTACACCAGATCTTCTACCATATCCAAAACGACAACGATCTCAAAAGCAACAACCAAACCTGTACAAGTGAGACCAACACAGGAGCGGTTTGGTGACGACGCAACCGCGAGGTTGATCGCATCACCAACAGTCGTGACTACATGGTGGAAGAAGAAGGGTAAGGCTGGCGGCGGTGAGGGAATCTGTTGAGATAATGGAAGAGGTCTTGCGCGATGGTTCTGTCAAAACGAGGGAAGAGCAAGGAATGACAAAGGTATAAATTTGTTGGTATTTTTTAATCTTAACTCGACAATTGATTTGTTGAATTTGATTCATGGACTAGATTAATTGAACTTGAACTAAAAATTATGTTTATTAACTAAATTTGTCGAACTTGAGTTATATATAATTCAACCCGTTTAGCTTGACTCGATTATATATTATTTTTTTATATAATTTAAAAGGTTACACATCTACTTCTTTTATATATATTTTTTTCTAAAACAAAAAATTGTGTGATTCAACTAAGCCAGTTTAATTTAAGTTGTTGAATCGAGTTATTCATAAAATTGAAACGGATCTAATTCAAACAAATAAATAAATAAGTGACAAATGTTAGTACATTAATTGTTTTTAATTTTTTCTTCTTATAGGACTTAAACCTCGGATCTTAAGCTATTTATATTTGTTTCCTATCCAAAAATCACTTTTTTTTTAAATAATGATTTTTAAATAGTTGATGTATTATCTCCTTATTTAGAAAAAATAGATTTTAAAAAGTTAATCCTAAATCCTAATAGCTTAAACCGAATCGTAACTTGTTGAATGGCTAGCTGCCTTCAACGTTTTCTGTAGTATTTGATTTGATGCTGAAATTCATCTCCCACAGCGCTCTGGTTCCTGCCCAGGCCAATGGTTTTCTTCTCCTATTCACAACAACATCATCTTCTTCTTTCAATTTCCGCTGCATTTCCACTTCCACTTCCACTTCTCACTCTTTCACCGTCTCCTACCTCATCAACAACTGTGGCTTCACCCCACAATCCGCACTCAAAGCTTCCCGCAAAGTCACACTCTCCGATTCCCAAAAACCCCATTCAATTCTCCAATTCTTCAGATCCCACAATTTCTCTAACCCTCAGTTACGCGATATCCTCACAAGGGAACCTGGGCTACTCTTATGCGGTGACCCCAATAAGGTACTTTTACCAAAGTTTCAATTTTTACTCTCTAAAGGTGCTTCCACCTCTGATATTGTTCGTATTGTCAATGCTAACCCTAAATTCCTCTTAAGAAGTTTGCTCAATCATATAATCCCTACTTATCATTTTGTTAGAGGGTTTCTTCAATCTGATAAACAAGCCATCACATGTATTAATCGTTATGCTTCTTTTATTTCTGATTCTCGTGTCGAAACTAATGTCAAATTATTGCTTCATAATGGAGCCACACACTCAAATATTGCTACATTGTTGCGTAGTTCTCCTAGGATATATTGTTCATCCAACCTGTTGGATACTATTCAGGAATTGAAGCAACTAGGTTTCAATTCTTCAACTTCTACTTTTGTTGTTGCATTGGTTGCTAAGAGAACTGTGAACGAAACTAGGTGGGCTGAGAAAGTTCAAATTTTTAAGAAATGGGGTTGGTCGGATGAACACATTCTTCAAGCATTTAGGAGGCAACCTTACTGTATGTTGTCGTCGGTTCAAAAAATTGATGCAGTTTTGAGTGCTTGGGTTGATAAGTTAGGTTTGAATTCTTTGGATCTTGTTAATGCTCCAGGAATCTTTTTATTGAGACTCGAGAAGAGGGTTATTCCAAGGGCTGCAGTTTTGCAGTTCCTTGTATCTAAAGGTTTGAGAAGAAAGAACGCCTCACTAAGTGCACCGTTTGCTATGGCAGAGAAGTTGTTTCTGGACAAATTTGTGAAATGTTTTAAGGAGGATTCTAATCATTTGTTGAAGTTGTATCAAGAAAAAATGAATCTTGCAAATAGCATGGAGAAGAAGCCTTCATGAATGTGTAACTTCTCAATCATGGTAGCTAGTTTTCAGCAAAAGCTATTTCTTATGATATTTCAATTTCCTACAAAAAAAAATTCTTATGTTTTAAGAACAATATACTTAGATGACTATCCTAACATTCTCAATCTAGCCTCAACTAGAAGTTTATGAAATGATCTACCGATGAAAAAATGAAACTTGCAAATGCAGATAACAAGGATGGCACTTATTAGTGTGATTTTACCCGATTGTGTAACTTCTTAATCTAATTTTGTTGACTCAACTTGTCATTCCCTTGAAACACAAGTTCACTGCTGTCTACATCAGGACACTTTAGATGGTCTTGTGTGTCGGTTGATATTGGTCTATATTTGCTTGACTTCAGAGTAAATCACCTATTTGTCGTCTGAAATTGTAGGGTTTTGCCCCCTTTGAAATTTGCAAATAGACAAAACGATTTCTGAATTTGAACGACATCAAGTTTGTCCTTCTGTTCACTTATGCCGTTAGGGTATGATGTGGACATTAAGGCAAGTTCACATATAAATCAACTCAATGCCACATATTAGGGATTAAATTGTTCAATCTTAGAAAGAAATTGGATACTCATTTTGCTCTCCATCCTCTCTTCAATTATCTCTTCTCTATCTTCAGTTGTGAATTTGTAATCAAACACTGGTAAAGGAATTTGATGGATGTGCATTTTTGTTCAATCCATAAATATCAAGCTTATAGCCTAACAGGTTTTGGATCAACTTCATTTCTTATCTTCACAAAAGCTTTGTGAAAAATTATCATGGAATAGGAAACAACCAGCCAATGTTTAAAAAATGCAGCTCCAAAATTCTTGAAAAATGTTGGAATGGAACAAAATAAAATACCTTTGATTTGCATCAAAATACTCATTGCAATCAACAATGCGTCACAAACACAAGTTATTCAAAGTCTTACAAAGGCATTAGAGACTACAAAAAAGGAAACAGGGTAGAACCTGTTGTCTCAAGTAGTTTTATCGATCTAATTCAAACAAATTAAAGCAAGAGAATATTGGCTTACTGTTACTTTAATTTGTCTACCCTCTGTAAATAGAGATCCCTCGCCCATCATATTCCATTACCAATGTTTGATTTTATAGATTAAAGTAAACATCATTGAAGAGAGGAAAACACCATAATATTCGAGAAAAAGTTACCTCTGAAGCAAAATGAGTATCCAATTTATTCCCAAATTCGGACAATTTAGTCCTCCTAAGGTGAAAGATAAAATGACTTGTCAATTAGTCCCTAAAAGCAAGTATGTGTAAAAAATGAATTTTAGAATAAAAAACTGCAATTTCAAGCCACTTATTCACCTTATAGGGTGAATATCTAGCCACTAGTCTAATTGATAAAAAAATTTAAATAACTACGAAGGCGAAATCAATTTTAATCAAAAATCAAATTTGCACCTTCATATTAGTTCAGATCACTTTTGAAGTGGAATAAAAAATACACTTAAATCAAATATCTGTAAAAAGAATCGAACCAAATAATTTCATTTTTAAAAAAGTTGATTTTCCAGTTTTTGACTTATGAGCTGTTTGACCTTTTTTATATATATATATATA
>Ga0315913_1007655_pt1 | contig 12904 bp, 9 predicted proteins | sample MpolsnodulesMG_FD_207736 | JGI IMG/M metagenome (GOLD analysis project Ga0315913, IMG submission 207736) | Medicago polymorpha root nodule microbial communities from Los Angeles, California, United States - small nodules | ecosystem: Host-associated > Plants > Roots > Nodule | place: USA... | reverse complement strand
AAGTTCCTTTTCTTATAGCAATTTCTTTTCATTATTAACGGTTCCTTTATTGATGATCGTTCTTTTTTATTATTATTTTTATTATTATTATTATTATTATTATTATTATTATTATTATTATTATTATTATTATTATTATTATTATGATCATCATCATCATCATCATCATCATCATCATCATCATCATCATCATCCTTTTCCTTCTCCTTTTTATAGATTTAACAACTGTTGCGGTTAGGATCAGTTTCTTGGTGTATGCTTACTACGTGTAACGATATTAAAGTTGCATTTTTAAAATTGTTGATAATTTGACTGATTCAGATGATAATTTTATCACTAGAAATATCACTTTTTAGTGAAATTTTGTTGGCCTCTTTGTTTCTCATATATTATATTACTTGCAGTTATTTATTCTGACTTTTTATTTGCAAAAAATCACTACGCAGGATTATAACATTACTTGTTTTCTCCCTATTTTGTGTCATTACTCTGTGTGTCAATGGTGAACCTTAACCTCCATAACAAGCTAGTAAAACACATATACCACAAATATGTCCCCAGAAACCTTATTAAATTGTTGCCAATTAAATTGTCTCTTAAGGACATGCTTGCTCAACTTTGGCAGCCATGTAAAGGAGTCACCGTGAATCTTATTCATGAAAAGAAATTGTCTGGCTACCTACACCCCGGCAGTTCCAGCTTATACAACTGTCGAGATCTTTTTATTTGTTCCAACTTATTTCTTGATTCTCTTGTTAGTTGTATAAGTTGGAACTTTCGGGGTCTAGATAACCCGAGTACAATTAAAGAGTTGTGCTTCATCTGAGTTTTGATTTCTGCTTTTATGTTGATAGAGAATGAAAACAAGTGTGGTGTGGTTTTACTTTTGAATAAATATCTAATTTGCAAAATAACTAATTATTCTCTAAAACATGTTGATATTGAAATTATAGGTTTCATTAAGGCAGTACTAGGAGAGATTCTTGGAATTTATTATGATATTCGTCTAATATATCTTTTCTCCCCTGGTGTTTTGTAGCTGATTTTAATGATATTCTTGATGCTTGTGAGAAAAAAACGGTAGGGTGGAACACAAGGATCAGTTGAAGAAAAGCTTGATGGGGGTACTTGCAAAGGGGAAATGATCGTTATTTTATTTTTGAAAATGCATGTCCTTTGGTTCCCGAATTTTCATCATTTGTTGAGCAAAGGTGACAGTCTTTTGGAAATTCTTTTATCTCACAAAAACTTAATAAATATTAAGATGATCTTAATAGGAGGAGCAAAGAAATTTGTCAGCCAATCAGAAAAGAAATTGAGAAGTACAAAAAAAAATTATTTCATTGCTTTGTGGTGAAGGTTAGATACTCTGGTTGTAAATGATGATATTTTATGGAAACAGAAAAAATGCAGTCAATTAAAGCACTCTTTCATGCAAACAGTCTTAAGCGAATCTCAGTCAACATCAATGAGGTTCATCCCAAATTGAAACATATACAACCAGCCCCCACCGTTAGGCGGAGCTAACATAACAGCCACCACCATCAATCAAAACACGAACGACGAAGCAATATTAGAACCAAAAAAATTGGATCATAGCAGGGACGGATGCACGTTGGCCCTTGTGCAAGCCCGTGCCCCCACTTTGTTTTTGATTTTCTCGGTATCCTTCCTGTTCATTGTTCTCCACTCGAACAATTATATATGTAGTATCAATTATCAGTAGTGTATAGTATCTCACTAAAACTATCATTCAACCAAGAATTAACTACTAATAATATATGCATGCTATATTAAAAGCATTTTCTTCCTAAGTGATTTACTTTGTGAAAGGCAAAGAAGATATTTCATCAATAACGGTTAAAGTAGAGAATGTATATTCAAAATTTCTGCATCCGTCACTGGATCATAGTGACCCAGAACACCAACAACGACAGAAGTAGCAATGCAACTCAGATCTTGAGGATGCAGAGGACCCAAGTTGGGTCACCCAACACACCAAGACACAGTGGGAACCATGGTGGTGCCCACCAAAAAGAACTCCAAATCATGTTAATAAATTTATGAATATGAATTACTAGAAAATGATATCTTGTAGCTAATTGATTAGTTGCTTGGCTTAGGATTAGTTAATAATTTATTGGTTGCTGAAATTTGTAGCAACATTTAGAAAAAAAATTAGTGCCTTCGAAATATCACACAGATTGCTTATAAGACTTAAGAGTTGAAGTTCAAAAGAGTAGAGTTTAAAACGATAATATAACCAACAAGTCTGGTACAAAACCAATGCTATAACTGAGGCAGCCACTACTACAATCCTGCCTATTATGTCGCAAGCGATCTCTTAGCAAACCTTCAAAGACAATGAGTCCGTTGTTTACTCATGAAAGACGTATTTAATGACAGATTTTTAATGTCCCAACCATAGTTTCCAATTGCGGACCAAATAATGTGATGCAGCCGCAATATTGATGTTGCAATAGTGTCCGCAACCGCATCATAAGTAACGCAGCCGTGGCCAATACATATTGGGCGCAGCAGTCGCATAGTACCGCATCATGCCACAGACAAACTATGTAGTGCTCACTAAAATCTTTTTTCAAACTTTTCTTCTTTATATCATAGATTAATGGAGTATTTAAAAGGATTACAGATTTTTTTTTTTTATGATAGTGAGTTGATAATGATACAGATATGAAATTTTAGATTAGGAAATAGACGACATGTGAGTTATAAGATAAGTAACAAATTATAATATTTATTGCCAATAAACCCACTTGGGTTGGCCTGGTTGCGGGTAAACACTTCAGATTCAACCTCTTTTGCAGCCTCCTACCTCATCAACAATTTTGGCTTTTCCTCACAATCTGCTTCCAAACTTCGTTTCAAGTCCACCCAAAAACCTGATTCAGTTCTCAATTTCTTTAGAAATCATGGTTTCTCTGATTCCCAACTACTCGATATGATTGCCAAGATGCCATGGCTGCTTTCCTGCAAACCCTCCAAAACGGTGTTGCCAAAGTTTCAATTTTTTCACTCCAAAGGCGCTTCTACCTCTGACATTGTTAACCTTGTTAGTAAGAACCCTAGAGTCTTGTATTTAAGCCTCAAGAATCAAATAGTCCCAACCTATGAATTGTTTTTTAGATTCTTGCAATCTGACAAGGAAATTTTCGCATTGTGGAATTACAATGCAAATTTACTTTGTGATCGTTCTGTGCAAAATAACTTCACAATGCTAATTGAGAATGGAGTGTCCGACTCAAACATTAAAAGATTGCTTAGGGAACAAAGTCGGATTTTCAAGACACGTGACATGCTGAAGTCGGTGAAGGAATTAAAGGATTTAGGGTTTAATCCTTAAAAAATAACTTTTGGTGTAGCATTGTATGCCAAAACAGCTGTAAACAAAACCCTATGGAAAGAGAAAGTTGATGCCTTTAAGAAATGGGGTTGGTCTGAAGAAGATTCTCTTGAAGCATTTAGAAAGAAACCTTATTCTATGTTAACATCCATTGATAAAATTAATTTAGTGATGAACTTTTGGGTGAATCAGTTGGGTAGGGATGCTATGGCCATTGCCAAAACACCTTATATTTTGTCCTCAAGTTTGGAAAAAAGGATCATTCCGAGGGCCTCTGTTGTTCTTCTCAACAAAGGTTTGACAAATAAGAATGCAAGCTTAACTTATCCATTTGTAGTGACTGATAAGTTGTTTCTTAATATGTTTATAAAACGTTTTGAGAACGAGGCTTCTTATCTTTTTTTAAAGTTGTATGAGGAAAAACGCAATCTTGGATACACCAGGGACAAGACATGCATGTCATGATTAGGTTTTCATGTCTTTTAGACTGAATATGTTATTCTTGTTCCATATTCTATTTGAATTGTATTTGGTAAAGCAGACTGTGGTTGGATCTAATTTAGCTTTGCTTAGTTTGACAAATGCTGGTTTTGTATTGATTGACATTTCTTCAAAATCTTATTGTTTATCAGTCTTAATAACATCAAACGTTTTCCGGTACTATGTGCGAAAATTTAAATTTCTAGCATTTATGGGCATGGAATACTTCTTTTTGGAGTGTCATTTCTCCTTCCATGTTTGTATAGTCCAATAATAGCTATACCAGAATATGTTGTTGGATTTAAAATGGTTTCAAGTCGTGTTTAAATATCAGTTTTTGTTTTCTTTATATACTGTTGTTGGCATTTTGTCCATGTTCAGTATCTTATGCAACTATATTGCGTTAAACGGTAGCTTAAATTGCTTGTTTTTGGTATGTCTCGAGAGATATTTTCCTTAACTGCTTTTGGATATTATAACCTTGTAGAGTAATTTCGGGATGGATGTAATGGGAATTTAACCTCTGAAGTGGACTTACTAATTTTTGGCCCTTATAGTCTTGCCATTTGTTCACTCTGAAAGGCAACTTTTTTTTTAAGAATCTTACCTACAATGGAAGTTTTTTATTAATTGAAGCAATATGATGGAAATTTTGGTCCTTCTATGCAACAAAATCATTTTGAGATGTTGCAGTTAAGGTGTGTCGACTCGAGTGCTTTTGATTGAAAAAGATGCAGAACCATAAAGAAAATAAAAATCCATACGTTTAATTTGATTTAAATAAAATACGATATCAATTTATATAAATAACCTTGTCATAGTAATTTAATTCATTGAATTTATCTTTCTTATGTCTTACTATTCCATCTATCAGTATACACTCATTCTAGGTTCACACAATTTACTGAGAAACCCTCATGCTTTAGATTCTAAGTAATTCTTCTGAATATTTTTTTGTTGATTCTCCACGCATTGTTGTTTATACGGAAGATTTAGGTAGTTTCTGTTAACGAGAATCCTGAGCTAAACTCCAAATGAAACTAATTTTTAAGTAGCTGTTGCTAGATAATAGAGCCTTAAAAAATTTAACGATTCTCCCTAGCTCACTATTGCCATCTTTCTTACCAGTCAAAGTTTGAATCACTCGCAGACAATTCATTTTTTATCATAATATGATACTGCCTCCATTCGCGCAGCCATTCCAAAGCCACGAGCAGACCATAGTCCAGCTTCGGCTTCAGCAGGCCTGAGTCTAAACCAGGCTGTGTTAAGACTGGAGCATCAGTCCTGTGCATGTCACAGGCAGTACCCACAACCAAAAGTGTTAGAATCTGTGAATAGTTTAGGATCAATGTCGCACTTCAAGGTTCAAGTATCTGGTTTCAACCATCTGTCTCCCTCACTGCATTGGTCTCTGGTTGGGCGAACAACGCTGCATTGGCATGCTTGTTTCCGTATTTACTTTACACATTCTTCACATATTTTTGAAATGAATGCATGAATTAGTTTCAACTGCTGTATCTTCTCACAACCGCACTTTGTCTTGAATGGTTCAAGTCTTGTAATTTTTAGAGTTCAACAAATTATAACATGGATTTGTTGCATTTTATTAGCTTCAGATACCGACAGCGTAGCAGCACGGCGCTTGTATTGCTCTCCCACAACCCCGTTTTCACGGTTTATGCTGTTCGCATTTCTCTATTGGTTTTATTCTTATTGTGCTTCTGTGAGCGTGATTGGATCCGGGAAGGCAATTGCTTGGATGTTCCCCTAACCCAACCCGGAGGTTGAATCGATGCACAACTATTTGTGTTTTTGGTATTTGCAAAGTAATTAAAATTGCAACTAGAACCTAAAATCAGTTCGAACAAAGTAACCTAGTCTGGTGTAGCTTAACTAATGACATAGATTATTGGACTAAACAAACAGGGAAGGAGAAATGACACTGTCACAAAAAAGTATACATGCCCATAATTACAAGAAAAGTTCAACTTTTACAAGTATTACTGGCAAATTATTAGGTATTATTACGAGTACGACTGATATACATCACAATTTTGAAAAACTATCAATCATAACAAAACCAACATTTGTCTGAGTGGGAAATGAAACAAGTTAACTAACCTAGCTACATTCACTGACTGTATGAAAAAGTATTCAAATCAAATACGGAACAAGATAACAAATTGAGACTAAAATACCCTGCGGAGATTCGTGACATGCCAATTTAGTCCCTGGTGTGTGCAAGATTCAGCTTTTCTTCATAGAGCTATAAGAGATAAGATGACTCCTCCTTAAAACGTATTATGTATGTGTCAAGGAACAACTTACCGGTCACTACAAATGGAGTAGTTAAACTTGCATTCTTTTTCCGCAAACCTTTCTTTAGAAGATATTGCACAACAGAGGCCCTAGGCATGATAGTTTTCTCGAGACTATAACTAATAACCCTTGGTACTTTGGCAATGGCCATAGCATCCCAACCCACTTAAATAAATTATAATATTTATTGACAATAGAAAATAAATTCACAACACTATCCGCAATCACAGTGGCTGCAACCACGACCGAGCCTGTAGATTAAAACTATGATCCTACCATTATGTAATTGTGAAATAGTTATATATCTTTGAAATGTAGTGTCAATTTGATTTGGTCTGCAAAATTTGTATTTCAATGGATACTTTTAAACAGGAAGTTGCTACAAATGTTTCCATGGAAACCTTAAAGAGAGACATAAATAGAGTCATATACTGTAACTGTAACTGAAGAAATCTGCTATATAGTTCCAATAAGCCACATTCTTTTGCTTCCTAGCGTTCCCCCATGTTCCATCCATAACAACACCAGATGTGCTTGAAGTTGGGATTCTCGATCTGTAATTCAAAACAAATCAACTTAAACAGGAAAGTGAAAAATAAAATGCACACATATTAGCTCAATTGCTTCGACAACATTATCCTATTAAAGATACTCCCATTTCTCTCGCCCCTAATTACCTAAATCGCGGTATGCCAAATCATATCACTTAAACACTTCAAATCGAGCCAAACACACACCTTTCGCCACACTAAGGATACAACATTACAATCTAACAAAAGGTGATATGATGTTTCCACTCCATTATTACACAACACACAAGTTAAAGAGGCATCCGGAGGCAACACATTGCGAACAACAAGATTTACTTTCGACGGGATTCTATTAAGGAGTAAGGTCCAAGAGAAAGCAATAACTTTTGTTCGCGCGGAACACTTCCATATATAATCAAAAACCTTTTCCATCATAGTCAATCCACCCTCAACTAACAATCTCTCCTCTAGCACCTTATAAGATGATCGAACCGAGAATGACCTACCCTCATCCGGAATCGACCACCAAACATCCTCCTCATCCACCCCTCTAAAACCTCGAAGGACACCTAACAAACCATTAAGTAGCCCCACTTCCCAATCAAAAGGTACTCTCCTCCAAGATAACGCCCATCCCCCCATACCTTCCCTCAACCCCCAACCAAGAGAGATTGATCATCTTTCTGGGAGATTCAACTTATCATCATTATCAACATAAAGAAAATGCATCTTCTAATATATAATAAATAATAAATGAAATACCAAAACAAATTCATTTAATCAAGGGATAGTAAAACCATTGACAGTATCCAATAAATAATCATTCACCAAACAAATCACATAATATGAAAATAATCACACGATATATTACACAACATATACACACAGATTAACATAAATTCAAAGTAATAATTCGTTAAATCAAAACTTACTTTTCAGCAAATCGAAACCAAACTTTCAACATGATTCTTAGAATGGGCCCAGCCTGCTCGACTGGTAATAATTCTATCTACTCTACCATCTCTCAAATTATAGATGGTGGCATGTTCATCTTGGTTGTTTGCCATTATAAGTGTATTATTATCCTCAGATAGGTGCAACGGTAACCATGATATCAGTTGAAGATTCTGATAACTAATTGTAAGGAGTTTAATCCAAGACTCTTCAACTCCTAATTCCTTCATCTGCCATATAACGAAATCGGTTTTCTTGAAATCATGACAAAAACAAAGATTATTCATCAACACACAGATCGCAGGCTCAAGATGTGGCACTTCATCAAAACCCTGAGGGAGAAGTACCCTAGTGTATGTCTCAGTACCAAAATCAAGTGAAACAATCACAAATTGACTAAGAGTAAAACACTTGCTATCATAATTCCAAGGCTGATTGAAGCAATTCTCAAGTGCCAACCAATTAACACTGCCACTAAAATAAACATCATGATTTATAACAGCTACAGTAATATCTTCAATATCTCTCCAAACATTATCACCCAAACTGAAAACCCTAACTCGGGTTCCATTTAATTTAGTTTTACTGTCAAAAAATAAACCATACATCACCACTTTATAAGTGTCACTCGAACTATCATAACCAAAAGTATACCTCTCCATGGGATACATATTCTTCCGATTTTCGTTAGAATACCAAAACTCTTTAGATAGTATCCTTGTGGCTGGGTTATAGAAATGAAGACAACTCATTCCGCTCTTCATGTAAGCATGATAGTTAACGCATAACAATCCATTACAAGAACCAACGAAAGAACCAACGTACATAATATCCCATGAATAGGAAGGATCTGCGGCAATGGTGAATGGAGAATTATGTAGCAACCGACTTATGGGGATAGTTATGACACGCTTGTGATCCATTGCTAGAAGTGCTAGGTATGGCTTTCGTGCTGATCGATCAAGGTGCATTTTGATGAACCTTGGATCAGAGATTAGGGAGTTCCAAGACTTGCTCACACACTTCATCTTTATCAGATGTTTAACTGTAAGGAATGAAAGCAATACAGCGATGAGTTCTTCGGGGAGAAATACCGGTGATAGAGACCGAGTATTCATGGTTTTGGTCCCTGATGGAGACTGAGTTCTTCTTCTTTGGATTGCTTTCTTTTGCATGGTGTTCGGGTGGCGGTTGTTTGGATATTGTTCTTGTTGGATATTTTTTTGGTTCTGACTGCTTATGAAAATAAGTAAATAGAGATAGTGACAGGGAGAAGAGAGATTCATCTAAATCTCAATGCAGCTTTATTTATAGGGAAATAAATTAGCTTATGAACTAAGCTCAATAACCTATTAATATGCCCATTAACCTATTTGCTATTTAGACATCCACTATTAATATTTATAACACATATCTTTATCTTGATTATTTTTTTATTTTTCTTTTTTATTTGAAGGATACTATCTTGTTGAATGTGTACGTTATTTATATTCTATATTCTCCGATTATAAAATTCAATAACTATTGAAATATACAATCTTATCTTATTTTAATTATTTAACATGTAATCAAACTTATATTTTTGTATCTTTTGTTTCAATTTTTTCCTATTTCTCTTTTTAAAAACCGTCAATTAAAACAAAATAAAACAAATTCAGCCAATTAAAACAAATTTGCCCTCAATCAAAACAATTTTTCCTAAAATAAATCACCTTACAAACAAATTTTCTTGTAACTCACTTTTCACTTCTAACTATCGAGTCAAAAACAATCTCCAATATCAACAGAATTTTTCCTCTATTATTAATCTTGATTGACATGGCATTTTTTGATGATTTGACACCTCAATATTTTTTACTCTTTTGTGCCTTTTTCTAACAGAAAAATCTTTTTAGAGGGAGAGAAAACAACCGGTCAAAAAACAAATTGAGATTATTTTATAACAAAAAATCTTTTTTATTTAGTCTTTTAAGGAAAAAAAATCACTTTTAAGAGTAAATATGGGTCAAAATAACTTCAAATGAGAAGTTATTAAGAGTAGTTTATCAAAAAATTAGGTTTTTTTAAAGGAGAGAGAAAATATGGGTCAAAATATTGAACTAATTTTATTACGAAAAAAATATTTTTTATATAGTTGCATCCAACCAAGCTAAATTATTTTTTAAGCAAAAAAAGGTATTTTTGTTACGGTAAATAAACGCAGAATAGATTCTGATTTTTATAAATTTACTTAAAAAATAATCTATAAATCATTCAATGTCAAAATCACTTTTATTTTTTTTAGGAAAAAATCACTTTTGTTTTAATCCTTGACAAACAGACCCCAAATTAATTTTTGTAAAAAAGTTATTTTTATTATGATAAACAAACATAAAATAGATTCACAATTTTTATAAAAATCAATAAAAAAATAATCAAATTATTGAATGTCAAAATCACATGTATTTTAAACCGTAACAAATGCTCTATGAGGCCTTTTATTCTAACTTTCTTAAGAAACAAAATCGCTTTTTTTACCTCTAGTCACTTTTAAAAAAAAATCGCTTTAAAAAGTATTGTATTCATTTGTTACAATTTAGAAAGAAAAAAATCAGCATCTACTTTAAAGAGTAGATTATATAGGCCATGTAATCACTGATTAGATTATATAGTCCATGCAATCACTCAATTTCTAATGGATTACGGGGGATAAGTGCAATGTAATAACCTATTAATATGCCGGTTATCTCACCCCAAAACTTGAACATTGCTCGTCCTCGAGATATGTAGCTCAAGTATTTACCCAGAAGTTCCAAATCCCTAGCCCTTCATAGTTGTCATGCATTTGGTCTTTCTTGAGTAGGTTTAACCTCGACAATAGTTACTCTAGTAAACTCTAGTCATCCCCCCTAACAACATAACCTAGATTATACCCCCTACGCTGGAATTTTGTGTGCGTGTGTGTGTGCAGTCAAACTTTTTATTGCTCTTGTGTAAACAACACCCTAAAGAAATTTGTGTTTATAGATATTCAGTTACATGGCAGCCTCAAAGTCACTTATTTATTAGAGCATGAAGCATCAATTTTGGGGTGAGAGTAAGGGTGAGTCACTCGCACCTTACGACAATAGCTTTCTCTTAATTATGGGGGACAACCCACCTATTTTGGGGGTGAGAGTGGATGTGAATCACAAGCACCTTACGAAAAAAGCAGTGCACTTCTGAGAGGCTATAGGTTGACCCCAAGTAAAATTGTCCAAAGTTGTAGCTCCTTTTCAGCACCATTTGACTAAGTCGGTTTATGGGTGCGCTTCATCTTCACAACTTGTAATGGGTTGGGAATAAGAGGGAGTTCAGAAGATGAGACTAATTCTAAAAACTAGAAACTAATCGAACCTAAAAAAAGTTGCGAAAAAATTAAAAATTAGAAAGATAAAAAATCTAACTTAAAAATAAAGGAAAAAAATAATCTAAGTATATACAAAATAAATTAATTGAATCGTCTTGTTGAAATATTGATGACTAAGTCAAATCTTCTCCACATGGATTGTCGTTTTAACTAGGCAACTAGTTAAACTTATTAAGTCAGTAAATAAAAGCAATAAAATGGTGGAAGTTTGCAAGTTTGATTAGATTGCACAAATTAGTTCAGTCGATTGAGGAAAATTAAAGGGTTTTTAGTGGCGATTAAGATTATTTGAATCCCATCTATTTCCTGGTTGGATTAATGCAAGAAATTATCCCTTATGAAATCAAGGTTCTTATAAGTGGTTAGTTCCATGAGATCTAACATCCCACCAGATGTGAAGTAGCTCTTCTATCACCCTAAAGGTCATACATGCAATACAGGATATAAGGTTATCAAGCCTATAGAGATCAGTCAGATAGTTTATTAAAGCAGGGAGTTACTTTCTCATAGGTAATTGAAACATAATCATAGTAGAGATTTCTAAATTGTCCTCTAAAGGAAACATTTTTACTTATGAGTCTTAAAATTTCATCACACACCCTTACTTGTACCTAGAAGATTTAATTGATGGGCATAACTCAATCTTACTAAGGGGAAATAATAATGTTCATATGCAACGTTTCAAAATTATACCATCTGTGCAACTTATTACTATGTTTAATCACAATTCATAAGTATGTCACACTCCTTAAGATTTCTGAAAAAATTAAGCCTTTTGCATATAAAAATTAAACATATCTCAACACTGAATTAATTCGATCCAACAAAGAAATATAGTTTCATCTTAGAACCCTAATAAATACGTGTTTGGTTACGCATGGTAACTAAAGACAAATTTCAAAAGAAATAATACATATTCTAAGAACAAAGGTTGAGGAGAGACTCCTCGGTTGATGCTCCTAGAGTTTGCTTTCCTCTTAAACCTCCAAGTTTTGAATGAGAATCCGTGAATGAAATCTCTTGTATTTATAGGCAAGTTATCAGTTGGGTTTGGGTTGAAAAACTAAACTTTTTCCCCAAACTTGCATGAAAAATATAGCATTTACCTATTTTTCCCTAGAACAGCATGTGCCCCCACACTAGAAGGCCCGCGCCCCACGCGTAAAATAGAGATTGTGTTCTCTGTTTTGCACACCGGAGGCGCATGGAGGCACACTGTGGGAATGTGGCTTCAGCTCCCAATGTGTTTTTGCCTTTTTTTATTCGTCTTTTCGAGTACTTTCTTCTTGCGAATTAGGCTTGGGGCAGAATTCCACCAACTTGTAATGTCTTCAGAGGCCTCTAGAATCTTCATTCATATCTTCCATCTCTTTACGAGGTGTCTTTCTTTGCTGAATTACATGATTTTTCGATAAAAACACCTATGAAGAATGTCCAACCTTCCATCCTTGTACCAAAACAACATGGGTACTAGTAAAACTGTTTTTTTTTTAAAGAAACCAATTTTTGGCTCTTGATTTTTTATTTAATTTTTTGTGTAGACCAATTTTTATGGTTTATCTACATTTTTGATTCTTTTTCTTTTCTTTTTGATGACCATGTTTTACTAATACATCACCCAAAACTTAAAATGTTGTTAATTCCAAAAGACAACCCCAAATTTAGTTTCAAATCCTACCAAGTTATAAAAAAATTCTATCTAACTCCAAAGATGTAAAATATATGACATTATAGGTTCAAAATTTGTGACATGATTCGCTACTTACTAACAATAAAGAAATATTACATGGGGTTTAAAGGAGTTTAACAAAGGAAAATAATAATAATAATAATAATAATAATAATAATAATAATAATAATAATAAT
>Ga0315913_1007653_pt1 | contig 12908 bp, 7 predicted proteins | sample MpolsnodulesMG_FD_207736 | JGI IMG/M metagenome (GOLD analysis project Ga0315913, IMG submission 207736) | Medicago polymorpha root nodule microbial communities from Los Angeles, California, United States - small nodules | ecosystem: Host-associated > Plants > Roots > Nodule | place: USA... | reverse complement strand
GATCGTGCCATTGAGTCAAGGTATATGTGAATTGTGCCTCTGATGTCTTTCCTATCTCAGCATTATGCTTTTAATACAAATAAAAATTCAAGGATGGTCTGTTATTACTATGATTCCTTATGAGTTTATAATTTAGTTAAGTGACATCATGTTAATTATACTTTGTAATTGTGTTCTTAATCTAAAGATTGCTGTCAAAGTGATAATGCAGAAATTTGACCTCCTATGTGTTGAATTTTTTTATGCTTATACAGATGAATCTAATGAGGAGTGCAAGGAGCAATCTATTGGAGATTCGCTAAGTTAGGGACTTATTTATTAGTTTATGCTTAAGATAAGCTGGACTTCTATATGAATCTTCTTCCGAAAGCGGAGCAACGTGTTGTTTCGGCTTGGAAGAAGTTGAATCAACTTCCTTTGTTTCCTAATGTTGCAAACATGGTTTTGCCAAAAGCTGCTTACTATAGTGAGAAGTATAATGAAGTTGTTTAGTTTTATTTTAAAACTGTTTAGTTTCTAGTATAATAGGGTGACTTGAATGAGAATCAAATTCTATGACAATATAATTTGATATTGATTCTATTATGTGCTTGTTTGTACCCTTTTTTAATCGTTATAGTTCTATTATGTGACTTGAATAAGCTGTTTTGCATAAATAAGTTGTTTGGAATAAGCTGTTTTTAAAAATGAGATCGTAATAAGTTGTTTTGCATAAATAAACTGTTTTTTAAAATGAGATCTTACTAAGTTGTTTTGCATAAATAAGTTGTTTCGAATAAGCTATTTTGTATAAATAAGTTGTTTCGAATAAGGTGTTTTGTATAAATAAGTTGTTTCGAATAAGCTGTTTTTTTTAAAAGAGATCATAATAAGCTGTTTTGCATAAATAAGTTGTTTCAAATAAGCTGATTTTTTAAAAGAGATCATAATAAACTGTTTTGCATAACTAAGTTGTTTTTTCAAAAGAGATCGTAATAAGTTGTTTTGCATTAATAATTTGTTTTGCATAAATAAGTTGTTTTTAAAAAAGTGATCGTAATAAGCTATTTTGTATAAGATAAGTTTTTTTATATAAGCTATTTTATATTTGGAATTTAGGTTTATAAAATTTTGTTTAAAAAAATAATACACTTTGATTTATGGATGGGATGGATTATCCATCCATTAAAATCTAATAATGGATGGATTGGATGGTATTTTTTAAGGAAAAAAAAAAAGGATTGTAATGGACTAATGGACCTTTTTTGATCCATCCATTAGGATCCAAATCCATATCCATCCAATCTATCCATTTTGCCACCCCTACTCTAAATACCATACACTAAAATCTCTAAAAAAATTGAAGAGAATTTTTTATGGTTAATTTCTTCTAATACTCATTTTTTCAGTCTTTTTATGTGCAGATGTAATTACTAGAGTATTTATACTATACCTAGTTTGTCTTTCTCCTTTATAAAACAGTGGTATCTAACTTTGACCACTCTTTTTTTACGTTCTAATATTGTTAGAAATGAGATGGCATAGGTTGGAATTCTAGTGCGAGTGATTAGTCTCACGTCAATTAGAAATAATATAGACAAAGAATATATAAAAGATGTGATAATATACTCAATACCTTAAAGTAAAATGAATCATTACATCAAAATTATTTATGGTGGTGGAGGCGGCAATAGATTTTTGACTTAAACACACTTTTCACCCTCTAAGTTTGCAAAAGTAGCAATTTTAGTCCCCTTTTAAAAAAATGGCAAAAATGACCCCATGTTTACCCCCTTTTGCAAAACCTCAATTTTGATCCAGTCAACCATATGTGGCATGCCACCTGTGTATTTTTTTTAATTTTTTCTTTTTTTTAATTGGAAATTCCACAAGTTAATAAAATGAAATTAAAAAAAAAAAGAAGAAAAATTGGAAGAAAAATAGAGAAGGCAAGTGCAAACATTCATCAATTTTCATTTCATCAATTTTTCATGTGTTCTTCCCCAAAACTTTGATCTTCATGATTATGTGTACTTCGACAAAATCCAGATCTGAAGAACAACTTATCATCATCAATTGTTTGGTCCCAAAAAAAATCATTCTCATTAACTCTCAAATCTTCAAACTCATGACTTTCATCACGAAATCTGGAAAACAACCATCCAATTAACCCAAACTCAGCATACAAACGCATATTTGTTGTTCCCAAAACCTTGAAATACAACCTTCAATTGAAACTCAAAAAATTAATAGATAAAAAAACTGGAAAAAAAAGTGGAATCGATTTGGATGAATCGAAACATTAAGAAAAACAGTGATTACGTACAAAACGAAATTGAAGTGCGATTGAAGATGATTAGAGAATGGATCTACGGAAAAAAAATGAAATTAGAACAAGGATTGTGGAATTTTTATGTTTGAATTTATTTGGTTTAATTATCATAGAGTGAAGCTTCTGCTTTAGTGGATTCTCGTAGTGCTAATGGTGGTGGTGATGAGAAGAAAAAGAAGAAGGTTGTTGGAAAGTTGTTCGTGCAGCAACAATTAATGGTTATGGAGATGGTAGAAGAAGGGATTCATTGATGAAGAAGACAATACTTTGGCAAATGGGAAACAACAAAAACACGCGACCCTTTTTTTTTTTTCATTTAAGTTTTTATTTATTTAATTCTATAAATGATCATGTGGCGTTGACCTAGTCAAAATTGAACTTTTGCAAAAGTGGGTAAACATAGAGGGTCACTTTTGTCATTTTTTTAAAAGAGGGCCAAAATTACTACTTTTGCAAACTTAAGGGGTGAAAAGTGCGTTTAAGCCTTGATTTTTAAAAACCATAATATTTGAACACCCTATTTAAAAGTGTCAATATATAGTAACTTAGTAAGGTTTCAAAATGACGGTGTGGGTTATTGGTTGTATAATTCAAACTATGGATCCAAAATATCATATGAGTCCAAAGGATCATATAGGTCCATAGGGTCAGCACCCCCTGCAGATTACTGTAGAGGATGCGATGGTTAATTAGTATAGTGTCCAATCGCCATGATGTATAGACTAGATTATCACAAATTATTAGATATTAGTTAGTTGAAGTTACTAACTAGTTGATATTAGTTAATTAGTTAGAGATTAACTTGATCATAGAGTTTACTTGCTAGCCAAAAAACCATAGTTTTTTTTGTTCAAAGAAAGTAACCATAGTTAGTTAGCATAACCATCTCTATACATCTAATTATTGCATTTTACATAATATACACCTACAATCCTCTATTTAATAAACTCTCTTTCTCAGTCTTCTTCAAAGTTATTATTCACCTCTTGTTAGTGTGTAGCTTTTCAATTCGATATCGGTTACTACTTGAATCAACTTTAGGGGTAACAAACGATCAACACAATTTGCTGCATATAATTTTGAAAGTCTTCGCTAACATATTTGTGACTTTGAGATAGGCAACATGACATATGTGCATATAGTGATATGTGCGCCATGAGCCACTTAACATACACCATCGACATGTCTAGCTATGTTATTTATTTATTTGCAAAAGTCTAGCTATGTTAGATGGTGACCAAGACTTTTTTCTTGAGAATTAAAAAGGAACAAGACTTACACAGAAGGACTGAATTGATTTTAATATTGTGCAAGAATTAGACACTAACTTGCCTAATATGTCTGTTTTCAAAAAATAATACTTTACTTTATTAATGCTGTGTCTAGCATTTCTTAAAAAAAATGTTGTGTCTAGCATATTAGGCATTTTTTTTTACTTCAATTTAATTGTTATTGCCTTTTTTGGTAATGGCTGGGGTTTGAACCGCAGACCTTACATATTTTATGCATTGTCCCAACCAACTGACCTAAACTCACGAGGACATTTAATTGTTATTGTCTAACATGCCTAATACGTCTGCTTAAAAAAATGCCTAATATGTTAAATAGGTAGGCATTAACAAATTAATAATCGTATTCTCCTACAAAATAAAAATAAAAATCGTATTCGTTTTTATGTTTTTTTAGTATTTTCTTCTTATTATTTTTTTTAAAAATAAAATAATAATAAATATTTTTATAGGGAAATAACAATAACTAGATTTTTAACTGGCCTACTAATTTTTGTTGACAATGTATTATTTTATTGATACCTATTCTTTTTGAAAAATATATCTGACCTATTCTTGATTCTGTCATTTAACAATATATTATTTTTATTTTATAATTTAAATTAGGAGTCTAGTCAAGTTTGGACTATTATGTGCTTCTATTTGCCAAAAGTTTGGATTATTCTGTGCTCCTTTCCCCACTATACAATCAAAAGAAAAGACAACAGAAAATAAAACACAATTATGGTTTCTCTAAACTTTTGATTAAAGCAAGAAAAGGTGTTTCACTCGCAAGGTATTTTGGAGTTTCAACGTGTTTAGAGAGAAGAGTTTGCGAGAGTTAAGTATATATTTTGACTTTGTAAAAAAATAAGTATATATTTAGATATTTAAAATAAGGGTCATGTTAACTTGTACCAAGGACACAAGTTAAGAAACTTAAAATAGAAATTAAAAATAAATTTTATATTGAAAGTATAACTTTTACAACTTTTAAGACATTGAATGCACAAGTTTCAAGAAAAACTTTCTACATTTAATTTCTTAACTTATATCCTAAGGGCACAAGTTAATATTTCCCTTAAAATAATTTGAAGAACAATACATTAAATAATCATATAATTAATATCTCAATTAAGCTTAATTCATTTTTAAATACATGCATTTTAGAATATATTTAAGGTTTAAATGTAGTTTTGGTTCCCAAAGTTTCATTATTGTCTAAATTTGGCTCATTAAGTTTGATTTCTAGTCCTTTAATTTCACATTTGTTCGATTTTAGCATTTCAAATTTCAATCGCTCTATTGTAGCTTCTAAAGTTTACCCATTTGCTTCCCCGTTAACATTTTGACTTAAAAACACTCATGTGACAATATAAACTAAAAAAAACTTGTTTTGAAAAAGAAAAAAAAAGACCAACATGCGACACTTACTCAATCACTCTTTTTTTCTTTTCTTTTCTGCTTATCCTTTTCTTTCATCATACTCTCTACGACTGCCATTGAACGTCCGTCCTTCACTATGAACTACCACAATTCTCAGTCTTTATCTTCTTCACATCTTATGCTTTTCATTACTCAAAACCCCCGATTCATTACCTTAATTTCAAAATAACAAACAATTGAATATTAATTTTTATAAAATATAAGTCATGTGATACTATTTAATGTTTATTTTAAATAAATGTTTGCATTTTCAACCTCACCAATCAAAATCAAACACTTGTAAACGAAATGTCACATTAGCGATTTCCGTTAAAATGTTACTAGATGACGATCATATGCAAATGGGATGAACTCCGGAGGCCAAAATCAAACAATTGTAAAACTTGAGAGTCAAAACTACATTTAACCCCATATTTAATTTCTCAAAGAAGACTTGACACAAAAAAATAATTCTCAAAGATGAGTAAGTTTTTCTCTTCCCTCCTCTCCAAATCCCTTAATCAAAACATATCCTAATAATATGTCTTAATTTATGTGATGGAATATTAGAATGAAATGACAAATATTCTATTATATGGATATTTAAGAAACGACAAATGCTATATATCGCAACAATTTTGTCCCGATGGCATCACTGCACTGTACATGTCCACTGTAGCAAAGTCTTGTACTTACATCCATCCACTCATGTATTGTGTGACAGGATTATCCAGCGATGACATTACGTTCGCAATTAGTTTGTGAAAGGGACGTTGTCATTATATAACACTCTTAAGAGACTGATGTGAATGGGGTGGTGTCATCCTTATAGACATAATGGAGTATTATCTTCAATTAAATGAAAAATTTGTTTCTACTAGCTAGGTAAGTCAAGTCTCAATCTCTTTGTTATTGGTCTGGATGTTATGCTGTATTTGTGACGCTTTGTATGCTTGCTTTGTGTAAGCACATGCCTCTGGTTGAACAAGTTTACCAAAATAAGATAATTTTAACTTTTATCTTGCAGTGATGAGAGGCTCAAATATAGTTGATGATAATTGTAGTGGTTGGATTGGACTGCATAGGTTGCTTCCAATTGATGACATTTATTAAATTGAGTTTATAACTGGTATTCTTTTTCAATAGGTTTCAGATCAAACGAATTATCCAAGTCAACACGCTGAGATGGAAGAGTGGACAAAATTTATAAGTTAATTTTATCTTGATGGAGTAAGGTTTAGAATTTAGGGAAAATCATATGATTTCGTACTAAGGTCCCGTTTGGTTTGAGCTTATGAAAAATAGCTTATGTAAATAAATAAGCTTTTATTTTAATTTATAAGTTCTCACTAACGAAAATCGTATCTTCATAAACTGTTTTTTCATAAATAACCTTAAAAACTTATAAATAATACATAAAAACTTATTTATTTGCATAAGCTGTTTTATATAAACTCTAAAATAAGCTAATCCAAATGGACCCTAACTTTAAAATTGTTTTTTGGTACCAAAAAAACATATTTGACATTTTATCAACAGCCCAAAACAACCGTAGCTATAGGCTATAGCGACAGTAAATTTCCATGGATTTAAATCAATGTCCATTCCGTCGGTATAGGTTTATGGCCTATACCTACGGTTTTTGGACCTTTATCTAAGGAGTTTTGCCGTCACTCTAGTTAAGGGGGTTGATCTGCTAGAGTAAGCATCACTAGAATCAAGTTTTCTAGATTTGGATTTAGGAGTGATCTCAAACTCTAGTGTCAATGTTCTTGATGAGTTCACACGTGTGAGGAAATTTTTCTACATAATAATAGAAAAATACCATTTTCCATCAATGATATAATCAGCTACAATGGAATTGAGCCTTGAAACAGTAGAGCGACCAAGATCCAGTGAGGACGTTAGCTATACGATTTTGGAGTCATTCGTTTGACCACAAATTGACAGTTGTGTCGTACCAATTTTCCAATTACCTCTTGAATTTCCAATCATACTCTCTTAAACCAGCGAAATGCCCCATCACAACTTAATATTTGCTCTTTTTGTACCAAAAGAATCATGTTTGTTTTGTTTTGTTTGTTTTAAGTTTATCAAATTTATTTATTCGGAATAACATTTCTTAGAATATAAAGATGAGAATTTTATTTTAAGATATATAGGAAAAAATGTTTGTTTAACATTATAATATTCCCGAAAATCATAAAAATAAGGATACATATGAATTTATTCCTATGACACTTTATTCCCACCTTTTTCTTTGAGGAAAATTTTATATTCACAGGAGCATTTTATACCTAAGAATAAAATTCAATAAATTTGTAACAAACATAAACATACATATTTCTATCTTCTTATTTCCAACGAATATAACTTCAAACAAACACACCCTTATATTATTTACTCTCTATTTCATTAATTATGAGTGTCATTTCGGTAAAAAAAAAAAAATTAATTATGAGTGTCACATTTGCAAAAGAGTTAACCAGTTTCTTTGAAAGAATGCACAGTCCCACCAAAACACAAGGTAAGAACTGGACCAAAACAACACCAATCAAAACCACACAAATAAGCTAACGTGGAGGCCTTAAGGCCTACAAACGTAACTAAAGGACCACAAGGGTAAAGAAAGAGACAAATATATTCTAATTATTTTTTTGAAAGAAAATATATTCTAATTATTATTTGTATATTATTTTGAAGTCAATATTATCTACTTTAATTTGATGATAATGATGAATAACATCAATATTTGACAAGATACATTTGAGGTGTTGGCTTGTTTAGTCTTGCAACCTTAATATAGAGGTTAAATTTTCCCAAAAATTGTTGTAAAAGTATTAGCGCCATTTCAATTAATCCGATGCACGGAGGCCGGAGCACCGATTAAAGATACCAAAAACGGAAATTATTACTAAAAAAGGAATTTTTTTTGATTTTTTATGGATTAATTACAGAATTTTCAATGCAATAACTATTATATAATTTTCTTTTTTAATGTCCTTAACCAGTACTTTAGAGGCACCGGTTATCGTTTCCCTAACCTAATTTGGTAAAAAGAGTTATTCAATTTCTTTTATTTTTGTTTCTTCAATTAGATTGTAACAATTAAATGTAACATTTCACAATGTGAAGAGAGTTACCATCATCATTGACTTCAATGCTACATTGTAGTTTCTACTCGGTTTCATAGAAACATCACAGAACAAAGTGTTGAAATTATCACGCATTTAACTTTAGTTGAAAGTGAAAGGAGAGGAATTGAATGAATCAACTCTATTACTATTAATTTTAAGTTGACTAAGTCAAGTCTATATTTTATCGCTCCGAAACCAATCTTATTACTCACACTTGTTCCACCACATACTCAACAATGAAACCTTTGCTTCATCATTCTTCTTCCATTGCTATTTTCTTTTACTCCATATTGATGATCTCAATCATCAATATTCCAAAGTGTATTTGTGATGATAATAACCAATACACCAACTGCAGCAAAACTTTTAACTGTGAAAGCAACATCACAAATCTAGAATATCCCTTCTGGGGAGAAAATAGAGGAAATTATTGTGGTGTTTCCGATCCTAATATGAAGCTTACATGCGAAGGAAAAGTCCCGAAGATAACAATCAATTTCGTGAAATATCGTATTCTTGAATGGAACAATGCAACACAGAGACTCAGAGTTGCAAGAGATGATTACTGGAGTAATATCTGTGCCTTGAGTGACAATCATAAGAATAGCACATTCAATAACACTCTTTTTCAACGTTATGGTAATACTTCTTCTAAAGTAACTTTGTTGTACAATTACAATACAAGTTTACCGAGGAGTGTTGTTGAGATTCCAATTTTGGAAACTCAAGCTGCGAAAATTGCAACGGTTAATGATGTAAACCAAGCATTAGAAAAGGGTTTTGAGTTGAAATGGACGGGAAATTATGGAGTGTGTCAGAAGTGCGTTGATTCCGGTGGAGTATGTGGCAACAATGGAGGAATTGAATTCAAATGTTTCTGTAAGAATGGAACTTATGCCTCTACATGCAGTTCACCATTGCCCTTATCCTCAAGTATGTAAATATTATCACTTTCTCATCAAACTCCTATATTTTTTTTGTTTCTACAACTAAGTTGTAATATTGCAACTTACCCCCTAATATGTTAGGAATTTAATTAATGTATAGTGAAAGGTATCATCCTGAAGCAGAGCTAAGTAATGGCATTGGCCACTGATCCTTGTTTTCCACCAAAAGCGAACTGAAATTTTCTTTATTTACATATTGACATCGTGTTTTCATGGCTTTCCCGAATCTTTTATATCGCGAGATATAGCATTGATCAATGGCTTATGCGTAGAGTTAAGTAGTAATTAGACATTTTTTTGGGTCCTTATGATCGGGAGCAATTGCTTGATCACAACATCAAATAATATTGATTTGGACACACATATATAAAAATGAGTCATACTAGCTCTGGTTTTGATAATAAGCACAAATAACTAACTCCTTACTTATTAGAAAATATAGTCAAGTGAAATAGTTGTGCTAATCTCATAAAAAGTAAGTGTATTTTCGAAGTATTCTTATGTGAGGTTGTTCGATATAAATGAAAGAGTCATCGAAAAATAAAACTTATACTGATTGAGTGTCATTTTAGAAATGACAATATAACATAGAATCAAAGTAGTTACATGTTTCTATAGGCTGTGCATTGTCCAAAGGCTGCATTCTTTCTTTTCTGTTTTCCCTATCAAAATCAACATGAATGTGGTGTTAAACATTGCTTTTAGCCCAAAAACATCCAAATTTTGCTCTTTCATCAAAGCATACAATAGTGGCATGTATAAGATTTTTGGAGGCTATTTCTCTTCTTTGCTGCTACAAAATGCAAAGCAATGAGAGTATAAATGAGCATTTCTCTACTAAACAATGCATGTATAAGTTATATCTAATTTGATTTTTGAATTGTAGGGTCAAAAAGGGACAGGAGGTTAATTGTGATTGGTAAGCATAATAAACAGTATCATTTTCTCTAATTTGTGTTTCTCATCCCACTTTCAGGTGGCGTTAATTGTATTATAAAGGAACTGCTAAAAATTATTTATATGTTCTTTGCATAAATTCAGGTGCTTCAGTTGCTGGATTTGGAGTAACAATGTTCTTTATAATTATGATCAGTTGTTACTTTAAAAAGGGTATACGTAGACCGCAAATGACTATTTTCAGGAAAAGAAGAAAACACGTTGACAACAATGTGGAGGTTTTCATGCAAAGTTACAATTTATCGATTGCGAGAAGATACAGTTATGCAGAAGTAAAAAGGATCACAAACTCATTCCGAGATAAATTAGGCCACGGAGGATATGGTGTTGTGTACAAAGCAAGTTTAACAGATGGTCGTCAAGTGGCGGTGAAAGTAATAAACGAGTCAAAAGGAAATGGGGAAGAGTTCATAAATGAAGTTGCTAGCATTAGTAGAACATCACACATGAACATTGTGTCACTTTTAGGTTATTGTTACGAGGCAAATAAAAGAGCACTAATATATGAGTTCATGCCCAAAGGATCACTAGACAAATTCATCTATAAAAGTGGATTTCCTGACGCTGTTTGTGATTTTGATTCGAATACTCTGTTCCAAATTTCTATTGGCATTGCTAGAGGTTTAGAGTACTTGCATCAAGGATGTAGTTCAAGGATACTGCATCTTGATATCAAACCTCAAAACATTCTTTTGGACGAAAATTTTTGCCCAAAAATCTCTGATTTTGGACTAGCAAAAATATGTCAAATGAATGATAGTATTGTGTCAATACCGGGGACAAGAGGAACTATAGGATATATGGCGCCAGAAGTCTTTAGTAGAGCATTTGGTGGTGTTTCTTACAAATCTGATGTATACAGTTATGGCATGTTGATTCTTGAAATGATTGGCGGAAGAAAGAACTATCAAACTGGAGGGTCGTGTACTTCTGAAATGTACTTTCCAGACTGGATTTATAAGGATCTTGAGCAAGGTAATGATCTTTTAAATTCTTTGACAATTTCAGAGGAAGAAAATGATATGGTTAAAAAGATTACTATGGTGAGCCTATGGTGCATTCAAACAAATCCATCTGACAGACCACCAATGAATAAAGTAATTGAAATGCTACAAGGACCACTTTCATCGGTCACATTTCCTCCAAAGCCTGTCTTATTTTCTCCTAAACGGCCACCACTACAACTGTCAAATATGTCTTCATCAGATTGGCAAGAGACGAATTCCATTACACCAGAAACAGAACTAGAAGAGGGACCAACTGAGACCACGGTCCTCCCAAACTCTTAATTTTTATTTATTTATTTCTACTGGGATACTATTATATGAAATTGTATAATGAGCATTTTTAAGTTATTATATTAGGCCTTAGACACTAAATTTCTACTTTTAAAGCCGTTAAACACTTAATGGGAGTCAATGAAAAACTTCGTCATGTTTTGCATTAAAAATCTCAAGATATTTTCAATGCTATATGTTTAGTTTCTGGCACAAAAGTACTAACTGAAAAATTCAGGGATTTGGGTTCCCTTTTAGACTTACTTGGAGTATGAATTGCAATATTATGAGAATTTGATGTACCAATATTCATACGTTGTCCACATTTGATGAATTATGTCAAAAAACTAGTAAATCAAATTATCACCCATTGATTGGCAAAGTGCAGACTCTTTCAACGTCAACAACAACAACCAGAAAATGTGCATTTTTTGCAATGAAATCGTAAAAGCAGGGCTACAAAATAGGATGAAAGATGATTTTGTTAGATATTACATGATTGTCTTATTGAAGATGGAGTTGCTGAAAAATTTACCTCAGATACGAAAATTGATGATATTAACTCAATGAAATAACGACGAAGACAACTTCATTAGTACATGTTATTTCTTTTTATACTTAATAATATTAACTTTGGAAACCACTTCCGTTAATTTGGTGGTGTTGACTTGAGACCTCGGAGTTTGCTTCTCTTCAAAGTTTCAAGTTTAATACTCCAAGGTCTCAGGTTCAAAAATTTATATTTTCTTTACCAAAGTATAATTTTAAGGGTCCTCCAAAAATGGAAAATTTGAATTAAAAATAACACTTTTTTGACTTTTGAGAAACTGATTACACAATTTCCAATACAAAAGCTACTACATTTGCTTCCTTAACCAATGCCCCGGAAGCACCGGTTAACATTTCCCTAATTTTAAATTCAGTCGCGCTCAAGTTTAATTCCCGACTCCGTCCCTAAATAAAGTTACCAAGCAACCAATTTTTTTAAAGTTCTTGAAAACCTACACATTCTCGTTACTTTCTAGGAGTAAAATCAAAATGTAGATTTCAGATTCCTTTCTTAAGGCAGAGTATCATTTTCTAATCAACTATTGAAACGATGTATGATAATGGAAAAACATAAAAGGTGTCCCCTGAGAAATGGTTAATTTTGGTAATAATCAATTTGCCTGAAATGACCAAATTCGATTTGGACATCAATAGAATGCTACTAAGTGGCAATTCTCGAGTCAGATTTGCTTGGAATTTCTAAAATCATTCCAATCAGTACCCTGCTACAATTATTTGCTATTCTTAGTTCAAAAATAAGTGGCCTTGAGTGTTTATGACTTACTATTATCATATACACTACTGAACGTCTAAATATAGAAAATGGCAAATGAAATGTTTAGATGTATGAACTTTAAAAATTTAAGAAGATTAAATTACTCACACTTTTAAATTATAAAAAGACATTGATCAATTTTTACTGCGATTTGACTCGGTGATTGACTTGACAAGGTACTGTGTTAATGATGGAACCATTGTGTTATTGGTCAAACCATGTGACTGAACCAAATTGTTTATGCGTATGTGATGAAGGGTTC
>Ga0315913_1007652_pt1 | contig 12909 bp, 5 predicted proteins | sample MpolsnodulesMG_FD_207736 | JGI IMG/M metagenome (GOLD analysis project Ga0315913, IMG submission 207736) | Medicago polymorpha root nodule microbial communities from Los Angeles, California, United States - small nodules | ecosystem: Host-associated > Plants > Roots > Nodule | place: USA... | reverse complement strand
ACGAACAGGTATTTACAAGACTCACTTGTATGGAAGTCCAAGCATCATTGTCATTGCACCTGATATATGCAAGAAAGTTCTGATTGATGATGTAAACTTTAAGCTTGGTTATCCAAAAGCCACAACGATACTAGTAGAAAGTAGGATACTAAATAAAGTACACGTACGTACTAAACAATTAGTCACAAGTCCTATCATTGGTCGGAATGTATTAGTAAAGTACTTAGAACGTATTGAGGATATTGTGATCAACAAGTTAGAAGAACTATCCAGCATGAAACACCCTGTTGAGTTCCTCGTGGAGATGAGGAAAGCTTCTTTTAAATTCATCATTCACATTTTCTTGGGCTCTTGCGATCAAGGTACCGAAAAGAAAATTGGAGAATTATTTAAGGTTATGAGTAATGCCTTGTTCACTTCGATGTCCATAAATGCACCTGGCTTTGCTTTCAACAAAGCATTAAAGGTTCGTTACTTCTGTTTCCTATCCCATTTTCACTCAACCATTAAATATTAGAAAAAAACAACTTTTCATGTTCATTAAATAATTAATGTAGCCGGTCTATATATATGTCATATACATTAGTTATTTAATTAACCTAAAAAGTTGATTATGTGACCAGAGGAGTATTAAATATGCTTCTAATCACTCTAACTATATTATCAAATTTTATTGGGTCATGTCTAACTTGTGCTCTTAGGGCACATGTAAACCATTCCACTAATGGTAATAATTTATTGAAAAAAAACCTAACATTCAACATTTTGAACAATAAATTTTGTCAAAAAAAAACATTTTGAACAATAAATTAACACAATTTCCAATGTTTAATTTCTATTAGTGGAATTCTTAACAAATGTCTTAAGGGCACAAGTTAACATTTCCTAATTTTATTTTTAGGTCCTCTCAAAAATTGCTTCGAACTTGGTCGCTCTAATTTTTTTTGTTTTCAAATCTAGACCCCATTATTTCACAAAAGTTGATGCCGACGATTTCAAGTGACTTTTTCTTATGACATGTCATTAATAAGATCTTAAAATATCATTAGTTTATCAAATCAACTATTTAAATTTTTAATCTTTATTAATTTATTTCTAACAAAAAAAAACTTTATTAATTTATCTTTGACTTCAAATTGAAGATTAAATTGTTAAATTAAAAAGTAATAGATAATTTTTTAAGTTAGTGATATTTTAAGATCTTAACAATGACATTCCATAAAAAGATATCACTTGAAAGATGCAATGTCAACTTTCGTAAAAAAGTAGAGTAAAATTGAAATGGAAATGCTTAATGGCACGACTGGATTGGTCGTGGGATCTGCACGACGTTGCATTTAATGGCTAATAGCACGTATTAAGGGTGGCAAAAATATCCATGTCCACGAGTACCCGTGGATAATATCCGTCACGGGTATGGGGCGGGTAGCTAAACGGGTATAATAAACGAGTATTTGACTACCCATTATTATATGGATACGGACACGGATTTGATTGTATCCATACCCACGGGTACCTATATCCGATTATCTTATCTTATTACTTAAAAGTTGTTACCATATTGAAGAAAATTTTACCGTCCACCTAATATTCCTCATTAATAACCTATTTTATTTTTAATTTTTTTAATTCATCTTATTAAATTCACTATTTCCATTTCATTCACATCATAAAACATATCCTATGGATTATGTAAGAATCATGAGTTTTCTATGAATTATGTATGATTGATGAAATTTTGAATGGATTATGTATGGATGTTTAAAAGTTGAAGTTTTTTGGTGATTAAAAAAAGTTATTATTTGTACCAAAAAGAAATAAATTCAAAAATCCATGGGTACCCTTCAAAATACATGGATATCATATTTATCCAACGAGGCGGAGACGGGTATCATTCAATCCATACCCATGGGTACCCATTGACATCCCTACCCCTAGCACGTAATGTGTCGTGTGATTCGTCGACCGCTGGTTGTCGTGCACTTTAGCACTGCTCAAATTGTAAAAGGAAAATTTAGAGGAAACAAAATTAGAATTTTTTTAGAGAGATTAAAAATGAAAGTTGATGTATTTATATGGACTAATAACATATTTAGCTATTCTTTCTAATATAATTATTGTTGTGAAATTGTCTGGATTTTTTATTCTCACTTTTCATGGCTAATATAGGCGCGCATGAAGTTTGAAAAAATAGTTCAATATATTATTCATGAAAGAAGAATGGCGACAAAAAATGGTGAAATTGGGGAAAATAATGATTTGTTAGACAATCTTTTGGAAATCAATGACGAAAGGGGTGAAAAATTTGAAGATAAGGATATTGTTGATTTACTCGTAGCGTTCCTATTTGGTGCTCACGATGCAATTGCAACTGCTGTTATGTGGTCAGTTATAAATCTTACACAAAATCCACTTTGTTTGAAGAAAGCCAAGGTAAATCCACTATAATTTGTTACTTTTAAATATTTTGCATAGATTTCTTAAAACAAAATATTTTGCATAGCTGCCAAAAGTTTTAATGAAATATATGACCATTTGTTTTTTCACCATGCAAATTTATTAATAAACTCTACACTCTCCGGTTCTATTTATAAGAAACAAGTTACTTTTTTAATTCATTGAATAATTGACGTATTCAGTCTATTTTTAGACTAGAAACATCAATTATTTAACGAATTTAAAAAACCAATATTTTTTAGAATTAGGACCGAAGGGAGTATTTCATAACACCCTAATAGTACAAAAGAGATTACATCATCTCTGTCGTGGACGCTTATCATATTTTAAAAATAAAAAATGTAGTAAAATGTAATTAACCTTGGTTGTCTCACAAGGATCTCCAATTTGTCAATAATTAAATCAAAAACAAAAATTTAGAATTTAATTTAGGGGATTTGGCTTGTAGAAAATAATATCTGATTGTGAAATCTATACTATATATAAAAACATTAGTCCTTTTACAAGAAGTTTAGGATGATATTTTTGTAATTTCAATTATACCCTTAATTTCAATTATTGTCATTTTTTTTTAGAGAATATTATTATTATTATTATCATCATTGACAAAGATAAATATGGTTTGTTGAGTTTGTTACATTTGAAAGTCGTAGATATCTATATCTATACTTATAATTTTAATATATTTTTTTGAAGGATTATAATTTTAATATAGATATATCTATTTCAAAAAAATAAATATATAGATATATAATTATTTAAAATTATGTTTGTAATTTATCCGTAAATTTCTATAAAATATCGTTCATAATCTACACAAGTTAGTGCAATAAAAAAGCAGAAAGTCGGGCGTCTGTCTTTTCGTTAGTTATCAATAAACTAAAAACAACAAATCCAATGATTCAAAAGGTTATTTCTTTGAATCTATAACAAGTTCTAAAGGATTATTCATTTCAATCTCTACTCTTGATTTATTATAAAACAAATTTAACAAACGACAATTGATTTTATACAAATTCCACTGGATTAAGAATCACAACGTTCGATCAACCATGATAGTGATCAAGCGTCACAAACACGATCAATTTCATGACTAAATTTGATCAATCCTATAACTAAGAGTCATGGATTCGATAAATTTATATCCGAACTAATTTAAACAAGTGATAAAATAATTCAAATAATGAAGAATCTCACAAGTACATAATTTTATAGTAATAAAAATATCGATCTCACAAGAACTTTTGAATCTCAAGGCTAGCTTTTTTTCTCCTAAATATGCAATTAAAAAACATTTTTGGGGTTTTAAAAAATTGATGATTGATGTACCAAAAATAAAAGATTGATGATTGATTGTGGAAAACGGTTTTACTAATATAATAAAAATACTTTGGGATTGTGAGTTTCCATCATATAGAATTTCCAATCTCAAGCCCCCTATGTTGCTATGCAAATTATTATAAAATATTTGTTTCACCTTAGATCCGGTATTTGTCTTTCCCTTTCAACAAAGATTGATTCATAATATTATGAACTAAAATGTTATAATTATTCAATTCCTTTGAATAGGTTTGATTATTATAACTAAATGATTGTTTATTCTGTAACACCTATACCAATTGTCACCTTGATTGACCAAGTTCAAACAACCATACTTATAAATTCATATAAACATATGATTACTTTATCATGTTATGCTTATATCAATTTTCATCTTGGCTATCAAATTTCAAATAATAATATGCTACAATTTTAAAAGCACTAAGATAAAATCTAGAAAATATAGCAACAAGATTTGGGATTTTAGGGAAAGTCTATCATTGTGACTTCTTTCCATAATCCCAAGATCAAGGGAGTCTACTCACTCACAAGAGTTAATTGTAGAGAAAAACAACAAAATAAAAAGAAAGCAAGAAGTAAAAGCTAAAATACTTTATCAAAATTCCTTGAAAAAATATTACTTTATGAAAATAACAAGATCATTACAAGTGCTTTTTATGTGAAAAGTGGTGAGTAAAGTTTAAGATTACATGCCTTTTTATAATCACAAGGGTCCCTAATTTCGTGTCATTCACTACACATCAGACTTAAGTGTACCTAATTACACAAGATTATTGGAATACACAAAAGAAAAACAACCAAATTAAGTGATGGAGTTTGTTACGGTCCTAGTTCGTTAAAACGACGTAACAGACTCTGTTTTAAGCTCTTTTAAGCTTTCGGCAGCATTTATGGTGACAATTTTGGATCCTTTAGTAGCACCTCTCAAGTGTTACAAATTGATTTCCTACCTGTGATTCATTGAAAAAGAATTTCACTAAGTCCACTTGATCTCTTAGCAATGAAGTATTCATAAATTTCTTGTTTCACGCTAATTCTTTTGCATTTACTTCATTTCTCTTGATACTTCCTATTTATAGAAAATAAAGAAAAAGTAGTAAAATACTTCTAAAAACATAAATAAAATTTTTAATTTATTTAATAAATAAGTCAGGTAAATAATCATGTTATCAATAGTCTCAATCAAATGACATAAGTGGAAATCGAAATGATTAAGCTTATGATAAATTCATACTAAAAACCAAAATCAAAACGATTAAGCATCAAATGAAATTTTCTCTCAAAAAAAAAAAGCATCAAATGAAATATATCATAGGCACATTATAACCCACATCACTCCCTCCACTTCAACCGTCACCTTTTCGCCAATGACACCCCATTTAATCGCAGATATTTTAGATTCAATTTTAACTCAAAATCTCAGTTCAAATGCACCTCTGTCTGTCTATCTATCTATCTATCTTCTATTATTATTATTATTATTATTATTATTATTATTATAAAATAGTGGTGCAAAATAGTGGTGCAAACCCTATTCCCCAACCCTGATCCTCAATTCATCTATTTTTCCCTTCATCTTTGTCACCTCATTCCAATTTTACCCTTCCCCTAAACTCCTCCATCATTAAGTTATTGATTGCATGTCTCTCCCAATTCCAATCCACTCAATTATTCATTGTATGTTACATTACAACTCTATTATTATTATTATTATTATTATTATTATTATTATTATTATTATTATTATTATTATAAATTGGAATGACTTTGCTATAATTAACTCCACAATGGTGAAGTCTTTTCTGTTGTTCTACAATTGGTTCTAGCTAATGGATTTTAAGTCTTGCCCTCCTCTTCGGATGTCTACTTGGTTTTTTTTTTCTCTTGCATAAGTATGTTCATAAAAAAATGCAATTTTTTAATGCTTTTCTATTTTTCTTTTTTGTTGATTTTGAGAGCTGAATAATATATGTTTGGCTGATCGTGCTACTTTCACAGAGTTATATATTTGTGACATTCTGGTTTGATTAACTTTTGAATTTACTGGTATATACATGTTCATTATGCGAGGTATTTTCTTCCCGTTAGCCTTGCTTTTAGAAAAAAAAACTTCATTATATTATCATAAATTTTGCTTTGCTTTATATATTTTGCTTTTGATTATTCCACAAAAACCCAAGAAGATACTCTACTCCCATTGTTTCTCACTCTAATCCCACTCCTTTGTTGTTTATGCCATTGGCTTACTTCTTGTTTTGGCCTCCCCCCCATTTTTGTAATTCTTTTCTTTTAATTGTGACTAAGTTTTAAAGGACATCACTTCATTTTGTTTTAAAAAATATATATCAATCATATATTATCAAATTTGACATACTTTTTTATTTTTTTAGTTTTTATTAAAGCACTTTACTTTTAATATTATATATTTATCCCAAAATTTTGAAATTAATAAAACCTACTTAACTTTAAATTAGTAATGCTTTATCCAAATTAAAAAAAAAAATGAATTCAATTTAGCATTTTTATTGCTTAGAATTTAATTTTTTTAAATTCAATTACCTCATTAAAACATACTTTAAGGGTTTAATAGGTTCTTTGTAGTTGTTTTCTTAATCAATTTGATCTTATAAATATGTTTTCTTAAGTTCTATTGATTGTTTGTTATTTGTTACTACCTATATGATATTATGATTTTCAATTTACTTACATATAAAAAGATATGGTTGTTGTTTTTTGGATTGTCGAAAGTTGTTCTTGATGATTTGATATATTCTAAATAAATTGCAATCTTTAGCAAAATCTAAGTTAGTGCAGGACAATAAACCTAGTAATCAATAATTCTTTATCTTTATCTTGTAGGAAGAGCAGGAAGAAATCATGAAAGCAAGACCACCATCACAAAAGCGATTAAGTATTGAGGAAATTAAAAAAATGATTTATCTTTCTCAGGTAAGAATAGAAGAATATTACTTATCATCTACATAATTGACATATCATCATTGTTGAAAAAATATTTAAATATAGTTCAAAAAAGATTTCTCACCCACCGAAGAAATCAATGGGATAGGTCGTGAACTAGGTTTTCGTGGCGCTTCCTAAAATTTGGGGAAACATATTATCATTTGGTGTGAGTAGAATTGAGGGATGGGTTCTCTTTATATATGTGAGGAGCCCAAATCAGTTACAAAATCGATTTCTGAGATTATTTGACAGTTTAAAAATCAAAGGTACGATCTTGTCTCGTTAAAGTGCACAAAAGAGACTTAACTAAATGGAGGGCGCACGTATGCGTGTGCTAGACACGTGAAGGTGTGTGCCAATGATGTGATGACACATGTGAAATGGTTACTTGGTGATGACGTGTACCAAAACCAAAAAAATAATACACCATAAAGCTCAAGCACGGTCCCGATCCAACCAGACGAACAACATTGTCGTCTCGTGTGATGGTCATGTTGATTGCATCATCACCTGTTTACAAAACTGTGTACCCAAGAGAACAACCTTCAGAGTCCTAACTCCACCATATCAACACTTGTGTTGTGTGTAAATTCGCCTATGTGGAACTTCTAGAAATTTTTCAATTCACACATAAACACACGTAGTATTCTAACAATTACATTAACCTATAATGTACTAAAAGGAGTAGTAGGAAATAACCTCTTGTAGATGGTAATCAAAAAAGATGGGTGATTGTCTCTCTTAAATATTTCCCTCATGCATGATAGTATGGTATTGGAGGTCGGGAGGTGGATTGATGTGGTGGGAAAATGAAATTTCTTGTGTAGAAGAGGTTTTTGTATGAGATGATGTTTTATTTAATAAATTTCTCAATGTGTTATATTCAACTCTCAGAACAAGAGGACTCTTGGGGGTGGGGTGGATTTAGGGATGTCAATGGGTATCCATAGGTAGGGATAGTATGATACACGTGTCCGTCCCGTACCCTCGCGGGTATCCACTATGCGGGTACCCGCGGGTATTGAAGTATCCATGGGTATTCATGGGTACCCATGATTTTTTGAATTTATTTATTTTTTGGTACAAATAATAACTTTTTTTTAATTACCAAAAAACTTCAACTTTTAAACATCCATATATAATCAATTAAAAATTTCATAAATCATACATAATCAATAGAAAATTCATGATTCTTACATAATCCATAGGATATGTTTTATGATGTGAATGAAGTGGAAACCGTGAACTTAATAAGATGAATTAAAAACATTAAAAATAAAAATAGGTTATTAATGAGGAATCTTAGGTGGGCGGTAAAATTTTCTTCAATAAGTTAACAACTTTAAGTAATAAGATAAAATATATAAGGATATTTTAGTAATTTACTTAATTTATTATCGGGTATGGATACCCGTGGGTATTGGTATAATCAAATCCGTGTCCGTATCCATATAATAATGGGTAGTCAATACCCATATATTATACCCATGGATACCCGCCCCATGTCTGTGACGGATTTTACCCATGGGCATGGGTATTTTTGCCACCCCTAGGTGGATTGTACAAAATATTCTACTAAGTCGGGGTATTTGTTATTGTCAGCCAAAAGTATTCCTAATCTATCTCATTTTGTGTCCAAGATGGCAACCCTTTGTTATACTTGGATGAGTTTTGCACCTTCATTTGTGATTTATTTCTCTAGGCAATAGTTTCATAGGCTTCCAACAAGGGGGAACCTCTCAACTAGAGGTGTGATATTATTGAATAACAATGCTTATGGTTGTTATTGTTATGTTGGGTGATGTATCTATGATTTTTCACTCAGCTGGTTCATTTGGTGTACATACATGGAAGTGGGGTTGTAGGTATCTGGCATGGGGTTTGAAGGGAAATATAGAGGGAAAGGAATGATTGTATCTTTGCAAACAATATGCCACGTGTAAGAGTTTCTGTTGAACATATTAAAGTTATGTCTTGTTGGAAATAAATTTTAGCTTCGGAAAATGGGGTTATTATATGTATCATAAGTGGTCTATAAACCCTCCTATTTGTTTTCATAGAGGATATGAGTTATTCAGGTTGAGAGACTCACATGCTATTTCCATTTTTCTTTTACTGTTTAGTTATATATGTACTTAGATTGGACCAGTTGTACTCAATTAATCATTTCTCTAATTTATATATATATGTGTGTGTAAGTATAATTTTACTAGTAAAAGAACATTACGAATCAAATTATTTAATTCCATATAAAATACAACATCGTAAAAGTAAGAAAATGTTGTTTGCTTTTTGTCTGGTAGGTTGTTGATGAAACAATACGCCGTGTCACTCTATTTTCAACTTTTCGAGAGGCAACGAATGATGTGAACATCAATGGTTTGTTATATTCCATGCATTTTGTTAGAAACTACTTCTTCTTGTTATTAAAAAGGAATAATGAATCTAATGTCTTTTGCTCAATAGTTTTAGGTTATTTCATACCAAAGGGATGGAAAGTACTAGTTTGGATAAGTGCTCTTCATATGGATCCTGAGCATCACTCAAATCCAGAAGAATTTAATCCAACGAGATGGGATGTAAGCATATACAACTCAATACAAACATCAATTCAAATACTTAATAATAATAATAATAATAATAATAATAATAATAATAATAATAATAATAATAATAATAATTCAATAAACTAATTTTGATATTATAATTTTGTATGAATTATTTTCATATTATATTGTACTTTAAAAACTTGATAGGTCCGCAAGTGCACGAAAATATCGGTTTTAGTATAAAAGATGTCGAATTCCACAGAGACCAATGTCAAGTACCGTTATCTATTGTCACATTGTTTATCTAAGGCGATGCTAATTAGTTTGATTGGAAAATTGGGAAAATAACTTGTTTTTAATCACTTTTAAAGACAAGAGGCCGGAATGTCATGATTACCGTACCAATGGTACTATGTTAAGTCGTTTAATTTAAAATTGTAATAGGAATTATTTTTAAGCCTGAAAGTTCTGATTTTTAACTATGAATATTTACGGTGGGAGCTGGAATAACGCGATACTGGTTCATATTGAAAGATTGAAACTTGTATATGTCCGTAGAATTTTTAGGAATTAATTTTAAAATTAAGTGAAACACACTCTATTTTAGCTATTATGTTAATGAAATAATTATCTTTAATATCTATAAACAATTAATTTCTTATGAGTTGGGCAAAGCAGTTTCTTATGAGTTGATAATATGTATAGGATTATAATCCTGCAACTGGAGCATTTATTCCTTTTGGAGTAGGTCGGAGGCTTTGTCCTGGAAGAGACCTAGCCAAATATGAAATATCCATATTTCTACACTACTTTATCCTTAATTACAAGTTAGTATTGTTTATTTGTCATTTTCTTTTTAAATCAATATTTTACATTAATCACTCATGATACTCGTACTTTACCAATCCCTTTGAGATTATGGATGGTGTCTGAATATATATAGCAATGGAAAAATTATATTTTCTTAAATTTTATAGGTTGGAGCGAATAAATCCGGAATGTCCACTTACTAGTTTGCCAGTACGTCGGCCAATAGACAATTGTCTCGCTAAGGTCATAAAGCTCTCTGATTCTTAATGAGTTATTAAGCAAGGCTCATAAATCATCAAGTCCCTGTATGGCCTTTTAAGATACCTATAATTTCCTAGTTTGCTAATGTGCGTATTGTATAATTAAGCTTTGTAATAACAAAGACATTATTATTATTATTATTAATGTTGTGTAGCATTTTGGATTCATCATATCTCCAGAATAGACTATGAGCTGTGGTTTTTGTTTCATATTTCTAATGGTACGATGTTAGAAGTGTAAACATAAAAAAAAAAAAAAAATGTTAGAAGTGTAAGAATAATTTGATTATTATAATCAATTTATTATCACTCATGTGAAAGAATGCAAACATACATGTAATTATGCAAATGTTCATGTGAAAGAATGCAAATATTTATATAGTGATGTAAATATTCACAAAAGGGTGCAAGTGAATTTGTATAAATATTGATGACTTGATGGGAGTTACTAACTAACATGAATGACTAAGGGTTCTGTCTCTTCCACAAAGGTTTCTCCGACAACTAATCATCAAGAATGGATCATGAGAAAGAGCTGACAGAAATGAGATAGATTAAGATTCAGTGGATTGTTTTTACTGTCTTTCATTCATGGATTGTTGTTTCTTTGTACTATCTATTGAAGGTGAGAAAAACACAAGAAAGGGAGGGAGGGTTGAATTTTGTTGGTCTATTTTGGTTGTTTGATTTCTTTTTACGTGATAAGATAAAAACGAAAAGTAAATAGATAAGGGAGAAGAGATAACAAATATATTTATCCTGGTTCACCTGCAACTCGAGATTACATCCAGTCCCCTTGCACTTCCAAGGGATTGTCCACTATAATCAAATCCTGATTACAATAACACTAAGACAACCTAGTCGTAGATTTCCTTTCCTTAACCTAGACGACTTCCATATATCAATTTAGAGAAATTTACAATAACACTTGTTGATTACAAAAGATTGTGTTTACACTAACTCTAATAGTAGTAAAAAAAACTATGAAACTCAGTATAATTTGAGTGTATCTCTTTATATATAATTATGTTAGACTTTGTATATACGGAAGTATGTTTAGATGTTGTGCAAGTTAGTAACCTTATTCAAACAAACTTGGTCCTTTAAATAAAGCTCAAGTTAGTTAGTTTATCACCCATTCATTTCCATCAATGATGTTATTTATTGAATATTACTCCTTTACATAAGTTGGAACAAACTTTCCTTTCTTAGCAAAGAGCCATTTAATGCATCATTAACGAATTCTTGTTTCTATCTTGCATAAATTTACCTCCCTTTAGAATCTAATTCGGTCGTGGATTGGAGTCTATTTGGCTGATTTGTAACATATACACGGTCACTTTGTTCAGTTTGTTTATTCCTCAGGTGGGTTGCGAGCTCGATGCTCTTTTATGCAGCTTATTTGGCTCTCTTGCGCTTGAGTTTTATAGAATGAGAGAAATAATAGGTTATTCAATAACAAGGAAAGTTCCATACACCAAGTGTTAGATAACGTCAAGTTACATTCCTTTTGGTGGATGAAGACAAATCATGTTAACATTGTTTTAAGCTTTTATATTTGGTGGTCAAACCTATTTGTTTGTTTGTGCATCAGCTAATATGTTTTTTTGTGCTTTGTTTGTGTCTTGATTTTATTATAAACTTTTGAGGTCTTTTTTTACATATCTTGTGCTAAAGAGAATGATCCTTTGGTGTTAATATATTTCATTTTTCCTTGTAAAAAAATAATAATTATGACCTCGTATTATTGGTAATTTTATATTTTTTATTCAATGATATCATTAGAAATCTCGTATTTTTAGAACTTCTTAATCAATGATTGATTTTATGTAACATTTTTAGTTTTCACTCTTAAAAAAAGAAAAAATTAGTCTTTATTCAATGATATCTCCTTTTTTTAAAGGATAAGTGAATGGTATCTTCTTCTTCTTCTTCTTCTTCTTTTTTTAAAGAAACAGATGGTATTTTTTTTTAGGGAAAGTCAATGGTACCCTTTAGAATTATTCTTAAAAGACATTATTTTTTGAGATATTTTTTGTGCGATTTCAGGGACAACTTCATTCCAAATGTTTTTTAACTTTCCAAATCTACTAGCTATTATGACCTCATATTACTATCAGGCTAATACCAGTGGCAGTGGAATCTTGTCTCGGCGATGGCTATTCGGTTTGCGGTGTGTATAAGTTGCTCATTAGCCAGAACTTTTATAGTTTTGATGCAACTTCAGACATAATTTGGCACAAAAAGGTTCTCACTTAGTTCTCTTAAAGGTTTCTATTTTTAATTGAAGACTTCTTCGTAATAGATTGCCGACGAGGGATAACTTAGTGGCTCGTGGCATCATCTCTCACGACGCACATTTGTTTCTATCTTGCATATATTTGCCTCCCTTTAGAATCTAGTTCGGTCGTGGATTGGAGTCTATTCGACTGATTTGTACCATATACAACATCACTTTGTTCAGTTTATTTATTCCTCAGGTGGGTTGCGAGCTCGACGCTCTTTTATGCAGCTTATTTGGTTCTCTTGCG
>Ga0315913_1007651_pt1 | contig 12910 bp, 7 predicted proteins | sample MpolsnodulesMG_FD_207736 | JGI IMG/M metagenome (GOLD analysis project Ga0315913, IMG submission 207736) | Medicago polymorpha root nodule microbial communities from Los Angeles, California, United States - small nodules | ecosystem: Host-associated > Plants > Roots > Nodule | place: USA... | reverse complement strand
ATAAGATAATTTGATCGACAGGAAGGTCTCACTGCACTTCATAAGGCGGTTATAGGTAAAAAAGAAGCTGTTATAAGCCATCTTTTACGGAAAGGTGCAAGTCCTCATGTCCAGGATAAGGTGTGGACGGTGGATAAATTCCTTATGTTCATATGCTGTTGACTGTATTCTGCAAGTGTGATTATGTGTTTATATATTTATTGATATGGCAGGATGGAGCTACTCCACTTCATTATGCAATTCAAGTTGGTGCAAAGCAAACTGTGAAATTAATGATCAAATACGATGTTGATGTCAATGTGGCAGATAATGTGAGCATTTTTATAAACACAAACATTTTCTAACTGTAAATAAGTTCTTCAGTTTTACTTGCTGTATATACTATTAATAATCTCTCAGGAAGGTTGGACCCCATTGCATGTTGCCGCTCAAAGCCGGAATAGAGATATAGCGAAAATTTTGTTAGCCAATGGTGCAGATAGGTCGATAGAAAATAAGGTATTTATTTGTACATTCCACTACAGAGCTCAATAATTTATATGCAACATGGTGAACATGTATTAATTTATGATCATTTTATTTATTCTTGTGTTAGACCTCTTATTAGAAAAAAATATTAGATGAGGGCCAGGCCCAATGGGCCGAATTAATTAGACAATCAAAATTGAATTAATAGTGTAGTTAATCAGTTGGATAAATAGTAGTCAGTACAGAACAGTTTTTCAGGTAGTTATCAGTTGTTATTGTGAGGGAGAGGCTAAGATCTCTAATCCATTCTTTCTAACCAGTTTGAATGTGTGAACTCTGCTTTCTCTGTAGTGTGTGTAATTCTGTTTCTTCTGTAGTTGAAATTCTACCATCAATAACACTTTGTTCGATGGCTGATTCTTTATTAGCTATATTTTTCAATTCTTTTAGGCTATATTGTTGTAGTCCATTGGAATTAATAATGAGTTGCTTCAGTTGTAACATGTAGAAATCCTATCATTTCTATGGGGTTTCAAGTTTGTATTGTTGTAGGTAGAAATTGGTGAAGCGGGCTGCTTCCTTTCTATAATTAAGGGTGAATTTGGAAGAGCTTATGTACAGCTTTTTATGCAACACTTATGTGTTCAGGCGTTATGACTAGAGCTTATGATATGTTCATAAGCTGTGTTGAGCTTGTTTTGATAAGCTTGCAACTAATATGAAAACAGTTTAATCACATTCACATTTGATTATATAAAGAGCTTATACTTATACATACACTTTTATAAGATAAATACTTACTTAATCAGAGTGCGCTTAATTAAGATGTTTTTTAAACATAACCCACATGCTTTTGAACCAGTCAATTATAAACTGTAATTGGTTTACATGCTAGTGAATAGGGGAGTTATTCTTTTTTGCTTGTGGTAGAACTTCATTGATTGGTTATGTTTCAGGATGGGAAAACAGCACTGGATATAAGTATATGTTATGGAAAAGACTTCATGTCTCATGACCTTGCTAGATTAATTAAGGTAGGTCCAGGCAACTGAGTTCTATAATGGGCGAGGTGTGATCGAGCAGAACCAGATTGAATCTTTAGTTATATGTTATCTGCTTCTAATTGGTGCTTTATACTTCTTCAATCGTCGGAAATCTTAGATACTGATATTTTTCAAAATGAAAGCTTTGATGGAATCTTCTACATCAATGATTCCTTGGAAGAACATTTTTGCAGTATAGTTGTTGTAGCTGTCATCATGGTTTTGTGAAATTCCAAATACATAGTGCAGATTATAAGTCTTATTTCAGATATGTAGGAATGATATGTCTAATGGGTTCTTGTGTTTTTTTATGAAGAATTGTAACAAGTTGACGTGGTTTATAAATTTCTGTTTCATGTAGTAAGTGTTACTGTTGAAAAGTTGTTTAATATTTAAATGGTGATTATTTTTCATGTTTTGTTTATAATAGTTTTTATTCTATGTAAATAATGAACTTCTTTCTACACTTGGAAGCACAAATTAACATTCCTCGTTCTCTTCTAGACCATTTAAACAAAAATAATTTTATGAGATTGCAATTTTTGTCATTTAACGTTTTTATTGGATTTGTACAAAAGGATTAATATATTTAATTGATATGCACTGGTACTGTAACTATATATATGAAGGGACATGTTTACATTATCAATGGATCACGTCTACCTTAAAGACATATAAATGATGATTTGTGATTGGTTGACAATATATCACAATTAATCTCATAAAATATTCCATAACTTTATCACATATTTAATTCAAACTTAAGATTTCACACAAAACAATGCACTCAAAGTTTATCAATAAGGAGAAGGAAATTTCCAAGCTTATTTCTTTTTTCCTTTTTTCCCATGTCATAAAATGATTTTAAAAAAAAAAACTGAAGATAATTAAACTTCTAATTTCTTATAATAGATTGATGCTTTCTGAGTAGAATACGTAGTTCAGTCCTAACAATGATAGAAGTGCAGGAGAATGTAATTTTATGTTAATTTTGAAGTAACAAAGGTGTGAAGTTGAAAGTAAAACCTTCAAAAAACATAACTAAAATTGTAACTACTTTGATTATGTGCACATGGTCTGATGCTTTTTGCCGGAAGGGTTAGCTTTTACATCAAAAAAGAAAACCAGTGCAATCATACAACTTGAAGTGAGGGATTCAGGCCTGCAAACTGGGGACCCAGCTAGGTCTACCCTTTGATGATACTTATTGAAAGCTTGAAAATTTGTTATTGTGGGTCAATTCTTCTATTATTTAAGTCTACAAAGTGTAGCATATATTAACTTGATATCAGTATTACATATATTAACACAATAATTAAATCGTGAAAAAAAAAATCCTTTAGAAAAACTAGAAGAAATAAATAACATTTTAGACAAAGTAAATGCTAAATATTAGCTTGCTCGAGTAACAACATTTCAAGTGAAGGAAAATGCATCCTCAATGAGGAAGAATTGCTTTAAGGCCAAGTCTACTGTAAACAAGGTACATATGTCATGTACCATGCATATGGTTGTTTTCATCATTGGATCAATAAACCCCACTACTAAATTAAATGAAATATGATAAGATTTGATGATCTAATGGTGGAAAATAAGCTTGTGCATGGTGATTTGCTTGTGCACATTAGACAAAGCCTAAGTTTTAAATATAAGCTTTATTCCCTCTTCTTTTTAAAAAAGCTCAAAGTAAATTTTTTAAAAAGAAAACCTATTATTCTATTTGCTATCCTATGTTGTTAAATAGCTTCTATAGCGCAACGGAATTTGAATAAATCGCGGTGTCATTGATACGCTATTTAGCATAATAAAGTGTTGTCAGATAGAAGTTATAGCGGCGCTATAACACTATATCATGACTGAATTTGTACAAATTACTATTTTCATAGTTAACTATTGACAACACTTACTATCTCAAAGCTAAGAATTGAGAGCAAGAACCTAATTATCATGCACCAGCTTCTGTAGACATGTGTTGTCTTCTCAACTCTTCATCAACATTCCTTAGAAATTGATCCCATCCACTCCCTGAACTGGTATCCAAGTAATCATATGGAACTGCTGTTTTAAGGCCTGGCCTAACACCGCAACGATCTTCCACAACTCTAAACTCAACATCATCTCCTTTACTACGGATATGCTCTAATTCATCCCATGTAAACATCAATGATAATGTAACGCCACCCCAAGGGTTGAAATCCACAATCTTAACTCTCTCATCGTTTGTAACGTAAACATCAAATGTGTAGTTTTCTGACTCAAATTTATCTCTCACATGATTGTGGAAAAATGATTGTGTCAGTAATAAGATATCATTCTTCTTTTCAATCAGAACAGGATAAAAAGTAGTAACCTCTCGCTGAGAAATTCCGACTAATTTCTGATTCTGTACAAAACAACGAAACTCCATGTCTGGCTTAAAGGATGGATACCATTTATGGAGAGCAAGAAAGAAATTCTGGGGTCGAGATGTAATTTTATTGTGGCAAGAATCATAAGCATGGCACAAGTCATGGACTAATGAGTTGGATGCTCGGAACAAAAGTGCAAGCTCATTGAAATTGGTACAGCGAAGGGTACCAGAAGTACTTATCCAAGCTGAACCTTTTGGGGCACTCCAATTCAGTTTGGGGAAGATTGCACCACCAAGCGACTCGATAGATTCCTTAACTTTCAATTCAAGTTCTGGAAAAGCAGGGAGCGCATAAGGTTCTTCTGCTTCATCATCAGATCCCTCTGACACTTGAAAATCTTCTTCATCATCAGGATTATGAATTCTATTGGGTAGTGCATCCTCGTTTAAGACTGAAGTAGGTAACAAGAAGGGCCCAGAGTCATCAAGAAGGTAATCAATGAAACGTTCGGGAAGTTTATGAATCAAGGTCTTGATTGATACAAATTTGAACTTTGGGTACCATTCCTGAATCTGGCAACGATTCACCTCTTCCTCTTTCATATTCTACACTCTCTTACAAAAGAGTTGAACTTCCTTTCTTCAGCTATTTGTAATATAAAAGCCAAGCCATTGACACAATATTAACGATTAATTGTTGAAATGTCGTCAATTATATTTATCTGCAATGGATATCGGTCAACTCATCCCGCTCAACCCTATATGGGTCAAGGCCAAAAACGACTGCCCACAAAGCCAAAAGTAATATGGGTTGGCACTGCATTAACAATCAGCTAGTGTAGATGCATGGATGCACCTATATGCATGCCAATTACCCACATTAACTATAGACCTTAAAATGAAATCTATTCTACCTTATGAAATTTCTAAGTTGTTGATAGTATGCAAGGGAAATGTGTTGTTTGTTACTTACATTGCATACCTGGTAACATACACCTTGGTAAATAAAATGAACTCATAAAACCAATATAACACTTTCATTCCATTGCATTACATTCTAACCCTAGGAAAATAAGATTTTGCAAGTAAGATTGCGAAAAATGTTTCATCTTTGCCTCGTAAAAGATAGAAAACAAGGCATATCAAATAGATCAATTACTAATAGGAACTGTACCATATTTAGAAGAAAATCAAAATATTATAAAATGAACAATACAAAACACAAATACTCCCTAGATATTGGAGGGATTCAGAACTCTCCTCAATACCAGTTGTCACTAACGGCCTGACTCTCCATCTGCTCCTACTTTTATATATACGGAATATGTCTTATTGGGCCTAACCAACTCCCTATTTAACCCACTAACGTGAATCACCACTAACCAAACCGGTTTGAGCTAAGAGATTAAAGAAGTTGAGGAGTTAAAGGTTCAGGGTTCAAGTCCTGACAAGGAGATAACCAACATAACAAGTCTCCTTACATAGTTTCTCAAAGACAGGGTCAAGTATTCATATCAATACCTAGTTTAACTATGTAAGATGATATCAACAACAACATGTATGAGATGAATGTAAAGTGTCAACAAACATGATTTATGCACTCCATAGTTTTGAAGTTTGATCATCTGTTCATCCACATAAATCACAATTTTGAATGCATACTATTTTTGTGGTAAAATGTATTAAGGTTTTAAAAAATGTTGAAATTTTTAGAGTTTAAGGTAAAGAGTATGTCCCATAATTGAGTTCATGCAACAATATACAAATAATCCTACTGTCTTATCTTTTGTTTATGTGATGTCCACCTTTTTCTTGGTAAGAAAAATTCTTAGCACATCAATAAGACATTTAGTTCACATAACTTGGTAATACCTAAACAACATAAACACTTGAGATTAAAGGGGCGTCCGGTGTTTGACATCTGCCATGTGTAACGTACTAACATTTAATGACTTCCATTTTGAGAAATGATATTTGTACAACCACTTGTGACAACTTTTTGACAACTTTCTCTCTCATACTCACATTATCCTTTTATTCTCTCTCTTTCTTTTTCTCTCTCCATTGTTTTTAACCAATTAAAAGAGAAAAAAAGAAGTTGTCACCAAAAGTTGTATCAAATGGTTGTTCAAATATCACTACTCCAAAAATATCAAATTATTATGTCAATGCTTCAAAGTAGCATATCCATCCATAAAGCATGTAACGAAGATTGAAACACAGAAAGAGGTGTGATCGAGGGGATAGTAGATAATGGCATAAATTACATAAAGAGGAAAGTAAAGTTTGAAGGAAATATATACTCACCAGATGCAGCGGCGATTGGCCTTTGATGCGGTCGAAAACTTAGGGTCCGTTTGATTTGCTAAAAAATGAAGGACATGACAGAACACTTCAGTTATCCAGTGTTTAATTTGTAAAACTGTTTCAGGTACATAACAAACTAGAGGCAAGGGACATGACAAAAACTCATTTTTGTCTCTCACCAAACCACAACACAACTCTTTGTCCCACATACAAGTTGTCCATAATACAAAAATAGCATTTCGTCCCCCAAAAATCGTATAAAACAAAATTATTCAATGTCATAAAAATTTGTTCTGTGTTGTGTTGTTTATGTCTTGTACTGTTATGTTCAGTATTTACTCTTTTACAAACCAAACAAACCCTTAGATGTATAATTAGTGGTGTTAGAAAACCGAACAAACCCAATAAAAAAATGATAATGCAATGCTATGTAAACTCTTTTTTCAATACTTTCTTTAACACTTTCTCTCTTATTGGATGAAATTAATGTATGTCCCACCACTTTAGGTGAAACGTATTTCTAAAGTGTGAGACTTGCCTTGATTTAAACTAACAAGGAAGTGAGTATTTGAAAGATTGTTGAAAAGAGAATGTTGCTAGCACTACTCAAATGATAAACCAAACCAATCTACATAGAAATTAAAAAAAATAAAAATTTGATTTAAATGTATTTGGATCATTTTTTTTACTAAACTGTATCAAACCAAACCGCAACACACGAAAAAACACAAACTAAATATATATGTCACATAGATCAATACTTATAAAAACTCGATAAAAACTTTTATTTCAAAAATATATTTATGTGCTACTTAGACCAATACTCTGTTGAGTTTTTTCTTTACTTTTTATTTCAAAAATATATTTATGTGCTACTTAGACTTTTAAGAATGGTAAAATCTTAATCTTTTGTGTTTTTTTTACGGAATATGATGTCTTTTTGTCCAAGTTTTTAATTTTATCTATGTTGTTGGGAATGAGAACATTGTTGGATAAAAATGAAAATGAAATTGCAATGTTTGATGAAATTTAAAACATTGTTGTAAATATACAGTGTTTTAGCTTTTTAATAATTTGATTTTAATATCAAAAACAAAAAATTGTATTGTCTAAAAAAACCGATTCAATCCAAACCGCATTGATTTTGTTTGGTTTGGTTCAAATTTTATTTTAAAAATCAACCGAACCAAATCAAACCATATATTTTCTTATCTTGCAGTTCGGACGACTCCAAATTGAACCATACCACACCGCAAATACCCATATGTGTATGTGGTTAAAAAAAAACTAAAGTATTTAGCTAATCTAGTCATGATTTTTTTTTTCTTTTCAAATCGTCAATTCTTTTAAAAATTGTTATAAACTCAAAATGTGTTATAAACACAAAAGGTGTATATTTATATTTAGTTAAGAACAGTATAAAAAACAATTCTTAAACATAAATGAATAGTAAAAAAAACATCTAAGAAAATGCATTTAGGTTTTGTTCTCAACTAAAACTCGTACAATTTAAAGCTTATAAATTCTACAATATTAATTTGATTTAATTGAAGAATAAAACTAGATTTTATTTGACGTTCAATGCTAATGTAAAAATTATTTACACTTCCGTTCAATTACATCTCGGCAAATTAATAATGGTAAGAAACAAATACATTAAAGTGGAAAAAAAATAAAGAGTGAACAAAATAAAAAAATAAAAAAAAAGGGCTGGGCTGGCCCCATTGGCCCATATGGGTTAGGTGGGCTCATTAATGTGTAACCCACTAATAAGATTTCTGCTCTTCCCTCGGCACATTTCGCTTCCACTCAGCCAAACTGATCAAAATACCCCTGTGCTAGTTAACTAACGCAAATGTAAATCAAACGTGACTTAATTTTACACATACGTGACTTAAGTCACGCTGCATGAGTTAACTCACGCATGTGTTACACCCTGCGTGAGTAACGCACGCTAGTTTATTTTATGAGTTTGCTTTCTATTGCATGCATGATCGGTTGAAGTTTCTAGTTTCTATGACTTTATTTTTTGAATATGATAGATCTGTTTCCAAAAATTGTAAAAGAAAACAATGAAAAAATATTGGGTCTGTATTTTCATATGTTTAGAGTTTAATTGAATATGAAAACAGAAAATATTGGAACTAAGGCCATTAATATCTGATGCATTTTCAACTTATGTTTGAGCTAACTTGGTGTAATATTTATTCAGTGTGTGATAGGACCTTTTTCCCTTCACTTCTGAGTGAAATGTCTGAGATAGTAGGCTGCTTTAATCAGCGTGCACATAAATTGCTTGAGCTACATCTTGCTTCCGGTTTCACAAAGCAAACTCATAAAATAAACTAGCGTGAACTCACGCAGGGTGTAACACCTGCGTAAGTTAACTCATGAGGCGTGACTTAAGTCACGCATGTATAAAATTAAGTCACGTTTGATTTACACTTGCGTTAGTTAACTAGCGCAGGGGTATTTTGGTTAGTTTGGCTGGGTGGGAGCGAAACTTGCTGGGTGAAGAGTAGAAATCCACTAATAAATGGGATGGGTCAGATCAACCTATTTAGAAAATGACTATTACATTTTTTACCCTACCTATTTCTAGCGCGCCCTATTTTTTTTTTATTTTATGAAAATGCCTATGGAATTTTCGGATTCTATAATAGAAATTGAGTTTTCCTCTTGTTTTGGGGTGGAAAAATGAGTTTTTCACCAATTCGGATTTTATAATCCGAACACCCAAAAAATAAGGCGCGTTCCATGATTTTTTTCAAATTATTGAATCCAAACCCTAAACACCCTTATTTTGGGGGAAAACAATACAGATTATGCAATCTGAACTGTATCGGCATAAGTTTTGAGTATGTTTGTAACATAGATAACCAGTTTAAGGATCATATTAATCTTCATAACTTCCGTCAATTGTTAGTTGTTCTTAGTCAAAAATACAAGTTTCAAACTATTTAATCGGATTGTTCCAAATAATATTAGACACTGCAACTTTTTGAAGAAAAAAAAAACATTAGATACTACAAAATGAATTTCAATTAATGTTATTTGCCAAAAAAAAAAACTTATAATTAGATGCGATACAATAACTATACAATTATTCACAATAGAAAAACATATAAACGAATACATTTCCTTCAAGAAAAAAATATAAACGAATACGTTGGTGCTCGTTTTTCCACTAATAATAATATTAATAATAGGTTATTATTATTTAAAATAAAAAATAAATTATTATTTAAAATAAATTGCACCCCCTAAGCCGGGGTCCTGGCTATGCCAGTTGAGGATGTTTAGTGGTGGCGGACAGTGGAAGCGCGACGTAGGATTTAGAGAGAGAAGAGAGCTTCATGTGCTTTTTTTCACTTTTTTTTTTTTTGAAACGGCAAATTTTATTATCGTCGAGGTAGTGTAAGAAACACCAACTCTCGCGGAGGAAAAAGAAAAAACACAGACGCCGTATATAGGCGGAACACCTGAAAATAAACACCCTAAAAACACAGGCGCCTTATATGTGCTTTTTTTACTTATTCACCTCATTATCTCAACTAAGACTCAAATATTTATTCACCACATTGTAACAAATTAATTTCTTCCGCTACACCTAAAAGTACCAAACCTCCATTGATGAACTTCTTACTCAATTAATTACAACATATTCTTAGGAAAGAGTTCTTTTTACATAGTTGAGCGAAACTCTACTTTGTCCTCTAATCCATTCTAGCCGACTAGAATCAGATTGAGAGATATTTTCTAACATTGTAGAAAAATAATTCTTATATGTGGTCTCGATGTTAATAGTTGTCAATAATGCAATATGTGAAAATTGTTTTTTTGTACACAAAAGTCTGTATAAGAAGTTAAGAACTTATACGTTGGAGATAGTTAGTCTATGATGTTGATGCCTCTAGTTCAGCACAATTTGTCCAAAGAACATGTGGGTGTGGTGACATAGCAATCAAAATCCACAAATATTTTGAAAATTAAGTTAGAAACTAAGCTAACAATGCTTTTCTCACGTATTTTAATTTGGCTATTTTATTATATTTATAGATAAAACATAATTCAACTAGACAGTCAAACAACATGAGCCATCCAATTGACTATTTCATGGATTTAATTGGCCAGTATGACCTGATTTTCAATTTCAAAATATTATTAGATAAGATGAGAGTGTTGCAGATTCTTTCACTTTTGCTCTTATAAAGAAATCTAAGGCCAGGTATGAGTCAAAGTCACTAGTGAAGACAGAAAATTTGCTTGGCGAGAAAATATTATTAGTTTAAGTATTGGAATTTTTATGAAATATAATATCATTTATTAATCATTTTGTGTTGGAGACATGTAAAATATTGTATGCCTTATGTTTTGATGTGTTCTAAAAAGATGCGTGATACTAGAGACGAAAATAAATTTGATATAAATATAAATTCTAATAAATGTTTGGATATTATTAAGAGTTTGATACATCGTTTATATAAATACAATCGGACCATGCAACAGAAAACAATTTTTAATTTATGACTCTGGCCGTGGTCCGATAATAAATAAAGTTCTACATTGAATTGTTGATGAGTAATTTAGATATACTTAATGTCTAGTTAAACCTAAAAACTTCATCCAAACATATAGTAAACACAAACACTTGGTAGTATAGAATATAATTCCATGTTGTCCAACATGGTGTAGGATACTTTTCTCTCATATTACAAACTTTAGGCTAACGATACTTTTCTCCCATATTTTGCTCAATATATGAAATTTGTAGATAAATCATAATTGAACTAGAAACAGCAAACGGCATCCGATTCCTTGACAAAGAAAAAATGTCCACTTGGCTATTTCATCAATTTAATTGGCCAGTGTGGACCTGATTTTCAAAAGATTTTTTTTTTGTTGAAGGAACCTGATTTTCAAAAGATTGTTAGGATGATTATTACGAGTTAAAGTGAGTGAAGCTCTTTTTTGGCTCATCAAAGTGAGTGAAGCTAAGCTAGGGTTTTATTATATATTGACACAGGTTAGAAGTTTGGTTTAGAACATAGATAATTTTCTTAGCTAGGGAGAATGGAAATATACCTTTTCTTTTGGGTTGTAATGTGAACGGACCAAATCGTATTTGCCATGCTTCAATAGATTATGGATCCCACACACAAAATGTCACAGTCCTTTTTCTTTTATGCTTCGAAAATGAGAATTTTTTTTTTTATTTATGTGAAATTATCAAAGAAAAAAAGAGCATAAAATGTTTACATATTTCTAGGACATATATGTAAACATTAATATTTCATTGATAAAGATGTAAGCTTACAAGTCCTGCTCATAATTGAGTTGAATTGGTTGTTTGATAGAAACATTACAAAATTTTGATTAATGATATTTGATCACGTTACATACATCTCCCATTTCTATATCTCTGATTCTCTAGCCACTGATTCTTGTGCAACCAAAATAGCATACGTTTTACAATGTCTTTTTAGAAACCCCATGTTTGGGGACAAGTTGTTTTTGTAGTTTGGACGCATAAAGTTTTCAAAAGAGACAAAATAAATTAAAATTGAGTTTCCATAACTATATATGGTGCTACTATGATAGTTGATCAAGGTTGAAAATTGCTATTCAATCATTCTTTTTTAAAATTGCTCATTCTTCTATATCAGCGGTTGTTAACTGTCGCTTGACATTTTTCAGCAGTAGTTAACTGTCACTGACACTTTAAAGATCAGTTCAATTATTTTTTAAGTTGATTCAATCGATCTTAAAAGTATCGACGACAATTAACTGACGCTGAAAAATGTTCAACCATTGTTGTAAGTGAGAAGAGTAATTATCATTTAAGGTTCAGTAGAGAAATAAGATACGCTTCTAGCTTGTTTGTTGGATTGTGATGTTCTACTTACGAAATAGTCTAGTAAGTAGTCTACTAGTATGCTGATGACTCTAATTCAACACAAATTGTCCAAAGAACAAGTGGTTGGTGATGACTTTGGAAACCAGATATATCTAAAAATTCAGATTAGAAATTAGGCTAACAATACTTAACTTCAACTTTATTTGTTTGATTAATCTATTAAATTAGTAGAAAGACATAATTGAAATTGACAATCAAACAATATAACACAGCCCATGTCGGTTTTGTTAATTTATTTGAGCGTGTTGTTGAAGATTCTTTGACTTTTGCCATATAAGAAAGCTAGGGCTTGTTACTTATTTGTCTTAAAGTAAGTGAAGTTTAACCAGAGGTTTGATTTTCTTTTTGTGCCAAGGTTAGAGATTGTTTAATTGAGATGATGAGATAATTTACTTTGCTAGAAAATAACATAAGAATGAATGGATAATTTAATTGATTTTCTATCAAAGAAAGGATTGAAATTGCTCTGTAAACCATTTATGTTTGCTCAAAAACCATTTAAATTATCGGAACGTACGTTTCAATGACACAAATCTATTAGATGATATGTTCCAACCGGGACAATTCGAACGGATGTATGCAGAAGGACTGATCTTTGATCCGTATAACGCACAGGCGAAATGAGTATTTTTTTGTAATGTTGTACATGTTGGCTCTCAACACAATACAAAATACTTAAGATATAATGTAATTTATAGATAATTTAAATATAAGTATCTTGTTACAAATCTGTTGTGAATTCCGATGAAAAAAAACACACCAATAACAAACTTGATATGTGGAGTAAGTGATAATCAGGCAACCAAAACAAAGTGTATGGAACAA
>Ga0315913_1007642_pt1 | contig 12918 bp, 11 predicted proteins | sample MpolsnodulesMG_FD_207736 | JGI IMG/M metagenome (GOLD analysis project Ga0315913, IMG submission 207736) | Medicago polymorpha root nodule microbial communities from Los Angeles, California, United States - small nodules | ecosystem: Host-associated > Plants > Roots > Nodule | place: USA... | reverse complement strand
TGTGATTGGTTTCATTGAGTTTTAACTTGTTTTGCTTTGAAAATGGAATTCTTTTGGAAAAGTGATAAAGAGAGACGAACTTTGTGATTTTGATGATTTTGTCGTAGTTGGCCGGTAAAACGCACATGTATACTCAACTGCACTCATATGTGATCTAAGTGTGTACATATTTAAGGCACTAGAGTTTGTTTACTTGGTTTTGGTTCAATTGTCTCAATTGTTATAAAGTTGTAAAATGATAGACGAACTTTGTCGAAAATGATCTTTAAGGCCGAATACTTTGCAAATCTTTTGTGAATAGCTTTATATGATTATAGGAAGATGTATGAATTATTGATAGGTGTTGAATATGATGTTTATCATAGTGTGATGTATTTTCTCCTTTACTTGGATTGTGAGAAATTGTATGAAGTTGTTGAATTATATGATGTAGTCGATGTTGGTGAATGCATATATGCTAAATATTGGTGATGATGTGGTGAATTGTTTGTGTGAACATATGCATTATTGTTGAGTCATATGCTCATGCATACATGACTGATGGTGATGGATTTTTTATATCCGAAATGATGACGATTATGATGTTTTTGTTGTATCAAAGGTAACGACCTTGTTGGTGATGTTACTGCATGCATATAAGAATCATGTATAGGTGCATTATACGTCCTTTCATGAGTCTTATTTGTATATGTGTTTGGTGAATGAATGTGATTGGTAAACTGCATGATGGTGATGTTGTGAACTTGTTTGTGTTGATGAATAATTTTGAAGTTAAATTATCCGTTGTGCAATTGATTGAAGTTTAGTTCAATGTATATATCTTCAAATTGTTTATGTTTGATTATGAATGATGTGAAGCTAACCCCCAGTGGTGTTTGACCGCCTACGTATTTGTATGAATGGGTAGACAGCGTGCAGGAGTGCTCTTTTAGCTTGCTTGGGTAGTTGCTTGAGGTGTGTGTTCTCCTGTTTCTCCGACAAACGAGCTATCCGCCGAATCAACAGGCTTGAAAGAAGAAAAGTCACCTTCCTTTCTGATACACATGTCAACCTCCTCTTCTCTCACATCAAAAATCTTCCCCACACCCTCCACTTGTCCCCTTATCATTTGACAATTCATACTAATATCCACTTTATAGGGACTTGGACACTGATCCAGCTGACACCAAACCTCCTGCTCCCCCTTTTGCACCCCAGTCTCCTCTGCATACCTCAGTATAACATTTCCCTTCTCTTTCAACAGCAGGTCTGACTCCAAAAACCTAAGACTAGCATTGTCCTCTTCTGAAAATTCACCCCATCCCCATGAACCAACATCCCATCACGTGACCCCACTGATCTGGCCTCCTCCTTCCCCTTTCTTCCTCCCGCCGCCACCCCCCACTGAGAACCACCCATAAACAGTACTCCATTCCCACGACCATCAAAATAATATTTTCATCTATAATTTATTTCCTTTCAGTGATTACTTTGATTCTGGCCAAATCAAATCTTCTCCTTTCTATAGTTTCCTCATGAAAATCCTGAAAAGCTTTAAAGTTAGAACCTAAAAGCTTGAACAGTGGTTCATCCCAAGCATTAAAGGGGATGCCAAAAACGTTCAACCATACCGTCCTCCTCACTACAACCTTTTGTGGTGACCATCTTTTGACATTTTTGAACATAGAATTCCACCTCAAATGATGATTCTGTTTTAACCTTCCTATATCCCCCTGATCTTCAAGTTCCAGAAGCACCAAACCTGCCCCCATCCCCAGTCACCTTCACCTTCGAAATACCCTTCATAACCAGCCTCATTTGGACCGATGATGCATCCAACTCCTTTACCAACTCTCCCACATAGCACCATTCCAGTTTCTGCATCATATCCTCAGATGGAGTAACCTCCAAATATGACTTTAGCTCACCCTTCCATGAACCTGGATTCGGAGCCTTTGAAAGTGCAGCTTTGAATGTTTTATGAGTAGTAACAGGCACAGACGGTCCAACACCACCAATTCCTCCCACCGGTTTCTTCTTCCCCTCCTCTGCCTTGTTGGCCTCCCTACTGAAGCTCTCCCGATTCACTTTCAGTCGAGTATTCCATAACCAAACCTCCTCCAATCTAGCATCGAGTGCCTCCTCATTCTGGACCTCTTGGAATTTCACAAAACCAAATCTATGCCCCCATTTATCCAGCTTTTTTGGAATGAACACCTCAGCCACAAACCCAAATTGTGCAAAACATCTCCACAAATCAGTAGTTTCTGCCTCTTCAGGGATATTGGTAAAGAAAAGAGGTATGGTGGAGTTGTCAAGGTGGTGGAAGCTGATCGGAGCTGCCTTACCACCCTCCACCGGAGCCTTTCCTTTGGTACCAACACTCACTTTTGTCCGAATGGGCCCACACCCCCCCCATAGTTTCTCTCTCTAGCCTCTCACTCATCTTTTTGGCCTCTTGTTAAGTGGCTAAACAACCATGTATAAACTTCCCATATTAGATCTTGTATCAAAGTATGGGGATAATAAAGATCTTCCTATACAATACATAGAATGTAAATAGACCATTAGTAATTTTTTTTAGAGGAACATTAGTAATTATTATCACTCGGTGATACATAATATGATTATTTTTAATGGTAATGTATCTCACCTTTGCACATTGATGGCCTTCTTTTTTCCAATTAAAATTTTCGCAAGGCTGAGTGAAGAGGGGAGTGGATCCTCTCCAGTGGAGTTCTCTCCTGTTTTTTCCAGTGCCTAACAATCCACCTTTAATTACACTCTCTCTCCTTTTTTATTATTACAAACACATTCTCTCACCTATTTAGTGGAGGGCTTAGATTACACATGAGAGAGTTAAAACTGGAGACAATCTCCTCCCAGTGTAAAGTTCTTCTCTCAACTGTAAGATTAATGGTGTGATTGGACCTACAACCCTTTTCCCATACAAGTAAGAGCTAGGCTAGTATATCAATCTACAAAAGCACCACATTTTACCTGCAATAAATTAATGTGAGAATGAAATTATATAAACTATCCAATAAAAGTGAAAGGTAGTGGTCCCCGTGAGCCTAACTCACTTGGTAAGAGATAATTCATATTATATGTAAGAGTCGGGATTCGAACTCCAGACATCCCATTTATTCATCTTTAAGGTGAATTTCTCTAACCGCTAGCCTACTTGACAAAAAAATAGGCTAAATTAATCCAATGGTCCCTCAACTAATTTCTAGTTTTCATTTTGGTCCCAAAAGTTTTAAAATCATCAATTTGGTCCCTCAACGTTTGCTCCGTTATTCAAAAAAGTCCCTAACCGTTAACTTTAACCATAAATGTCTATGGTGCTAGTAGCCAACTTATAAGTGAGCTTTTTACGGTGCATAGGAATGAAGAGGCGGTCAAAGGGATAATGACGAACGTTGCCTATTTCAGGGCTCTTTCGATTGGATTGTGTCTTTCGGGGAAGGTTGCAAGGGCTTGTAAAGTGTTGGATGAGCTTGCACCTATGGGGATTGTTCTTGAAACAGCTTATGAAGATATGATTGGAGCGTTGTGAAGGATGATGATTATTTGTTTCCAGAAATTAGTCATGTTTTTTTTTTTTATTCTACAATAAGAAATGAAAAATTCAGATCTATATTTTGTGATTAGATTGGGTGGTGAATTTTGATGATGAGATGATTATATTGATGATGTTTGTTTTTTTGTTTCTGGAAAAAAAAATTAGGTTGATGAAGGTTGATGTAGATTTGAGGAAGAAGAAGAGAGAAGATGATGAAAATTGAAAAAAAAATTAGGTGTTGATGGTTCACTATAGATACAATGGATATTCAATCAAATGGTTAAAATCAAATCAAAAATTTTAAACATTAAAAAACTAACGGTGGAGACCAAATTGACTAACGAAGCAACAGTTGAGGGACCAAATTGATGATTTTAAGACTTATGAGATTAAAATGAAAACTGGAAATTAGTTGAGGGACCATTGGATTAATTTAGCCAAAAATATAAAAAAAATCGAAAGGTAGTGGCTAGTCGATAAAATTAACTAATAGAAGTGAACCTTTCCATGTAGCCAACTTGTCTTTGAGATAAATAAAAATATTAGTAATACAATGAAGGATATCAAAATAAATGGTGGGGTTAGTTGATAACACGACTTCTCCAATTAAAGCATAAATTACCGCATTTACTTGTCGTCTGTTGAACTCCGTCTGAAAGTTTGTGAACTGTGAATAAGAGAGTCTCTGACACCCCAAAATGATATGACCAAAATCCGAGGCATCTTGTCTGTTGGAGTGAAAAACATCATTGGTTATTTTGGAATATAGCACAAAGTCAATATTATTCATATGCATATAACTTAACCATTCTATAGTATTAAACAAACCTAAAGCTTTACCGACTAGAACAAAAGCTTGATGCCATGTGATTAATATTTATTTATTTTTGGATAGAAACCATGGCATGTGATTAAAAACAGTATTTTTGTTTTATACACGATATCAGGTGGCAATTTTATACACGATATGGCTAGTTGGAAACGTGGAATTCACTTAATAATAATGAGAACGTGATCAAATAAATATGATTCCGAAGAATTAGGGCAACTACTGAGCGAGTAATGAGAGTAATATTATTCTCAATTAATTCACAATAGTTACAATGATAGTGAGAATGACTCGGCAACTTTTATGAAAACCTCGTGATTTATTGTTTATAAACTTCAATTGTTGAGTTGAACACAGGGGCTGATCCAGACTTTTGGTATATGTGGGGTTAAAATTTCAAAGAAACAATAATGCAGACTATATTAAAAATATGAAACAACATTGTTTGATACAATACATTACAATGAAAATCGTCTCATATTCATTTGTTGAAAATGAGTTAAAATAACATCATTGCTTATTGTTAAAAGATCTTATCTTTCAATATAAGTTACAATACGGTCATTTAGGCACTGATCATACATTTTGTTACATAGGTTACTCTTCACAACTTTCATAGGTGAAAAAACACGTTTAACACTTGCGGTTGCTACCGGTAAGAGCAAAGCCAACTTCAAAAGTTTATAAACCATAGAAAATTTGTTGCACTTATTTGTTTCTACAAGTTTTGCACAAAGATCTTAAAGCCCTTTCAACTTAGCAAATTTTAGGTCAGATCGAACATTTATAACATAATTCTTAAGTGGATGGCGTAACCCCACTTCCAGCACTTCTATAAAATCATTTGGATAAAACTCAGTCATTTTCAATAATTTCTTCACATCAAAGGATGCAAATGACTTTGCAGGACTCAAATGTGAAACACTTTATGTTATTTCTATTATAACAAAAAAAAGAAGGAAAAGACATGTGGGGCTTTAACCCCACATAGCGTCTATCTACATCCGCCCCTGGTTGAACAACAATTCATGTGGAAAGACAATATCTGCTTACTACTTTATTACTTACACGATTTTGTACACTTGATAAATGTCGTCTTCACGATATCAAACACATTAATTTCTTGATTTCTCGTAATAATATTTTTATAGTTTTGTTACGAATAGTTTGATCAGATAATTTTTTTTCTCACAATCAATTCAAATTGTACAATAAACACACCTGTTCGAACTTTATAACAATCATAAATTTATTTTAGACGTGGAACGTTGCATAAGAATCATTATTCATTAGATAAATGCAAACTTGCATAACAAGTAAAATGGGGGACACGAATAGGGAACGAGAAAAACAAGATCTCACCATTAACGTAGAAAGCACACAAGTGATAAACAAACGTAGAAAGCAAATTGAGCAAGAGTACTATGTTATAGACCTCACCATTAAAGTTAGTTGTATATTTTAAGTTGTAAATCCATTAATTTTCATTGGTAAGATCTTTAACATAAGACCCCTACATTGAACATCCATTTTTATTTTTTTTTGAAGAAGCTAAATTAGCCCACCCAAATTGACACGGGTGAGAATCAAACCTGAGACCTTGAGTAGGAGCACACTCCCAGGTCCCAAGCCAATGCCACTAGGCCAACCCAAGTGGGTTTACGTTGAACATTTAACACCATTTGGTCTACATGTTAGGAGGCATGGCAGTAGGGATACTATGAACAACCAAGAAGCCACCATCAACCACCAAATTATGACCACTGATGTAAGCAGCTTCATCAGAAGCAAGGAACAAAGCTGCTTCTGCTATATGCTTAGCTTTCAACACAACACCCTTCAGATTAGCTTGAGAACTTACGATCGCTTCCACAACTTCAGGCTCTAAATTGAAAGGTGCACACGAAAGGGGTGTAGCAACTCCGAAAGGGGAGACACTATTAACTCTTATTCCATAGCCACCAAGTTCACTACATGCTGCTCTTACCAGTCCCAAAAGAGCATGTTTTGATGCAGTATAACCACTAGGACCAGCTCCACCGGTAGAAGCTGCCACACTTGTTGTGCATATGATCGATCCACGAACATTTTTGGCAACCATAGCACGAGCAGCGTGCTTAATTGTAGCAGCTGAACCAACAACATTGATATCCATTGTGTTCTTAAATTCATTCAGATCGAATTCGAGTATGCCCAAATAAGAGCCTAATATTCCGGCATTGCTGAACATGATATCAAGTTGACCATGTTTTTCCAAAGTGAAATTGATAGTTTCTTCAACCTGTTTTTCATCCCTTACATCACAATGATGGTATGTCACTTTATCTGAGCCTATTGAAGCAACAACTTGATGACCTAATTCATCTTGAATGTCTATTGCAACAACAAATGCTCCATTTTCAACAAACAACTTCACTGCCTCTTCCCCAATCCCACTGGCTGCCCCAGTGATGATTGCTACCTTACCATCCAACCTATACGTTCAAGAAAGGCAAAAAGAAAGAATAAAAGTCAACTAATCAAAATATATAGAGAAGTGTAAATCAGAAACAACAATTCAAAACTATATTGCGTTAATAATCGTAAAAAAAAAGAGGAAATGTTAACTAGTGCCCGTGCCCTAAGGGCACTGATATAGAAATTGTGCATTGGAAATTGGTGAAAAGTGGAATGTTTAACTTTATGAAAGAAAAATTGTTGTTTTTAATGAAAATTTTCTATTTTTGACATCCTTAACCATTACACTTATGGCACTGGTTAGCAAAATCCAAAAAAACAAATACAAATTGTGTCGATAAATTATTACTTAGGTCCTGGACCGCCGAGGAAAAGGAAAGGACCAGCTAGCCCTTGACAAGGGCACCGATCTCAATCAAGGGCGCCGCCTTTCCTTATCACTCAAATCTTGACACATTAGGTCCAATATTCAGTCAGATACGCCAATCCCGAACCTTTAGGCCCACGAATCGGCTATCTAGCAAAAGAAGTAAGTCACGAGAAGTCAAACCTAAAAGACTATAAATAACTCCATGAAGATCATCCTCAAAGCATGACCTAATCAGAGACAAAACCTTAATCACTCAGCTAAATGGTTGAGAATCCCAATTGTGCTTACTTCAAGTACAAGTCCCTAATTATAACTCTTAAAAAAGAAAAATAGTTCATATATGTAAGTCATATTTCAAATTCCTAGATCCATATTTTTTTTCTTTTCAAAATTGAACACAATAACAGACCTCGAATATGGTAAAACAATATATTTTATACAAAATATAACATATGATTTATAAAAAATAATAGTAGGAAATAACAATGATTGATTATCTTTAGAACATATAATATAGTAATAAAATTGATTAAATTAAACTCATCCGCGGTGTTAAATTATAAAAAATAATAGTAAGCAAATGCTACTTTGTGCCCTCAAGTGCACATGTTAAGGAACTCATTATAGAAATAAGGGTTAATAGTGTTTTTACCCTACGTAATATAAGTCACTTTTGGTTTTGCCCTCTGTAAAAAAAATAAATTTAGATTTCGTCCTTGTAAAATAAAGATTCTTTGAAATACCCATTGACCCATTTAACTATGCAAAATCTCTTATGTGGTGCTTACGTGGCACATGACTGTGTATATTATTAACTTTTTTATTTTTTCCATGTAATTATGTAATTAAAATAAATAAATTCTAATTAGATTTTGGAAAACAAAACCTATGATCTTCATCATCAACATCAATCCTTCATCTCTCCCATTGAACATCATCATCAACAAACACAAATCCAGATTTTTTCCACTAAATTTTTTTTAAAAGAAGATTTTGTATTTCACTAAAAAACACTTAAAAAATCAGCGTATGAAAAAATTCTTCATTTCTTCTACCTCCTTCCTTTTACATATCATTCACAAGTTAGGAAAACCAAATGAGGTTGTGTAGCAAATTATTTTTCTAAGAATTATTTACAATGCTCTTTGTTCTTCTTTTCCTACAAAGTACACAGAGAAGGCAAAAAGCCAAGCTCCCACACCCACCAATCTAAAATTTGAAATTGAAAGTACCCAAACCCTAAAATCTGAAATCGAAAATGAATTGGAAGATGAAATCGAAAGCTGAAACTGAATTGGAACAAAATCGAAATTGAAATCAGTAGATCAATCAGAAACGAAGTTTTGATGGATGTTCAAATCTGAATTTTGTTAGATTCATAGTTTAGATCTGGGAATGGGATTTGGAAGGTAAGAACAGATTCATGAAAATAATTCTTTTTAAAAACCAATAACTAATTTAGAAAGGAACATGTGTTTGGTGTGGCAATATGTGATGGCCATTAGAGAGAAAAGCTATTGAGTTGAAATCAAGAGAGTTTCAATCACAGTAAGCATTCATGAGCTGTTGCATTGCATTCATGAGCTTTTGTTGTGAATTTTATGAAAATAATTTTTTTTGTTGCTAGACAAAAAAAATAAAAATTAAAAAAATTTCCACATAAGCACCACATAAGAGATTCTGCACATCAGATGAGTCGGAAGGTATTTCAAAGAATTTTTATTTTATAAGACGGAATCTAAAAAAATAAAATTATAGGGGGCAAAACCAAAAATGACATATATTACAGGGGATAAAACACTATTAACCCTTAGAAATAACGTATCAAAAGTTGTGCATTCAACTTCTTAAAAGTTAAACTATCATGTTTTTTAATGTAAAATTGCTCTTTTTGGGTTCCTTAAAATGTGCCCTTATGACACAAGTTAGCATGACCCGTACACAAAATGTAATATGTTATAATTAGTACTTCCTCCGTCCCTAATTAGAAGGCTATTTACTACTATAAAATATTGTCCATTAATATAAGATCATATATAAATTCTTAGATGAATTTATTATTCTTTTTTAAATATATCCTTATTAATACTACCAATTTGTCTTCGTACATGAAAAGTCAATCTTAAACGTATCTTTAATTAAGGATAGTTTAGTAATATTCACACATATCTGAGACAACTTTATTATTTTAAAAAAAATTCTTAATACCCATGATTTTTTGTAAAATAATCTTATTAAAAAGGACGGAAGGAGTACCTTTCTGTCCCTTTTTTTTGTCAGGTAACCTAGTGGTTAGAATTCACCTTATAAGGTGAATAAGTGGGTGTCCGAGGTTCGAACCCCGACCCTTACATATAATAATGCATTGTCCTACCAACTGAGCTATGCTCACGGGACACCTTTCTGTCCCTTTTAATAAGCCTCTATGACACTTTGTACGCTTATTAAAAAATGTTAGTGATGTAATTTTTTTTTTTTTTTGCATAAGCAAAAATGATGTATATTAATAACAACGATGATACACCATACACAAGGCGTGCAAAGAGTGAATCACCGGTTAAAGATTATAGAGTCATAATAATTACTGGTGAACGCCCATACAAAACAATAGATGTTTTCACCAATCATAATAACAATAACTAAAAGATGGATGTTTTGCCTTCACCCACAAAAAAGAGTGTAACTTAACTGTCTCAAAAAGAGCATAAGATGAAGCAGCATAGTGGTGTAACTAAAGTGAAAATTAGTGTATATTATTACAAACTTTTATTGGTGAATAAATACATATGAAGTTGTATTTTTATATTCCAAGATAAATTGAATAATATTAATTATTGAATATATTTAAAAAAATAGTAATAAATATATCAAAAAATATTTTATAGTATTAGAGATAGAGACTATAAATTATATACATTAATTACAAAACAAAATTCCTTTATATGATTGAAGAGTGACAAAGAGTCTTATTATTAGATACAAATGGAGGGTTAGGAATAATTAATTTTCAAAATGTGTGTTAGAAGAGTGTTACCGGTACTTCCTCTTAAGGACAAAATGAGAAAAAGCAAATAAAAATGGCATAGATATTACACTAAAAGCAAAATGCTGAGTCATATATATAGGGATACCTTTGCTTCATCAGAGTTCCTTTGTTAATTTGTTTGATGAGCTCTTTGGGGGACCTTCACCTTTGCTTTATCCCCTAATACTAATAACCGGTCGATATTTATATGGTTCTTAATTAGAGTTCAAATTAAGTCTTCATTAAAATGACAGCTAACTTTCCTTCAAAAAATAAAGTGACAGCTAACTTATTGTTTGACTCAAACGTGACAACGAACTAAACTCCTACAAAAGTTTATAATAATCATCATTATTACAGTTTTTTTAACATCAATAACGTTAAACGTTTTGTAGAAGGAACAAAAGCATCGTTAAACGTGTATTGTGATACTATATGGAAATTAAATACCCTTGGAGTTGTTTATTGGTGAGGATGTTCAACGGTTAAGTTTTTGAAAACCTGTGATTGATCGTATAATTACTTATCCATTGACTTGGAAAAACAAATACTTTTTTTTTGAGGGGTCGTTTGATTCTGCTGAAGTATGTCATGTCATCTCTTCTAATTTACTTTCTTTCCTTCTTCAAGGCTTCCACATGTATAATTTCTTCTATTGAATCTAAATTTTAAAAAGGGGGTGGGTGGTGAGGAGCTTATCATTTCCTCATGGCAACAGAAGAACCTATTGATAGGGGACTGGTTGATAATGTCTGGCATATGCAAGTTTCGTTAAAGGTCTCTTTGTTTGCTTGGTGTCTTCTTCGCAACAGACTTCCAACCAAAGATAATCTTCTACGACGGCGAGTTCTTCAACCAGACGACACTATGTGTGAAGGAGGATGTGGCTTATTGGAGAGTGTGGATCATCTCTTTTTAGGTTGCAATTTCTTCGGCAGTGTGTGGTTTCTCGTCTGGCAGTGGCTAGGCATTTCTACGGTTGGCTTTGGTGTGTTACCTGAACATTTTCTTCAGTTTAATCCATTGGCGGGTCTACCGCGATTTACACATTCCTTCTTGAAGTTAATTTGGCTTTCTTGTGTCTGGGTTATCTCGAAGGAAAGAAATAATCGCGTTTTTAAAAATACGGCATTGGATTTACATGGGATCTTTGGCAAAGTAAAGTTGCAATCTTTCCTGTAGTTGAAGGCAAATATGCATGGGTGTTTGTGTAATTATCTCTTGTTCGTTGATAGATATTTGGTAAGTGTACCAAATTTATAGAAGTAATAAATAATTCGTATCCACGAGGACCGTTGTTAACTTCTACTTAACAATTTCATTATCAAAAAGATGTATTAAATTCAAGGTTTCCCTAGGCAGCTAGTTGTTTGTTGTAACATAAACTGAGTAAAGACGGTAATAGTTGGTTTTAGAAATTTATTAGAAAAATATGATTAAGACCTTCGAGTCCTCTAATGTTCCTCTACGGTAATTTGCACTCCCGATTCAAGCAATGTTCATCTAATTTAACGACAGATTAAGACAATAATTCTACTCAATCTCTTGACTTAGAATTCTCTCCGCAAGCGACAATCCCTTAATCTCTTCAGTGAATTCAGGACTATTGGAGGTTTTAACAGACCGTTAATCTATTAGTCATAAGCTAATAATGATCTATCTCTAACTTGATTACTTAGGTTAAACATATTACCTAGATGAGAGTCAAATGTCAGGGCAAATGGTCATTCAAGTTCTAAGATCAATTTGCATATTCATAAAGCTAGTGCTAGTAGTCAATAATAAATATACAAACAACATTAAACACAAAGTAATATGTATTAAACTAGACTTTCATTGATATTCAAGGGAGTTCATACAAATTAGTTTTCCATAAAGTTCATACCCTTACTTTTCCACGTGAATCAAAGATAGAGGAGAATTGTTCTGCCCACTCAAGTATGAAAACAGTTTCCAACATCAACGACTTGGGGGGCAACTGTTCTAGACTATTAATAAAAAAAATATTTTGTGGGCATTCCGAGACAAACACACCAAAGTAACCACTATTTACACTATCCAAACGTTTGGATAGTTAATGCATCTTCCAATTATGTATACATTACTTCCTCCATCAAAAAATATAATTTGTGGGCATTATGAGATAAACGACCAAAGCAACCACTATTTACACTATCCAAATGTTGGGATAGTTAATGCACCTTCCAATTATGTATACATTACTTCCTCCGTCAAAAAATATAATTTGTGGGCATTCTGAGATAATTAATCGTTATATTCGAGCGAAGGACGACAAAATTGTCATCCTTCAAATAATTTCTTTTTAGTATGAGGGAAATGATGGGACATGACTTGATGGTATTGCACAGAGTCCTCAAAAAGCAAGAAAGTAAAATTTTGAAAATAAGTACGCAGACTATGCTTATAGCTCACGCCTCATTGTACCTAGTTTTCTTTAAGTCTATCGCCTTCTTGATCCATTTAATCACTACAGTCTGAATATCTTTATTTAATTTCAAGATAACGCATAAGAATATGATAGAATATCCACAATGGAGACAGAATGCTCACAAATTATACATAATTGGAAGGTGCTTTCACTGTCCAAACGTTTGGATAGTATAAATAGTGGTTGCTTTGTTGTGTTTGTCTCAGAATGCCCATGAATTATAATTTGAAACGTTTTTTTTTTT
>Ga0315913_1007641_pt1 | contig 12919 bp, 9 predicted proteins | sample MpolsnodulesMG_FD_207736 | JGI IMG/M metagenome (GOLD analysis project Ga0315913, IMG submission 207736) | Medicago polymorpha root nodule microbial communities from Los Angeles, California, United States - small nodules | ecosystem: Host-associated > Plants > Roots > Nodule | place: USA... | reverse complement strand
ATAGGTTACTATGCTTCTATCAAATATATATTAATATATTTTGCTAATATACTACATGCTAATTGATTCTTAGAGGTTCAGAACGAACAGGTTAGCTATAGCGTATATATATTAATAAATTTCTACTTACCCATATTATAAATAACTCTTGCTTTTATATATATCAACGTATAACATCATCATATATTCCTTGATTTCGACATGAAAACATCACAGTTCAAAACTAAAGTCATATATATAATTACAGAATATTTAAGGACATGAATTTAGCAAAAGAGTCATCAAAAGAATTAAGAAAACAACAAAAAATTAACCAACCTTCGCTACCCACATGATTATACAACCCTTATGATGAATAGAGACTCCCCCCTTACCTCTAGTTTTGCGAAATTGATGATTTCCTATGGTGAAATCTCTTTCTAGGTTCTTCTCGCTATTCCTCTTTGCTTCTTCTCTCCATAACCCTAGTTTTTCTTTTGCCGCTTTGTTTCTCTCTTTCTCGGTAACCCTTCTTCTCTAATTCTCTTCTCTATTTATAAGCTCTAATTGAGTTTGTTACCAATCTTTTTAGATTACTATATGTACTAATCTTTTCAAATTACTATCTGCACCTCACGAATTTCTTACTATTATTTCTGTAAATACACCGTCTTGCTATTCACACTCCCCTCTACTTAAATCATTAAAGCACTACTCATCTCACTAACTACACCTCTTTTCTACTCAATTTTACTAATCCCCCCGTTCGCACTCTAATTTCTTATTCTCACTAAATATTATTTTCTCTCACTTTTTTTTTTAATTTAAACTACTACCATTAATTAAAGCTCTAGTTTATATATGCTACCCTTATTAATCCAATGTCTCTATCCCAATTAACTAAACAACCTCACCCAAACATGTTAAAACGGATTTAATTCAAATAAAATAATAAAAAAATAATAATGTCAAACAATCAACACTATTACTAATAATAATAATACTAATATTATCTAATAAGTATATTAATAAAATAATATTAAAAATCGGGGTGTTACAGAGAACATGGCTCAAAGTGAGTATCGTGCCGAGACCGAGCATGGTAAAAGGGGAGGTTTTGGAGTCAATAAAAATAGTGTTATCCTTGCCAACCAAACACTAATGAGAAAACATATCGAGGAACTAACCAACAAGTGCAAACCATAAGTATGGGTCAAGCTCAATTCCAACAAGCCAAGGTTCATCAACTCCTACAAGCACCAATACTTAGGTGTGATTTTTGTGGTGAGGGACATGCAAATGGTGAGTGTATACCTGAAGGAGTGAGTGAGGAGGCCAACTACACAGGGAATTACCAAAAAGGGAACCCTTACTCAAATACCTACATTTCGGCTTGGGCACAACATCCTAACCTCAAATACCAAATAACAACACCTTAAACCCGCTTATTCCACCTCCACAACCTCAACAACAAAGAAAACCTTCTACATTTGAAGAAGCAGTAACCACTTTTGTTAAAACAACTCAGAATACCTTCCATGACATGAAGGTAACTCATGAAGCTGTTCAAAGAAACAATGAGGCTTTAATGAAAAAATTTGAGAATCAAATAGAGCAGATGACTAAGAAAATCAGTAATCAATCAAGTGGAGGATTTCCTGGGAGCACTACTGATAATCCCAAGAATGAAAGTTGTAAGGCGGTAGAATTGAGGAGCAAGAAGGTGTTGACACCAGATACCCCCAAGGTGACAAACGATAAGGTAATTGAATCTGTTGAGGAAGAAGAGATGGTAGATGAAAATAATGAAAATGGTGGAGTTGAACATGAAAGTGAAGTTGAAAAATCTTACGGAGAAAAAATTGAAAAAGTAAACAATAAGGAAGAAAAAGGTGGGAAGTTGATTGATGTAGACTCTATTTTAAAAAAAATTAAATAAAGAGTCAAATTCTTAAATATGTAAACTCCGTTTTATGTTTGTTTTTCTTTCTTTTTTGAATCTGTTGTCTTTTTGTATTTTATGATCTTTGTGGTGATCATGGTAAAGTCAATTTATGTGTTTTTTAGTTTGAATTTTTGTAAGTTTTTAAGTTTAAAGAATGGTTTTTTTTTTTGAAAGGAAGTTTAAAGAATGATGAAGAAGATGAAGATAGTGTTAAAAGGATAGAATGATCAATTTTTTATTGATCATTCAGAAGAAAAAAATAATGATCCATTCAGCATCAAAAGCACACATGGTACTGGTCCAGTCAACAAATTCTAACCATGTTAGTGTTTTTGTCTAACATAATTAAATTAGGAAATAATCAAATAAAACAAAAATAACAGAAATTACAAAGGCAAATTAAAAGAATATTTTTTTAAAAGACTAAAACTCAAATTCGTCCATATTATGGTGATAAAAAAAATACACAAATAACCTTTTTTATCATAATAATCTTCTATATTATATATAAAGAAAATTTGGCTCTTTTGAGCCGATTTTTTTTTCTTTCTTAAATTACCTTAAGACAACTTTTTCTATAATAATGATTGTTGTTGGTGCCATAATAAAGATAAGAATTTATATTATATTTTTTATTATATTGTTGGTGTCATTGAAATAGAATAAACAATATTAGTTTGATTTGTTAGGAAAACAATAATCATTTATATTTATACTTTTAATCAAAATTTCATAAAAAACACTATTCATAATTTTTAAACTTTAGTGTAATGAAAAGAAAGAAAAGACAGACACGTGAATGCCCGTCTTTTCGTTAAATTTAGTAATAACAATAATAATAATCTAATCTGCAAGAACAAAACAAAATTGGGCAACTCCCTCCAAAAACCCAAAATGAAGCCGAACTGATCTCAACTGCCCGGAAACACACACAGCCGAACTTGGAAGAAACGCCGCCACAACCGTCCAGGTTCTCTCTTTTTCTAATCTTCCTTCCTCGATCATCTATGTATCGCATTCTACCGCGATTTGTGGCTGCTTTAAAATGCAGATCTCAACTCCACCACCGCAATTGCGCAATTGCACACTAAAACAAACAATTTAAGTTTATTTTATCTTTTGCTATGGAAATAGCTTAAACTAGCTTATTGATAAGCGATTGTGACTGTGCTATAAGCTGCAAATAAGTTGTTTATCCAAACAAGCCCTTAGTTGAACTTATTTACTGTCGTAGATTTGTGACACTGTTTGGGAGAGCTTATGGAAACAGTTTATGATATGTTCACAAACTGTTTTCAGCTTGTTTCCATAAGCTCTCAAGATAGTTGATATGAAAACAATTTAACTTTATTTTATATTTTGTTATAAAAATAACACATACATATTACTTAAGCACTTATGCTATAAGTGCTTAATTAAGAAGCTTATCCAAACAGGACAATACTGTGATATAGATACAAACTTTTTTTTTTTCAATGGAAAATATTAGTAATTTGTTAGTATTATGTTTTTCTCCTTTGTCCGGGTTTGTACCCAGGCCGTCCAACTCCTTATCCCTTCTTTTCATCAACTTCTAGCAATATGCATAGTCTATGGGAAAAATCTTAATTTTTAATTTTATGAGTGCTTTATGTTTAGTGAAAGGGTGAAATGGAACCAGAACCACATCAGACTTCAGGAGGAGCGGAAACACTTAGACATATGTCACCTGGATCATCGATTTCTGTTGCATACCACCCTGATTTCGGACCACATGATGATCTCATAATTCTTGAGCTGGATGAGAAACTGGTCCCAGATGTTTTGAATGAAAGGTATGCATTGATCTGTATTATGTTATTTGTAACTCCTTGAAAAAAGGAAGGAAATGAGACATGTGACTAAATTTGTGCGTCTGAATTGTATCTTCAAATAGTTGTAAATACAAGTACTTATAGTTGCTTTTATTACCGACTTACCGTAATTACGTGGAACAAACTCTTGAGTACTATCTTTATATTGTTTTTTTGAAACTCTCCCTTAAGCTAGAGCATACGAGTTTTTGACTTATTTAAGGAGCTCTCAATGGCTTAGTGAAGACATTTGGTGCGGTTTGATAATCTGATTTTATGAAGCTAGTGGTGGTAATGTTATGTCTCTAGATAAGAATAAGAAATTCTCCGTGATGAATTGAAAATCCATCTCAATTTAGTTGGCTGTTTGTGAAACATCTCCAAACCTCAATGCTTTAATTCAACAATTTCTTGAGCCATATAAGTTCATAGGTGGTGGTTGAATTCATAACTCGATATTTTGCTTCTCTGAAGTCAAGATATCACTAATAAAATTACAGTACCCAAAAATGGCTCACCTGTCAGGATTAGACTTTGCCCAGGCCACTTTAAAATATCCAAAAAGCTTTTCATAGGTCTCCCTTAATATATTGTTTAATTAGAATTGACGCATTCTGTTGCTCTTCTCAAGGATAGTTATGAAATTGGTTTACCACACTAATTGAATCTGGACAAGCTGTTGTGAGATAACTCAGTTTTTCAACAAGTCTTCTAGGCCTTTTCGATCTAAAAATGTCTCCTCTCCTCCTGACTTGGCAAAAATGTGGCACTGGAACTTGTAGGAGTTTCAAGAGGCTTAGCATTCATCAACTCCGTTTCTTTTGATATGTCTATTGTAATCTTTCCACAAGCAATCATAATGCTATTCTTGGATTGCACCACTTTTATCCTAAGTAAGTGTGATACTTTGTTTGAGAGATTGGATAACAATCACTAATTGTAATAACAATGTCGTTGATTTGTGTATGTGCTATATGCAATTGAATGACATTAGAAAGCCGAGTGGTCAGCTTCACTCGGAGTCATGCCAAAATGCTAAATCACAATACTGAACTTGTCAAGCCATGCCCTAGGAAGTTGGTGTAGACAATATAAAAATTGGCAGACTAGTTTGAAGACTCCCCTAGGTTATATTGTAAAGGTGGTGTCTCCAAGTCACTTTTCTACGCGTTTTCATGTCTTTTCTTCGTTTCTTCATGTCCTCCTTGAGTTGGTTCATGTAGTCCTTCCTTTCCCAAGTTTTCCAAGGTGTCTTCATGCATTTGAAGGCAGCTTTGAGCCCTTCCTTTGTTGCTTAGAGGTCACCTCCCTCAAAGGCTCTCTTTTCCCTCGTCAGACATAGTTTTAAACGTAATTTTAATTTGACTCTTGGAGTAACTAAAGAGAGCACTGTGCCTCTTTTTGGTTCTTACATTAGAACCAAAGTCGACTCTTATCAAAGGTTTCTTATACCCTTGTGGCGATTCTTCACTTAGCTTGTTACGATCTACGAGTTTGGTACCACTCTCCATCTCTTTTCAGTGTTTGTAATCCATTTCTTTTAATTAAAATTCTGCAACTTTCTCACCAGTTTCTAATCCATTTTTGTACATTTCTCGTAGTTCGTTATTCATCCTTTCTTACTATTTATGTGTTCTTTCTTCATCGTTTCTTAATATTTATGCACTTTTGTTCTTTGTTCTACTCGAACAAGATAGTCAACTCATGAAAGATCAGGAAAGTAATATGACCATAACTTGGATCATGTCACCTTTTTGAGAAGGAAAAGTGACGAGGTATGTCATGGAATCCACGTGAGTACATAATAAGAGTCGTTATATTAGGATTTATAGTTTTCTAATTACAATAATTACTTAGAGTATACACATAATTACTTTATATTATTTATAACAGTGACTCTTTCCCTGCCTTTCTCTTCCCTTACTTATGTTGCATGATTTCTTTCTATTTTAGGATGGTCTTAAGAGGACAGCCTGACGAAGATGCAGTTCTTTGTACTCAATCAAAAACATATGCTATGAAGTTTGTTGGAACTTCCAATTCTGTTTTGCTTGTACCACCAGCAAATCAATCAGAATCGTATGAAAATCAACAGAAGAACAATAGTAATACTAGTGAAGAAAAAGTTGTTGCAAGTATACTAAAAGTTGTACCTGGTAGTATGGAGCTTATTGAGGTTTCCCCCAGACTTGATAAACTCAAATTGCTCCTTTCAGAGAACACTTACAGATTTGACGAGAATGACATGGAAAATTTAGAAGAGAATCAGGAATCTAGATCAGGATTATATAACTGGAATGATCTTATAGAAAATATTCAAGCTAGTGACGAGGAGTTAAGGGTTGGTTTGCAGGCTCTTTCAGCTGTGGAGATCAATGGATATTGGAGATTAGTTGATGAGAATTACATGGACATGATTCTGGAAATGCTTTTGAAAAATTCAGTGTTGAATGACTGGTCACTCAATGCTCTAAATGAAGATGAAGTTGTGAATATGCTGGAATCAGATGGATTTCCGAAGGTACTTGCAAGGCATTGCTTGCATGTGTATGCCAAGAAAGTAAAAGAAAATGATTGCATGCAAAGTGGTGTGTGGAAGTTGGATGAGAAGCGGGTATGCATACATTATGCTAGAGAAATCCTGAAAGGAGGTAAGAGGAAGTTAGAGAGTTTTATGGAAGAATGGAGGAAGAAGACTCCAGATGAAATGCATCCCACTTTTGATCTTATGGAGGGTGAGGTATTGACAGAGAAAATTGGAGTTGAGACATGGGTTCGTGCCTTCCGTGTCTCTTCATTGCCTTCCACTCCAGCTGAACGCTTCTCCATTCTTTTCAGAGAGCGTGCGAAATGGGAATGGAAAGATCTACAGCCCTATATCAGGTTCAGATATTATCACTTTTGAACATTAAAATGCATCATCGTTTTATGTTACACGCATTTGAAGTAATTTTCTAATTTTGAATGTTTCAGGGATCTGGATGTACCAGGTCTTTCTGCAGAAGGTTTGCTACTCAAATACACTCGAAAGACACAACCGTCAGCTAATGATGATCCAATTTTCAGTGCAAGATAGTATCTGTTACTGTTAGTGATATATCCTTCACAGTCCTTATGGCCTTCCTTGTCACTTTAAAATGACCGTAAGCACAGTACTCGCTTATAAAAAATTTAGGATCACCTTCTTATTTCCCCTGTTTTCATTTAGATATGTAATATCAAGAACTGATACACCAAAATTTAAGATAAGCTTAGCAGAAATGATCACTCTAGAGTGATGGTCCTTGTATTTCTTTACTTATTTGAAATTGTGGATCGCTTCTAAAATATAGATCTACCAAAATACTGAGACTTAAAAATATGAAATATGCATAATACTCTTAGGTAAAGCTATATACTTTTGTGACATGACTTAATAATTGCAAAAAGAAAAAAAATAGAAAGAGAGACTTTTAATTAAGTTGAAAGATGGAAAGTGCAACACTCTAGTTTTCGTCTGTGTATTTATGTGCTTATATGTGTGTATAGGGTTACCTTATATAATCTGGACAACATTTTGGTAGTTAGATTCGTTAGAAATTAAGTTATGTGCAGCTCTGCAATAGTTAATCGATTATACTTATGCCTTGTTCATCATAGAAAAACTTTAACCAGCCATGAAGACCTTTCTTCCTTCCTTTTTACTGTTTTAGTGATCAATACCGTGTATGGGGTTGGTAAAAGTGTTGGAACTATTATTTAAAGCTTAGATGTGTTTAAATGGGATCTTTGAGATCTAGGACCTGATCTGTGTTGAATAAGGTTTCTATGGGATGAGGATATGCTCCGATAGACGGTGTTGGAAATTCCGCCTTCATTGCGGTCCATCCTTAACCGCCGAATTGTGGCATTTGGGTTGTCTTCATTGCTTTGTGTTGGGTGTGAAGTGGTGGATTTAGTCTCACACTGCTTGAAGATATGGCCAGTGCAGTGTTAATAAAGTTTGGACAGCCCTCACCATACAAGCCAATTTTGTAAGGGTTAGTTAGGCCTGATAGAATAGAGATGAAGATGACTGTACAATTGCTCCAAAGCATGTATGAACACTAAGCTTTAGCTTCAATTCGCTTCCACCAGTTTCTCTAAACTGAATACAATAGGGTACCCTTGAATCTCATTCATGATATTTTAAAGTTCCTTCCTGGATATGGATTGTGACTTGTACATCCAATATAAAGCATACCATACAATGATAGTTTACAAAATAATAGTTCTCTAACTTAATTTACACATTAGAATAGAGAGGAAATGATTTAGAGTTTAATTTTTGTAGAGTTTTGGGTCAGAAACAAATTGATTCTGTTGTCTTTTTTGCATGTGGAGTTGTTCTATTTATAGAATCTTCCCAAATGCCTTTGTACAATAGACAATAATGTTGCTCCCTTGCCTTTATAGTCACATATGTGTATATTGGATCCCCCAACTTGCAGAAGTGGCTACTTTTTCTGTAGAAAACTTAATCTGCGTTGTTTGCTACCTGGTGAAACGATGCTATTCTCATTCAGTTGAATTGTTTTTAACAGTCTTGAATGAGATATCCCCCTAGTCCCTTGATGGGTAGATACTCTGCTGATACAGACAAGGCTCATCTAAAGTGAGCAATATCAACCATTGATAAATAAATTAATGGTTGATATTATATGTACATCATAACAACATCATCATTGATTACAATATCAACCTTTGATTTTGTCATTTTACTAAGTACTCACTTTAGAGGAGCCAAATCCCTTTTATACATTTGCATCCATTTTCTTTTGTACTCTATCAGTTTCATAGCTCTGCAAGAGAGGAACATTCTGTGTAGTTTGTGTTTCGTGGCTAGAGAAATCTTCAACCACCTCTTCTTTTGCTTTACCCCACATTACAGTATAAAACCCAATTGATATTATTGTGGCTCCAATTAAACTGCAAAAAGCACAAACGAATTTTAAAACATTAGCAACGCAACAAACTAAATCTTTTAGTTGTCTCTCTTTTAGAAGTGTAAGTACTAATTGATAGATGAACTGACTGAATAACTGTTTGGAACTCTTGAAGGGATATCATGAATATAGCTAGCAATTATTTTTGTTCTCTTAACCTTTCGATTCATCGGAGGAAATAGAGACCGACTAATTTAGAGTTCTATCAAGAGGCAAGTAAGTCTTAGTAAATTCTAGTCAAATATTAATTTTTGGTACTTTTTATGCAATTTGACCATAGCTGAAGCTCATTAATCACACGAGTTCAACGGGTTTATTAAATATATTTTTCTGTCTTGACCCTCTCGTTCTCATGAGAAACGGTTTTGACCATCCAGGGGTCAGTCACAAGGGAAGTAAAGTAAAGTCTGATAAATGATTGTTCTGGCTGGGCATTGAACTCAAAGACTCCCTATTGATTCAGCGTCACCGAAACTCATTAATCACTCGAACAAAACATTTGTATTCAACGTAGTTAGCTTTTTAAAGTGAAAAGATTAGTGAAAAATCAAATGAACATATGATTTGCAATTGAGAATTGAATATTTTTATAAATCATAGTACCTTCCGAGGTGGAGAGTATCACCAAGGAACACAACTCCCATGGCAACAGCAATGACAATTGAGAGTGGTTTGAACATTGCAACATATACAGCCCCCTTTATACGTAGTACATATGCGTGAACTGTATTGTTCAAGAATGATCCAAAAATTCCCTAAACATATGAATTGTATAAATTATAATCAGTATATGTAATTTTAGATTAAAGTCCTGTATTATTTCATGTTCATCCTACCGAGCAAAGGATGGAAGCAAGTGATGTATCAAATCCTATTTTCCATGCACTTGCATTTGGCTCACTAATCACACCTACAATTCCAGCGATAATGCTTACACATAGGTTGTAATAGAAGATCACTGTTAGTTCATTTGGATACACCTTCATAATTTGAACCTGTAGATTAAAAAGAAAATCTGTGAACCAAAGAACTAAAATAAGTTTGTAATTGTTAATTAGTTAGAAGCTTATACATATATTAGTAACCAACAAATTTGTACCTGTACAATGTACCATAAGGGAACTAATATATACTCAGCTGTAAGTAGAAGGCCGCCAATTGCCCAGCTTTGATCTGATGATGATTTAAGAGTTTGATGAAGTGAATTTGAAGATCTAAGAGCAATCATGATTGGTGGTCCTATGTAGAGTGTCACTATAAATGCTCCTGATATAGATACTATGGTACCCACCACCTTGGCTTGGCTACTTAAACTTTTTATAGCCACCTTTTCCATCCTTAATTAAACCAACAGAAAAATGAAATATGAATTAATACACAATAAATAAACTTATAGCTACCTTTTCAAGGACAATTTAATTTCTTGTGTGGATACTCATCCAACTGAATAATAACTTCATTGAATTTTTTTTTATAGAAGATACTATTATCTTGTTAACGAGTACTCTGAGACACTCTTCAAGAATTTCATAACAAAAAATTATTTTCAATGTATATAAATACACGTCATTATTTAATTGAAAAATAGTATATGGAAAAGGACAATAAAATACGAGCACATATAATTGATAGAGCCGTGAAGTAGACGGGTCCAGAGGCCAAACTTATTGAATTGTCATAGTCCTTATTCTAACACCATTGATGCTTGTATTAGGATCTACATGTGGAGATATAAATATCTTGTCTTGCTAAGGTTTTGTTAAAATGTCTAAGCAAAAAGATAGACCATACACTAATTAAAAAGTCTCTTACGCAAACCTATCAATCCATTAAAAAAAACACACATAAAGAATGGGTTATGCTAAGGGCCTTTGTTATGAATTCAATGGAAGAAAATAATTTATAAATTTTATATAAAAAAAGTTGTATTTAAAGTTTTAATGCGTTGGATATATCATTTCTAAAAAAAAGTTAATTTTTTATACTTCCTAACAAATGATTTAAAACACTAGTTCAAATCTACAACTTTGTTACTTTTCTACAATTAGTATGTGTTGTAGATTTTTTAAACTAAAAGCATAAAAATTAGAGTTTTAAAAAACTTATTCATTATGTGGGTATTATACTTCTTGAAGTTATCATCACCCTTTAACTTCACAAATCAAAGCTATTTTGGACAAAATGGTCCAAGTAATGTGGCTGGCACACGCAAGGTCAATCATCTTGAAGTTAGTAAGACCCTTGAACTTAGGCAAAATGGTCCAAACTCCTAATAATGTGGCTGGCACACGTAAGGTCAATATATATTGATCAACGATTTTCAATTTGGAATTGATTTTGGTTAATTCACAAATTCAAAGGGTCCTTTGACTGATATTCCCAATTTCGAACATAAAAATATAAATTTTACTAAACAATATAGGTTGAAAATCAAAAAACATAGTTCCATAAAAATTGTCATAGATGAAGAAAAAAAAAACAACTTTACCATATTAACTCCTTAAATAATGGTCTATTCTTATGACCACAAAAACAATATAATTAGAAGCAAAAACAATTAATTTTATATTGAAAATGACAATTACTTTAGAACAATGTTTTTTTTAAAAAAAATTTAGAACAATATTGAAAATGACAATTAACATAGGAGGGATCACAAATATTGTCATTTTATAGTGTGTGTAGTGTTTGTTTGCCATTTTTACTAAGTTGACAAAAAAAAAATCATGATTTCCTTGTTCTTTAAGCTGAACTCCAAACATGCTTGCACATGAGGATTACTTAGAAATTAGTAAAATAACAAAATAAGAAGAAACCTGAAAATGATTGCAAGCAAGAAGGTAAAAGCTGGCACCAAGTTGCTGATGGCTGAGGAAAGAGTAGGAGAACTAAAACTAATACCAGTATAACCCATGATTTGAGATGAACTTCTGCAAAATTTAAACAAAACATACCACACTAAAATGCAAAATAAATAAACACTAAAAATTTGTAAAATTAATTAATTATGTTTCTTAAAGTTTGTACCCGATCAACCCAAGAAGACCAATTTTGCATAGTATTGGTTTACTAAGAGGGGGAAGCACTCTTGATCTGCATAAAGAAGAGACAAAATCAAGCAATTCAAATTCTAAAAGACTAGTCTGGTCCGAAAGTGTAGTCCGGTGGTATGAGTTGAGACGATGTAAAAAAATTAGGATTCGATCGTGACTACTAAAAATTTCTTCTCTACTAACCTTGTGGAGATGAAGGGTGCTGGAAGGAGAACAAAAGCAGCAACAGCATAAGCATAAACAACAAAAACATGGTAACTCATTCCTTTCACGGTAGCAGCTTTGAAAAGAGTATTCAAGGCAACGTTGATGCATTCCATGGTAACCATGGCACCAAAAGGAACCAAATCCTTGTAACAATATCTTAGTGCCATTTTTTTTCTTGAAGAGTAAAGTTTGATTGAGGTTAAGGTAATTACTTATTTTGTAGTGGAAGTGTGAATAAGGAACAATTTTATGACAAATGGGCAACGCAATTCGACAACAATGGCTAGTAGTAGAGTGTGGTAACCAAATAGGACATTTTGGTTTGTATCACTATCAGATAATAATGCAAATATTGGATATGTTATCATCAACTTTTTCTTTTGGTGTTATATGTTATTTTATTTTTATTTTTTAGGGAAGGTGTTATATGTTATCATCAACTTTGTTATTGCCATTGGGTACTTTATTTAAGTTAATAATAAATAATGGTGACGTATAGATAGAGCACTATGAGAAAAATATATATTTTAAATCAATGTCCCTATTTTTCTTCATCTAAATATATTTTAATGAGAGAGCAAAATATTTTAACCAATGTCTCTCTTTTTCTTCATCTAAATATTTTTTTAATGAGAGAACAAATTTTTTGACCTTAATGTTACGTTTTTAAATGAAGATAAAGAAATCAGAAAATGTGAGGCAATATATGTTATAAAGAAAGGAAGAAAATAATAGGCTATTTCAATACAAAAATAATACAATAATTGTTTACACGTGAGAAATCATGAAACACCCAAAAATAATTGAACGAGATGATAAAATATATTTTTCAATTTTATTGGAGAGTTTAAATTCAGCTATAGAATACAATGTTATTAAATCTTTTAAAAAAATACTTTTATCTTTACGATCATGCGCAAAGGTCAAAGGGTATCCAAT
>Ga0315913_1007639_pt1 | contig 12921 bp, 5 predicted proteins | sample MpolsnodulesMG_FD_207736 | JGI IMG/M metagenome (GOLD analysis project Ga0315913, IMG submission 207736) | Medicago polymorpha root nodule microbial communities from Los Angeles, California, United States - small nodules | ecosystem: Host-associated > Plants > Roots > Nodule | place: USA... | reverse complement strand
CTTCCTAGAATTGAAACATAAACAACAACATATTTGTATCAATCAAACATCCGAATAGTCAAATGTAATATTTCTACCTCTCAATTGTAACGAGTACTCCAACACATTGTAATTTTAGTTAGATTTAAGACTTCCTTTAGTCGGTAATTTCATAAAACCATGTTTTCCAATCTCTTATCGTTTTGATTTTCATTGTAGTATCAATTGAAGCTTTTACTATTATTCATGGTCCTGTTTTCTGGAGTTCAATCTCAATTTTGCTAGGATTTTCTGAAGAAAGTTTGCCCTTGATCTTCAATTTCTTGGTCTTTTAGCTTTAAACCAAACGTATATTTGTTGTAAACAGTCAGTGTTGCTATTCAAAATCTCTGTTTTTTTTTCTTTTCCAGAAAAATAGTATTAATAAAAACTTTAAAAATTATCATCTAATTTAAAAATTAGGAATAAAAATATATTTAAACATCTAAACACAATAATAAAAAAAATACATGTAGCTATTTTAAAATTTTAAAGTAAATTGGGAGGTTGGATGTGATGAATAGCGCATCAAAGTTCAACAAGAAATTGAACATTCATGAATTGTTAGGATTGAAGAGCGGCAATGAGTTAAACATTTAGAATCACTAAAAGACTTTCACACTACATCATTACCAAAAATCTTAAGGCATAGGATTATAAATCCCATCTCTTATATATTATCCAACATTTCCTCCATTTATAGTCAACGTGGGATTCAATCGATTAGGGAGTTGTGATGCTAGGGGAAAATGTGGAATTATTAGAATTGAGTTACTTGATTCAAAACACTACTTCTAGTTTGTTAACTGTTGCAACAAACTCTCAAATGTTTAAAAAATAAATGCAACATGCACTTCAAAAACCTCATGCAATAAAAGAAAACAACATCCATTCCATATTTATATGGGTTTTTCTATCATGTGCAAATTTACACATGTTAAGATAAGTTTGTATTGAAACTTGAACATAATAGAAAAACCCATATAGGGTTTGTCTAACATGTGCAACATTACACTTGTTAAAGGAACTAAAAGTAGTAATATTTTATTGAAAAACCACAACTATTTATTAAAAAATTATATATTCAATACAAAATGTTCAAGTTTCAATACAACAAACCCTATTTATATTTACAAAAATGTCACCTATTCACAGCTTGGTTACTCAACAAGGTAGCAGATTGTGCAAGTTTATATATCTTACTGAAATTACATTCAGAAATTGCCTCTTGAGAAATTACGGTAGAGGTGGTGTGATCATATGAGCAAACTTGTTTGCTTTTCTAAAGACAAATTTGATCTTCGATTCGTTAATCTTTTGAAAACAACTTTAAAATTCAGACCGCTAGTTGACATGTGTAAGTATTTAATTTTGAACACAAATTACACTTAATAATTAAAAGGTCATCCATCTAAGTCAACGATGTAAACACTATTTTCCTTATTACAAATTATTTTGCATCATTTATGAATATAAATTTTCAACTTTAAATAAAAATTTGGGTGAGGATTGTCTTATTTCAAATAGCGAATATTTAGTCTTTTCCGGCATAGATAAAGATCTAGAGAAAAAACCCGTTAACAATTTTTTAGAGGATAAAGATCATACTCCATGCACAACATGGTTCATACCTCGAGTATATACAAAAGTACTCATAATCATTATATATTATGCTAAAGGGTTAAATAAACTTTTGTCATAAAAATATTGTCATTTTATATTTTCATTCCCAAAAAATAAAACACAATGTTTTCATCCTTCTGAAAAAAATTCCTTTTTACTTTTGCTCCTTAATGAACATAATTTTAACATATCATTGACATATTTTAAACATCATATAGACATTCATGTGTTGGTCATAATATATTTTTATAACTTGAGATACATTTTTTTTTGTGGAAAAATAACTTGAGATACATCTTAAAATTAAATGGTCACAACTTTGACATTAATATAACTATAAACTGGTCATCCGAGACTAAAAATAAAAGAAATTTTTTGGAAGGACGGAACATCCCATTTTATTATTGGAGATTAAAATCAAAATTTATTATACTTTTAAGGACGAAAAATTCATTCGGCCTATCTTATATTTTTTAATGCAACTGAGATAATCAAACACTTACACTAAAAAATTCTAACAAATCATGAGATGATGAAAAACAAAGGTTCATGCTATCGAGCACATATTAAAGTTTCATAACTAACAAATATTCATTGAAAATAAATTAATTTAATTTTAACTTATGTGATCATGTTATCTCATTGTTTGAGAGTCTTTTTCATTCTTTATTTATGTTCAACCACTACACATACCTCTCACACGTATCTCATGTAACTGAAATAACAAAGAGAGAAAACACATAGTAAAACACCTCTTTGCCTCGCCAATGCTTTAAACATACATTTGTTGTTTTCTGCACATGAAAAATACATGCCTACCCACAATATAAATAATGAGATGCAATTGAATTTGGGGAGAGAGCATCGAGAGTAATGATAAAAAGTAGAAAAAATATATATATTCACTTTGTTTTCCATGCATTATAAATATTATATATTTATGTGTTATATTATGCACTGTGAGTCTAATTATTTGGTAAATTGTTGATCTAATTAAGCGCTATAATTGATAAAATATAGCTTAAAATATCTTATCTTATCTTATCTATATCATATCAATTATCTGACTCCATGGTAAGAAACAATAGCATAGATCATTGGGATGCTACTTTTCTTGTCTCGCTCTTAAAATATCTTTAGTTTTTCCATAAGTATATATTTGGGCAATACAAATTTCTTAATGGGTTAATAGTACTTTACCTCCTGTAATATAGGTCATTTCTGGTTTTCCCCTGTAAAAAATTTTCTGCAAAAAAGTTGGTTTTTAAATGACCTATTAGGGGGGTATTCCAAAACAATTTTTTTATGGGGGGTAAATAAAAAAAAATTACTGGGAGGAAAACCGGAAATGACCTATATTACAGGAGGGTAAAACACCATTAACCCTTTCTTAATTATATAATTTTAATAGAGTATTTCTAACCATGACAGATAAAACAGTATTTTGATAAGATCAAGATAAAACTGAAGTTTATATATATGGGGTTTGCAAAGATACATCAATTAGTTTTTATTAAGGTGTGTTTTAACAAAGATATAACTAAAAAGTTGTTAAATACACCATAAGGTGAATGTTGTTAAAACACTCATTCTAAAAAATAAGTGGACGTAAGTTAGCCACTCCCACAAGCATTTGCTAAAATACAATCACTTATTTTTTAGAAAAAGTGTTTTAGCATGTCATAACTAAAAAGTAGCTAAATAGATCTAAAGGTGCATGTTGCTAAAATACACCTTTTATTAAGAAACTTAATAAAAAACAGGGATATGATTAATATTATATAACAATGAATTAATCCATATCCATATGATTAATAGTATATACTCCCTCCGGTCACTATTATAAGCAAAAATTTACTTTTTAGATTCATTCAGTAAATTATGTATGTGGTCCAGATTCATTCAGAAAATGATGTATGTGGTCGATATATAGACCACATACATCTTTTATTGAATGAACCTTAGGTTAACTTTTGCTTATAATAGTGACCGGAGGGAGTAACAATGAGTTAAGGACACGTGAAAAGTGTTGAAAACTGTAAAAAAAAATATATGTATAAAAATGAATTAATCCATATGATTAATACTCCATACGTTTTAAAATGAGCGTCGTTTAAGGTTTTTACACACATATTAAGAAATGCATTAATTAAAAAAAATGTTATTTTACTAGATTATCATAATCAACTATTGGTTTGTTTTTCATTAATGAAAAAAATAATACTTTGAAAGTAGTGTATATAATATTAATTGAAAGGTACAATCGAAAAGAAAAAGTTATTATTGCATTGGAAACTGAAAGTGACATTCATTTTGAAAACAAATATTTTTGGCTAATACGACACTTATTTTGAAACGGATGAAGTAATATATAACAATGAAAGAAAATGTTAACTTGTGCCCTTATGACACAAGTCAATAAGTTAAAAGTTTTTTCTTGAAACTTGTATATTCAATGATGTAAGCGTTTAAGAATTTATATTTTCAATATAAAATTTATTTATTATATCCTTTTTTAGCTCATTAACTTGCGCCTTTAAGACATAAGTTAGCATAACCTAACAATATATCAAGGATTAGGGGCAGAAGAAAAAGTGCTGAAAACCATAAAAAGAATAATATTATACAATAATGAATTAATTCATATCATATGATTAATAGTATATAACAATGAACTAAGGATTAAGGACATAAAGTCCTGAAAACTGTAAAAAGGAAGATATATTCTTTTAATCACTAAAGAAATTCACAAATTCACAAGACCGTAAAAGTGTGAAAGGAAGATACATTCATTCTTTTAACCACTGAATCTCATCGAATACATATTCATATTCACGAGTGTTATCTTCATCTTCCGCGGATTGTGCAATCACATTCCTTTATTGTTTCTTTAACGATTATAATAAATAATCAGAAGAAGGAAGCAATCAAAAGACTAATGGAAAACAAAAATTCTCTAATTGCTTTGCTAGTTTTCTAAAGGAAAAAAGAAGACTAACGGAGAACACCGTGAACCATGAAAATGCAATGGGTTTAGTGTCATCCTTTTTCTTCATTTAAGAAATTTTAAGTCAAAAAGTTAGCAAAGTATTGCATTTTATTTTATTTGTAAAAAATAAAACATATTATTGAATTCTTATTCAATACAGCATACACATATTGAATTGAAATAATATTGAGCACATTTATTTAATCAATTTGCATTTGGTTTATAAACATGTCATTAATGTTCCTTAAAAAAAAACATGTCATTAATGTAATAATAACTCAAACTCTCTTATCATTCTTAAAAAAAAAATATCATTACACGTGTAGAAAGTTTCATGCCAATAAAATTTAACAACTTAAATAAAAACAATATCAAACATAAACAACTTAAAAAGGATAATTGATATATTATCCTTTTTAAAGACTTGAAACATAAACAACAATATCAAACATCTGAATGGTCAATTGTAACATTTCTACCTCTCAATTGTAACGAGTACTCCAACCTACAACCTACATTGTCATTTCAGTTGCATTTAAGACTCCCTTTAATGGGTAGTTTCACACCTGTTTTTCAATCTCGTATTTATTATGGTTTGATTTTCATTGTAGTATCAATTGAAGCTTTTGCTATTTAGTCATGGTATTGTTTTATGGAGTTCAACCTTAATATTGCTAGCAGAATTTTTGAAGAATGTTTTCCCTCGATCTTCAATTTTTTGTCCTTTTGCTTTAAACTAGACATATACTTGTTGTAAATAGTCAGGTTGTTGTTGAAAAAATAAACATGTAAACCATTTGATGTAAAACTTTTGTAACACCATTCTTTTCCTGCTTTTTATTGGTAAAAAAATGGTCGATCAAATATCATTTATTATAAATAAATACACTGCACTCAAACACTTTTGCACACCAAAAAATTTGTAATTATAAATTTTTACTTCCTCCCTTCCTTAATACAAGAGTAGTTTACAAAAATCACGGATATTACGAATAGTTGTTGGAGTAATAAATTGGTTTGAAAAATATGCGACTATTACTAAATTGCACTTTATATATAAATGCATTCAAGGATGATTTTTCATATTCCAAAACGATTCGTAGTATCAATAAGGGTATAGTTGGGAAGTTGGATATGATGAATATTGGTTTAGTAATTCATTTTAGTTAGAATTAGTTTTATCTTTGCTTAATAGTTTGTTTAGAAACTTGCATGTGAAGTAACTAACTCGAGTTACTTGCATGACAAGTTATGAGTTTGTTAAGAGTTTGTTTCAGTTTTTTTGTTACATCACTTGGTGTATAAATACTTCATAGCTATTGTAAATAAGTAATCCAATTCATTCAATGAAATTACACAAGTATTTTTCTCTCCCTCTCTCAAAAACAAGAAACCATAGATACCTTAGAATCCCAATCCCATCTTCTTCAATCAAATTGGTATAGCAAAGCCTGGTTCGTTCATTGTTGTTAGAGAATTCGTGAAGAATGACAACTCATAACGACAATATTCTTGCGCATCTTCCAGTTTTTGAAGGCAAGAATTTTGATCAATGGAGCGTAAAGATGAAGGTAATTTTCAGGTTTCAAGATGTACTTGAAATTGTGAATGAAGGTGTGACAGCACTAGCAGCGAATGCAACTGATGTACAGCAGACAGCTCATAGAGAATTGAAGAAAAAGGATGGAAAGCCATGTTCTTGATGCATCAAAGTGTAAGTAATGAGATCTTTGAGAAGATCATGCATTATGAAAGTGCGAAAGAGACATGAGATGCATTGGAGAAATTGTATGCTGGAAATAAGGCATTGCAAAACAGATGAGCAGATAGCAGACTTGCTCACAAAACCCTTGAAGTCAAGTAGCTTTGATTACTTGAAGATGAAGTTGGGAATGGCTGAAGCATCTAACTAAATGAATTAAAGAGGTGTATTGGTTTAGTAATTCATTTTAGTTAGAATTAGTTTTATCTTTGCTTAATAGTTTGTTTAGAATCTTGCATGTGAAGTAACTAACTCGAGTTACTTGCATGACAAGTTATGAGTTTGTTAAGAGTTTGTTTCAGTTTTTTTGTTACATCACTTTGTGTATAAATACTTCATAGCTATTGTAAATAAGTATTCCAATTCATTCAATAAAATTACACAAGTATTTTTCTCTCCCTCTCTCAAAAACAAGAAACCATAAACACCCTAGAATCCAAATCCCATCTTCTTCAATTTGTACACAGTTTTAGTGTTTGTTTTTCATTCAATCTTTACATATTGTTCCACCAATGAACACGGCATCAAAGTTCAAAAGGAAATCGAACATCATATAGAACAACATCCTAGTTCGCCGCTTTGCCGAGGGATACAATGTTGTCGTGTGGTCATTCTTGAATTGTTAATATTGAGGAGCGGCTGGAGCGGCAATGAGTTAAACATTTCGGACCACTAAAAGACTTTCACACTACATCATTACCAAAAATCTCAAGGCATAAGTTTATGGGTCTTGTCTCTTATATATCCAACATTTCCTCCATTTATAGTCAACGTTCCAATGGATTAGGGAGTTGTGATTATATGGATAAATGTGGAATTATTAGAATTGAGATACTTCATTCAAAACACTACTTCTAGTTTGTTAACCGTTGCAACAAACTCTCAAATGTTTAAAAAATAAATGCAGCAGGCACTTCAAAAACCTCATAGAATAAAAGAAAACAACATTCATTCCATATTTATATTTACAGAAATGTCACTTATTCACAGCTTGGTTACCCAACAAGGTAGCAGTTTGTGCAAGTTTATATATCTTACTGAAATTACATTGAGAAATTGCTTCTTTATCAAATATAGCATCTGACAAAACAACTGCTGATGCTCCTTTCATAATATATTCCTCCATTGAATCTACAAACAATTAGAGGTAAATTATGACAATGGTGTTAACTTAATCTGCTAATTAAAATGCATACTTGTGTCTATCGAACATGTATGGAAGAGTTTACTTTCTAATAATAAGCAGCAATCTTTGTTAGCCTAAAAAGCAAAATTGATCCTGTGAAACCTGTTTTATCGTGCATCCGGCTACAAACCGTTAGATTAAGAGAGTAAAATTGTCTCTTTCTTAATTTAACGGTCTACAATCGGCTAGTTTTTTATTTCTTAATCTAAGGGTCTGCAGCTGACTCCAGACGATCCAAGTCAAGATGCTCCAAAAAAAGAAAAATTTAAATAAGACCAACGTTAAGAATGAGATATAATATGTTTGCAAATCGGTAGCTGCGGTGCACCTGTGCAATTGTTTATTTGTTTGTTCCTGTTTTTAATTTTTTATGCAATTTATAACACATTTTGATTATAGTAATATGTGGGAACTTTAGACGTTTAAATAAATTTCTCCTAACACCAGAAAAAATAGCTCCTATTGTCATTAGACGGCATCAGAACTTAAAATCACTCAAATGCATATAACTCAATAGAAGAAAATGTGAAACCACCTATTGTTATTCCCTGAGAAGCAACCATAGAAACATGGGGAAATGGCTTCTTCAGTGCTGTTATATACTGAAATCCACCAAGTGCTGAAACTGGATAAATCTATCACATGAAAAACCAAGTTAACATGTAATGCACTCTATATTAGTGCTGAGAGTAAAAGACCAAGTTAACAAACTCCCTCACACCCCATCTTAAAATTAGGTTTGGCATAACTCAATCCTACAAAACCAGCTAGTAAAGTTGGGGACACCTCCCACATATAAACAAATTTTCAGGCCATATTCCATGGAATTGTTTAAGTATAATCGATATACCCTAAACTCGTCAATTTGAGATCCAATTCGCAATTTTCTTTGGGAGGTATTGGGAAGAAATTGGAATGTAATAATATTGACATTGTTTCATATAGATACAGAAGAAAATGTTCTCTGATTGATTTAAACATAAAAGAATATAGAAAGGCCTACCTTGACCATTTTAGCACCTGCATCATATGCAGACAATATCTGCATTTTCAAACAATGATCATTATTAAACAGCTGTCTGTAGAAAGAAAATGGAAAAATACTTTCACATTTTACTACTCCGATCTTGGACTGTTCATGTACGAAAATGGATTACGATGGTAATAATGACCAATACTATGACAGAATCAAAAATGGAAAAATACTTTCACATTTCTCCTAATTCTTCTACACTGTCAAATGCAATGGATTGAATATTTATATTGCAGGAATAAATCATGAAATCTGCTAACAGCTTGAACCTAAAGGTTGACACTTACTTCGGTTGGAGTCATTGTTCCGGGAATGTATAAAATTTCACCACCTTGAACATAATCCAAAATATCCTGATAAACAAGTTAAACAAAACTGCATATTGGTAAGACATCCTAGTATGGCCTCAGATACTGAAATTTGACAGTCAATAATCTCAAAATACAATTCTAACGACAATAATATTTATAAAGTAAATGTAAATAAAATTTCAAACCTTAACATTTGCAGGACTCATTAGAAATTTAGCCCCGGCTTTAATTGCAGTTTTTGCATCCTCAATCCTGAGAACAGTTCCAACCTAAGAGCAGATATCTGTTGAGTTCAGACAATCGTTGAAAAGAAATGTAAATCTTCTGTAATGCAAATGATAGATATTTGATCATCTATATGTTACGAAGACAACGAGCCATAATGTTATGAAGCACTGACACAAATACCGAACACGACACTAGCCCGTTGACACTGGTAATAATTTGAGAGAATAGAATTATTAAATATAACCACGTGTGTCAGTGTCGGACACCAGGCACACTTTCAATCAGGAGTATTGGTGCTACATAATCATGTTATTATCGTATCTAACGACATACTACTTTTCAATTCTATATTCTTTTTAATGAATTGGCCCATGGTTTTCCCTTGCATCCCTCTACCTCTAACTATTGAAATATATTTAACATATACTATCCTTCATACTAATGCTTCTACAGATCTTTACCGCACATGTCCAAACCACGTAAGACAAGATTCTACCATCTTTTCTGCAATAAGCAAAGCCACACCACTTCCGTTTTCTCCCTAAAACTTTCATTCTTATCCCTATCTTATCTTATGTGACAATCCATTCACTATAACGTCAATATCTCTATCTCAAAGAAATCATGACAATTTGCAATAGGATTCCTGTGAAAGCTAGTAATACCTTGTAATTTGAAGAGAGAAAATTGCAATCTTATAATAATTTCACGTGTGTCGGAGATTCTAAATATCAACAAGTGTTACTTAAATTTTGGTTACATTATAGCATCGATAATTAGAACATTTAGTAAATCAGAGAGCATAACGATATTTTTTCCACATTCATAAACTTCCGTTTGGTTGATATAACACTGATGTAATGTGAATGTAATGTGAGAAATCAAAAAGAAACTTAAAGAATGAAATCATACCCCTAGAGTTATTCTAGGATGCTCCTTCACCAGCTGCTGTAGAACCTACACAAACAAGAAACAAATTACGAAATTTAATCCTCAAAAACAAGGAAACTAATGAAGCAAATAAGGTTAGGTTACCTACCTCAAACACACCTGGAGTAGACATCACAATCTCCAACTACATGTGAAGAAAACAAAGATGCCGTTACAGATTTACACTGTCATTGTAGACTAATTTTACACTGTCATTGTAGACTAATTTTACACTCTTAGAGAATATCTAAGACAGAATGGAAGATGCACTGTCATTGTAGACTAGTTTTACACTGACATCTAATGAGAATTCAGTATTTTGCAGTTATTTTAAGACGTGCTTACAAATTGTATTTATGTGCCAATATGATGAGTTTTGAGTGACTGCCAATGTAAAACTAATTTACACCGATAGTTCATCACCATTAAAATCTATTTTGAAATGGCATAAGGATGACTAACTTTCTCTCGAGATGACCGAATAGGATCAGAAGCGATTCAGCTACTAGTATTATACGAAACTAATCCATATAAATGTTGTTGAATTTTCTTTTATTATTAATAAGTCAAAATAAAAGAACATGAAAAGTAAACTTACAACTGAAATGCCACCTGCTATTGCAGCATTTGCAGCTTCCAAGGCCACTTCTGCACTATATGCAAGGGACAAACAAAAAGTAAACCAACATAAACAGATTGGGAAATTTTTTATCGACTATAGTTGTGACGTCAAATTTTTCGTTATAGCCAAATGTTAGAATATTAGTTGTTAATGTTAATATTTTCTCCGTCACCAGAGTCCGAACCTAGTTCCTTTAACTCCTTATAACATGGAAAAAACATGTCCAAGTTCAGCAAAAAGGGAATGCACAAACACACATGCGCGCAGACATACACAAGGTAAAACACCCTTCTCATCATCAACATTCAGCAACATATCTACAAATACGCAACACACACTGATTGATTAAGGTTCACTAATCCTCTTTCAATTTTGGCACTCGGATATTCAACTCTTTCTACACTGTCTCTTCCTATTCAAGCAACTATAGACTTTCCTAATCCTTGACACCATATGGCTTATGCACTAATGTCATCCATATCAAGTAGGTCACACCTACCTCATATGTTGCATACCACCAAAGTGTTCTCCCTTTTCATCATTAATAAACTTGGTTTTTTTTACAAGAAAGAAAGATGATTCCCACTAAAAATTCAGATTACGAAGCACACTACACATGCTATCATCTAAAGGGAATGATAGCCATTATGAATTTCAATTTTCATATTCTAAGGCAAATACCGAGCAATCATGTCACAGAAGAAAACTATGACATAGTGTTAACCACAGATTTTATACACACTTCAATGTATACACATATAAATCATTTATTTACATAGACACGAACACTGAATAAGACAATAACACCGACATGTAAACATCGATAAAAATTTGAAAAAATGAAAGTGATTGTATGTAAACTACATGTATAATTGTCATGTTGGCCACTCAAACACATTTCCAATCTATCTATGTAACACAAATAATTTGAAAAATTGGAAGTGATTGTATCTAACCACAATGTCATTGTCGTGTTGAACACTCATACACACTTTCAATCTAAATATGTAACACCGATAATTTGAATAATTGAAAGTGAATGTATGTAACCATATCAGTCATTTTCTTCAGACACACTTTCAATCTACCAGGCGTGTCATAGTTGTTGTCTAGGACACTCAGGCACACTTTCAATCTACCTATGTAACACCAAAATTTTGAAAAAATGAAAGTGATTGTATATAACCACATACATGTCATTGTTGTGTTGGACACTCAACACACTTTCAATCTACCTTATGTAAATGTTACACCGATAATTCAAAAGAAAAAACAAGTGATTGTATCTAACGACATGTTTTGTGTGAGACTCTCTGACACACTTTCAATCTGAAATGTCGGTGCAACACAGCTACAGACATAATGAAATTAGTTGCCCTCTAACTACATGTAAACCACCAAATTGCATCAAGTACTAATGAAATTCCACCCCCTCCCATCTCACCCTAATCTCAAACAATGATAAATAAATTGTTAAAATAACAACTTTATTCTGCTTAGTATTGACTAAAAACAAAACTCGGTCTCTCACAATTTACTCGACGAGACAAAAGTATAATACCAAAGTAATCTCTGACATTTTCATGCGGGGACAAATTAGTCCCTGTGTTATAGTTAAAATGTTGAGGACCAATTTGTACCTCATAGGAAAATGTCACTACTAATTTGGATATTATCTTTTGTGAGGCCTGAAGTAGGCCATATGAAAATTATAAGGGACCATATTGAGTCCTACTTATTTGTTCTCCCCCCTCTAAAGTTCTTCATTAAAATGATAAACCAGGATGAACATACAAAAGCAAAATGAAAGCAAAGAAGAAAGTGGAAGGTGGGACCTATTGGCTCTGAGGCAAGCAATGACACCAGAATTCTTGATTTGGCAGATGGTTGTGGATACTGAAAGCTGAGGATGAGACTCTGAGGCTTTGCATGCAACCCTGCTAGGAAGACGCATAGAAGAAGAAATTGAAGAAGATAACCATTGACATTGGGACATGGTTAAGGTTGTACTTGCAGAGGCCATTGTTTGTGATTGCAAAGGTTCTACTTGTTCTTGTGTTTTGAGAAAAAACGACATGTGGGTTTAGTGGAAGATTTATCAAAGGCTTATCCATTGCATGTCCCGAGATTTTACTCCAACGGGAAAACAAAATAATAGAAGCACTTTTCACTCCTAACTTGACGAAGTTGCGATTTTTCCCTCCTAAAAAAAAACTAAA
>Ga0315913_1007636_pt1 | contig 12925 bp, 7 predicted proteins | sample MpolsnodulesMG_FD_207736 | JGI IMG/M metagenome (GOLD analysis project Ga0315913, IMG submission 207736) | Medicago polymorpha root nodule microbial communities from Los Angeles, California, United States - small nodules | ecosystem: Host-associated > Plants > Roots > Nodule | place: USA... | reverse complement strand
TGTTAAGATGCAAAAATTGACTTGAAGACCCTATACATTGTTGTTGTAAATTTTTCTTGCACATGCATTCAATATATTGTCACATCTAGGGTTGGGAATAGGCTAGGCCGGCCTACAGGGGCCTACGACCTGGCCTGTTTAAGCCTAGCGTGGCCTATTTATTAAAAAGGCCGAGCTAAGGCTTTTTAAAAAGCCTATTTGATAAAACAGGCCAGGCTTAGGCTTTTAAAAAAGCCTGTTAAGCCTGATATACCGGCATATTTATACCGATAAGTTAAGTTATAAGGGCCTAAAATTACAGCAACAATGTATAGGGTCTTCAATGAGGGTTTCTATGGCTTGATCGAAGGAGGAAGCCATAGAAAATTACAGCCTGTTGGATGAACAACCATCATATGTTGTGCCTAATTGCAAATTTCAAAGGGGTAAATGTTTGACCCTTATAATTTTAGGCGGCTATTAGGCTTAACATCCAACAGGCCGCAATGTCTCGTCTTTTCTATGGCTATCAGACATGAGTGCAAAAAAATTACAGCAACAATGTATAGGGTCTTCAAGTCAATTTTTGCATCTTAACATCCAACAAATCAATTGCTTCCTCCTTCGATCAAGCCATAGAAAAGACGAGACATTGTTGGATGTCAATTGCTTCCTCCTTCGTCTTTTCTATGGCTTGATCGAAGGAGGAAGCAATTGATTTGTTGGATGTTAAGATGCAAAAATTGACTTGAAGACCCTATACATTGTTGCTGTAACTTTTTTTGCACATGCATTCAATATATTGTCACATTGTCTCGTCTTTTCTATGGCTTGATCGAAGGAGGAAGAAATTGATTTGTTGGATGTTAAGATGCAAAAATTGACTTGAAGACCCTATACATTGTTGCTGTAATTTTTGTTTGCACATACATTCAATATATTGTCACATCATTTAATGAGTTCAAAACACATGAGTTAGCGTACCTCATTAATTAATATGTCAACACAATCTAATTTGAAAGTTTGACAACTTAATTAATTTTACAATTTGTAAATGTTCGTAAATAGCTTAAATGAAAGTTTGACGATTATTCTTGAAATTGAGGTACTAATAGTTTGTTGATTCGTGTATTATCTAGAACAAGAGGCCACTTCATTACAAGATTAAAGTAACAGAACCAATATATAATTAAGAATTCCTAAAACCGAGAAACTAACTAGAAAAACCACAATCTAATTGGTACTAATAAGTAAATTAGTGGTGAAGAAATTATAAAGTACAATTGGTATAGATATGAATTATTCAAAGTGGGTTATCTTGAAATCTTGTTTTGTACCGTGTTTTATTTTTGGCTATTATCAAGATTAGTGAGATGATGTTAAAGCCTCTTGTTGTGTTATGTAGCTCTTGAACTTTTTTACAAAACAAATGTAAATGCAATTTGTCCCACATAACCATCGATCTAGAAGGAAACACACTAAGAAAAGCTGCCTCGTCGATTGTCGAAATTTTGCTGGGATCAAATACAATATGCAATGATTTGAACTTATAAGATAACTCTCTGTTGATATCATCACAAAAAAGATGAGATAAATCACCAATGCAAACATAGTCGATGAAAACAAAGATGATTGGAACAAATTTGGTCCGCCGAGATCAAAGGTGTGATGATGCTAACAATACCGTGGTTATAGGGGAAAAAAGTTGGCCAAAAAACCTGATGTATTAGGTCCAATTTGTACCAAATAAATCAACTTTCCTAGAAAATTAACCTACAATCCGACGAAAACTAGTGTGTTTCCTAGGAATTGTTTCCTCAGAAATCCTGTTATTAATTTCTTGTAGTGCTTATATTTCATTACACACGGAGTACAATTTTGTGCATGTAGTTAGTATATATAAAGTAGCAAAGATGTATCATATTTGTCTGTATTTTTAAAAAGTATTGGCGGAAATATTTTCAAAATGAATTAAAAAACTTACTGGATACTTTTAGAGTACATATTAGACATTATGATATGCCTATCAATATATGATATGTGTTGGACACCAATACTTTTGATGGGGTTACATAAATAGCTGCCATCGACGTTAAGAATGGTGCAAACTACGATTAGAAAGTTCCATTAAACCCATATATCCTCAAGTTTTGTGGTCAGATATATAGAGAAGCAGGAATGGAGAGTGACAAACAATATGCGAGCCTCGAGGGCAAGACAATAAGTAGGGGTCATGGTATTTGACAAGCAACTAGAGCTTCTGCTTCTCTAGGACTACCACACTACATCGACAAAGATGTTACGAGAAGCCAGCTCTTTCTGGAGCCAATTGCGAGCATCAAGATTAGAGAAAGAATCTGTCGAAGAAAATCTCAAAGAGTGACATAAAAGACTAGATGTCGTGCAAACTTTAATGCATTGGAGAAAGGTTACCTCGGAGGAAGAGCACTAAGAACATAGGCTAGTAGGACCAAGGTTTCGATGGTTCAAAAGAGATAGAGTATGTGCATAATTATTTTCGGCCAACCACACAAGAACTTTTTCCCAGATGATGAAGGCACCAAATTTGAGATCAAGAGAAGGTGGTGGCATTGACGCATCTCTATGTCTAAAGTCAAGTAAAACCGACATTGGTTGTGTCGAACACATTGGAATTGTTTGGCCAAATATAAAACATTTTCTCTATTGGGATTGAAATATGAACAAAGGTTAATAATTTCGTCTATGATGGTTTGAGGTAGTTGAGTATGAGGGTTTCAAAATAAAGAGTGGTACAGGTACATATTTCATTTATGTTGAGAGCCATGTCATTAATGTGCACAAAAGGGTCGATGGAGGTCCAATGTGTATACTAGAAAAAATGAATCACTAGAGCCAGCATGTAACACCCTGTTTTTTTAACACCAAATATCGTGTCTATTTTTTATTTTTTTTTACAAACGAAAGAAAACTGTTAAACCTTTTTAAACACAAGTTATAGACTTCTATTCACAAAATATTACATAGGTTCCTTTTCAAAATGAACGTCAGAGTTATATAGAGCTTTGTATGACAACTGAATAATTTACAAGATAAAACTACATCCCTATGCAAGGGATAATTTTCTTTCAAAAGTTAACTAAAATTAAAAGGACTACTAAGCTAATCTTAATCTAAAATAAAGAAATTTATGTACCGGACCCACCAATAACTTCATCCGTAAATGTGACCCGTCATGAGGTCAGGTCAAATCCCCAAGACATAATAGGTGTTTAATGTATAAGCTTTAGTCTAGAACTTTAATGTTGTTGTGATCAATTGACAGGCTTACTTAGAAGTCTGATATTTCCTATTAAAAAGAGGTGCATCCTTTATTTGTTGAAAAATGTAGAATGGTACCCAAAGGAAGTAGTACTGCATTTTGCTCTGGCTCCCAAGTATTTTGTTCCAGTAAGTTTAATTTGTACTACAACCTGTTTCAATTATTATTTTTGTTTTTTGGTAGAGTATGTTTCAATTAAATATTTTATGAGCAAGTATGTAAAGAAGTTTTCTTCTATTCTCCCACTCTACATTTTTTGCTTCTCTCCTCTTCCTTTCTGTGATATGTGCTCCTCTAATTATGAGCGAACGGTGCATGTGAACACGTTAGCACTCAAACACCCAAGTTAGTGAGAGAGAATGAGATTGCATATGTCTAAGTGTGTGTAAAGTGAATCTTACATTGATGGTGATGCTAAGTCACCCTTATAAAAGAGAAAGAGGCGCTAACGACTTCCGTGAAATGCGGCGCCTCATCACGAGGCCGTTGGAAGCCACGTGTACGGTGCAGGAAGTGCAGGGGGCGCATTCTAGTGGGGTGGTGTGCACCAGAACTAGCATTCTCACTCAGGACAATGTATCTTGATATGGAGGTTTTTGTCCACGTGTCTGTAAGGGATTGACGATCTAGCCGGTCCTGAACAAATATTGTATTCATGTGTAATTAATCTTTGATGTATAAAATATAACATTATATTTTTTCAATTAAACTAGCCATTGAAAATGTCATATTTTGCCGTGAATTTGAGAAGACTTATGGTATGTTTCGTTCCACATTGTTAAAGATTTAAAAATAGATACGGTTGATAATTTTCATATGAAAAAATTGTTTTTTGATGTTTCAATGTGTTAAATACACGCATTCTAAAAAATAATTCAACTATAAACTTCTTATCAGGTGTCTTGCTGCACTTGTTAACATTTACCTAATAATAATAATAATGATAATATAATATACGTAAAGTGGTAAAAATGGCCAGAACTAAAAAATTAATATTACCTCCGTCCTTAATTATAAGACCATTTTGAGAATTTTTGTCTATTTTATAAGACTCCTTTGTTATAACTACATTAATTATTTATTTACATTCATATCCCTATTTATTATCCATCTTTTTCTTCGATCAGCAATAAATAACATGTTGAAAACATAAACTAACTCTCTCTTAAAAGATAAAAATGTAAGAACAATAGTAATTACAAACAACTTCCCTCAAAACAAAAAAAAAGTAATTACAAACAACTTTAAAACAAATATCAGTTTTCTTTATCCTCATGATTATGGCTAAATGGTCTTATATATAAGGACAAAGGTAGTAAAAAAAAGAATAAATAAACTAAAAAAATTAAATGGGTTGAACAGACCAATTAACTCACTCTTTTTTTTTCTTTCTCTTTCAAATCTATAATTTATATTTCCTATATAATTAATGAAGAACAATTTTATAAAATATTATTAATTTCTCCTTTTAAATTTGAAATTTATTACATTTTTTTTTATTTACGTAAAATGGTCAAAATGATTATAATTGGGAGAGTCACACTCACAGCCCTTATTCAAAATACGTTTGGGATGAAGTTGGAAAGTTAGGGTTTTTGAGTTCCAGCACAGATTGCATTGCAGGTAACAATTTCATTTCACATCATTGCTCCATTCTCGATCTTTTATATGTGTTCACAATTCAATAATTTTCTCTATTTGTTTTCCTTTTCTTTTTTCTTTTTTGTTGCAGATTCCCTTCCATTCCAAATTGCAGGTAGCAATATTTTCTTCCTATTTCAATGTGTCGAAAGTTTTGGTTTGAGAAGCTTGAGGGATTCTTAGTACTATCATTCATCATGCAATTTTCCCTTCTCTCAAACTATAAACTCGTGTTTCTTATCTTGATAATTGATTTACTGCAAACAATATAGTTTATTCGTTAAACATGTTTGTTTCCAATTCCATTTTGATTAAATATGTGTGTAAGTGGGTTTCTCAGTTGGTGCTCTTTGTGCATAGTTGTGAAGTGTGAAAAGTTTTTAGCGATACTAAATTCTTTCAAAGTAAAAGTAAAATGCTTCACCTTATCCCTTTCTAACTAACCTTAATAAACCGTTTTGATTCACATACATTAAGAATATGAATTATGACTTATTTAACACAATTTCGTATGTTGTTGGTTTCAAATATAAATGGAGCTTGAGGAAGATCGATTATCATGCCTGCCAAAAACAATTCTTCATCACATTTTGTCAAGGTTGTCAGAGAAAGATCGTGCCAGGACAAGTGTTTATTCCAAGGCTTGTTTAGACACATGGTGTACTTTTCCTATCTTGTCTTTTTGTGATGATAAACTCTTAAAATGTCTATCTCCTTTTCACGGTTTGAACTTCGGATTACACAGGCCTTCCTTGAAAATCGAAGAGTTAACACCAAAAAACTAATACTTATTTAAGTGTAATTTTTTAGACGTCCCAAAAGTTATTAAATTTTGATTGTTCAAATATCACTCCTTTAAAACACACCATTTTTTTTAAGGAAAATACACACCATTATTCTCTTTTAAAAAAAAATCATTATTGTCTTTTGAGATTTAGGCCGATTGTATCATGAAAATCCAAAATAGGAGAAAAATGAAAATGGGTAACAAAAAAGAAAAAAATGATACTTGTACCGTCGTTTTGTGACAACTCTTTTTTATATTCTCATTGTGCTCTTACTCTTTCAACAGCTTTGGTTTTTGTGTTAATACCTATTTTTCTTTATATATCTTTACTTTGATTTTTATGTCATTATTCATATTTTTTTGTACATCTTTTATTGTCTCATAAGTTGTTCCAAAACTAGTTCTTCAAATAACACCTAAAAAGAAAGGAAAAAAGTATGCATTTGGAGACTTTAATTCATATCTTTCAGTTCCATAAGAACATATAAAGAAGTTTAAAAAATATCACTTTTAAGGGTTGAACTCGCAATTGGCAAGGAATATTATGACTTAAGGTAGTGGGTTATTTAGATTGCCAAATGATCTTCCTATAATATGTTGGAGATTCCATTTGCACTTTTCTACATTTCATAGGTATTCTTATCAAGTTTTGTTTAAAAATGAGTTTAAAGAACATAGATTTGCCAGAATTAGTACTAATAAGTACATTAATGGTGAAGAAATTCTTAGATACGAGTTGGCAAGTAGACATGAATTCAAAGTGGGTTGATCTTGGAATCTTGTTGGTGATAACTGTTTTATACCATGTGTTTGTTTTTGGTTATTATCAAGATTATAGTGAGACATGAAATTAGGAGAAGCACGTAAAAAGGTTGGGTTGATTGTGTTACGTAGCTCTTGAACTTTTGTTCAAAAAATGTAAATGCAATTTATACTATATACACCATCATGTAGTTTATACCAATACATGTTTCTCGTTAGTTTTGTGGTGACAAAAATTAATTTTAAATGATTTCATCTTGCAAAATTGATTTTATTTGAAATTAAATTGAATGTGAAGTGATTTATGATTGAATACATTTATCTAAAAATTAGATAAACAATTTTGGTTTAAAATTCGTGTTTGGAGTCAAAATCTATAAATCACAATAAGTTAGAATCAATCTTAAATACAAAATCAATTCCAAAAGAGCTAGTACTACCATTTTGCTCTAACTACCATGAATATTGTTCCAACACTTGCATCAAAAAAAATTATGTAAGTTCGATCTCCTTCTATAACTGTCATAAGTGGTCTAATTTATACTAAAATCTCTTTCAAATAAACATTACAAGGAGATGTGTGTATAGGGTGAGAATAGGTTAGGTCGAGTTAGACTTTACAAAGTTTAGGTTAGACTTGTCAAAAAAATTAGGATCTAAGTATGGTATGCGGCCTGTCATATGTCTTACAATTAAGGTCTGAGTCTAACCTTCTGAAAGTTTGATACGGTTTGTTATTATGTTTAAAAACATATTTCATATGAACATCCTCTGTTGTCAATAGCGGCCGAACGCGGCGCGATCGCAGCCAAAAACAACAAAGCGCGACGTAGCGCTCCAACGCGGAGCGTTTGGAGAAAGCGGATGAAGCGAGCGCGATGCGGGTCAAAGCGGGAGCTTTTGACAACCCTGTGTAAAATACTAGATTTCCCTTCATTTAAAACCGTTTTAAGGGTCATTTTTGTAATTTCAAAACCCTAACTATTACTCTTCTCCACCAGAACCAAATACACAACCACAAACTCAACTTCTTCATCGTACCAACAAAAAAAATCCATCTCCTCTTCTCATCATTTCAGAGCCCATCTTTGTTCTCCTCTCTTCATCTCTTGATTTCAGAATTTGTTAATTTGTCAATTTGTTAGTTGTTATTTGTTAATTTGTTAATTGGAAGGATGAACTTGTTAATTGTTAATGTTTTGCACTTTTGTTACTTTAAGCTTTAGAGGCTTAAAGTGTCGGTTTCCTTGAATTTTATTAGTATTTTTTTGCAAATATGTTTTATGTTTTGCTTAAGACTTGTGACTTTTATTTCAAATTAGGAATAATTCATGAATTTTGAGTAATGTTTAAGGAATTTTAGTATTTTTTTTAACAGTATAGTATTTTAATATTAAATATATTAGTGTCCGTGTCACCGAAATAGTGCCCACACCCTGCGCCGCGTCAATTTTTGGGGTGGCCGCGCCCCATTTCCGCTTTGACAACAGAGAAGCAAACAACTATTTTTGTCCATGAAGGCACTGTCACTGTGGTCCCTAAATGTATTGAAATCGCAAACATATCCCCAGTCCCTCTTTTGTTAGTAATTTTCTGAACTAAATTGATCAACGAAAAACACATTCAAAAACTAAATTAACTACCTAAAAATAGATTCAATGACCAAAATGACTAATATAATAGACACCTAATGACTAATATAATAGACACCTATGGATGTGTTTTCAATGTTAGGTTTCACATCTGGAGCAGCTGAAATTCAATTTTGGAGGTGGAAAATTGATTTTGACATGTTCGTTTGCTCTCGAGTACAATTGGTTTCTAAACTCAAATTTATGTTCAACTCACTTTTATGTAAAACTATCCAAACATAAATCACTCCACATTCAACTCACTTCTAAATAAAATCAGTTTCACAAAATCAATTTTTATCGCCACATAACCGAATGTGCACATATTCGGCTACTGTAATGACATCACTTACACATTGAATTATTACTGACGCAAATTACATCAAAACATATAACAACGAATTCAAAAAAATGCAAAATCAACATCTTACATGCCAGTGGAATTTCCAGAGGGAACAGAAGCACGAAACATAGCTTTATTAGTATACAAATCAACTTCAACAGTTGGAATTCCTCTACTATCAAGAATTTGCCTCGCTTTTACTTTCGTAATCACCGATTGTACTCCTTTTTTCATATGATTCGACTGCAAAATTCAGTTAAAAATTCAAATTCAAAAAACGAAATCAAAACGAGACGATTCTCGATAGAGAGTGATAGAGAGAGAGATTACGATGAAGAGAACGGGATCGGAGGTTTTGGCTCTAACGGCGGCATTGACGGCGTCTTCGAGTTTACGGGAAAGCATGTATTTATCAAGATATTCTTGAACGGACATTTCTACGATCGATACGTCGGTGTATTCGTCTTCTTCACGCGCTCAGAGATGAGAGTGGTGATGAAGTGAATGAGCTCAAGGTTTGTTACAACTAGTTTGTTGCAATTGCTTCTTCTTTTTAAGACTGAGAAACTGAGATTCAGTTCAGTCGTCAAAGCTTTCACAGAATGGTTCCTACCTTGTTAAACGTCGTCGTATTCGATCAACTTTTATTAATTTTTCATAAACAAATATGGAGTTTAATTTTTTTTCTCTAAAGAAATATGAGTTTAATTTATATTTTTTGAGCTCACACAATTTAATTGTAGAAAGGTGGGGTGTTCGGGTTCCAACTTCGGTCTCTACATGTAAAATGCAATATCCCTACCAACTGAGTTGAGCAAATGCAAAATTTATATACTTTGTCAAAAAAATAGTTAAATTTTTTAATTTATTGACACTGCAGTGTATATATGAAGCATGTGCTAAATAATTATACACTAACGGTGAGGAGGGTGGTTTTTTGTTGAACGGTGGGAGGCAGGCTTCAGCTTGGTGGCGCACCATTGTTGCCTTGCGTGAGGAGTCTTGGTTTCGTGACCATGCCTAGAGGTTGGTGGGGAATGAGAAACATATTTATTTTTGGTCGGATTTGTGGGTTGGTGGGGTGCCCTTTAGATATAGATTTAGTAGATTGTATGAGCTGTTGATGTCAAAATGGGCGTCAACTTTTGATATAAGTCAGTTGGAGTGGGGGGAGAATGGTGAGACGTGGAAGTGGAAGCGGAGGTTGTTTGTATGAGAGGAGGAGTAGGCGCATGAATTATGTTTTTTGCTTCAAAATGTGACTATGCAGGTTGATAACGTAGACAAATGGCTATAGACGTTGGAGAAATCAAATGCTTACTATGTTCGTAGTGCTTACAATCTTATGACTTCTCAGCCTATAACGGAAGCTCAAGTGGATGTGAAGTTACTTTGGCATAAGGATATCCCTCTGAAGGCTGTGGTTTTTGCTTGGCGTTTGTTTCGAAATAGTTTACCATCAAAGGATAATTTGTTTCAGCGTGGTGCAATAAATCATGACTTTTGTCTATGGATTTCTGAAAACTATCAATCACCTTTTTTTTCATTGTTCGATTTTTGGGTCGGTTTGGAACTACATTCTTCAATGGATTGGCATTACTATGGTTCTTCCGTTCTCTGTTTCAGATCACTTCAACCATTTCGGTTTTGGTGGTGGTGGTCCTAGGGTGCGACACTCAATTATATACGTCATCTGGTTTGCTACTGTGTGGGAAATATGGAAAGAAAGAAATAACAGGATTTTCAACGACAAACAATGCTCGATTTTGCGTATGGTGGACAAAATTAAGCTACTGACCTTCTTGTGGTTGAAGGAAAAATTGTGTAACTTTCCCTCAATTACCATGGTTGGTGGCTTAATCCCCTAGCAATGTTGGGCTATGGTTAGATGTTGTTTCTTTCATTTTTTGTTATTTGTTTTTCCTTTTTTTTTCTTCCTTTTCACGTTTTGTACATATTGTTTCAGACTTGGTGTTTTTCCTTCGCACACCTTGTGCTAGGAAGGCATCTTTGAGTTGGTCATATATATTACATTTTAGCCTCTTCAAAAAAAAAATTATACACTAACAAAATATATTAATTAAACTCATGTTAATTATGTGTTTTTAACTCATTAAATAATTTCCCTAAAAAAAAACTCATTAAATAATTGACAATAAATCATTTGATACTTATTTTTGGTAGATGGAAGAATTGGCAAAGTCATCGTAAATTTATACCCATAAAGTGGAGATGTTGGGGTTCGAATCCCGGTAATAACGTTCGGTTTAACAATTCGACATTTTTATCAGTTGAGCTAAGACTTGGACATTTGATACTTTTTTTCTATCGATCGTATATATTAATTAACCTCAAATTTTTTTTATCATTTATTGGTATAAAATAATATCATCAAATTTTTTTACAAAACTTTTATCATATTGATAAATAATGATGAATGGTTCCCTAAAAAAATATGATAAAGTTACTTTCTCAAGTAAAAAAAAAATTCTACATTTAATTAATTCTATATTTGGATTTAAAGTTTGTTTAACAAAATTACATTAAGCCATCATGGATTTTGTAAAAGCTAAACTTTCGAGTTTTAGTAAAATCCCATCAAACCAAGTGGGTGATTTCAAACATGTATTAAAAATGTGAATTTGTTGACTTGCTAAACTTATGCTTAGTGTATGTTTGGTTTTTACTTTTTAAAGTGGTCAAAATTGATTCTAGATATTTAGAATTAGTTTTATCATGTTTTTCAATATAATTGTTTTTTCTGGTAAAACTGTTTCTACATAATGCTATTATTTGTACTTTTTGACTTCTTAAATTGATTTTATCTTTACATTTATTATGACAATCCACCTTTAACGAAAATTTGCATGTTTCCACTTTTAAACTTCTAATAAATTAGTTGCCCTCACACATAAAATCTTATGATCCTAGCAATGGGATAAAGTCTGCAAAACCAAAGGGAGCATATAAAATCTATGTGCTTGTTGAAATCATTTCATTACATAACTCGGTTCGCAACCTTCTCCTTCTGAGTTACTATAAATCTAGGATTAGAGGAGTTTATAAGCAATTGGACAATCATCAAACTCGTGATCTTTTTTCTTTTTTCTTTCATAGAAGCTTACATCAATAGCAGATCAAGATATTATCTCAAGAGAAGATGTTTTAGTATCATGAAAAGGGAAATTCTTTATGCATGCGTCTCTTTCAATCTAATGATCCTTGTAATCATAAAGAGTTTGCAACTACTCATTATTCCTTCTATTGGGACTATTATGCAAAACCAACTCTTCATGTTCGTTTCAATGGAAGAGGTAAAAAGTGTTATATTTTCTACGTATTCATACGATGCTTGGTTTTCAGCCAATATTTTTCAAAACTTATTTACACATTGTTAGTCATGATATTTGGAAAAGGCTAAAATATGGTACTCGTCCCTGCAAATATGCCTCGTTTAAGTTTTGGTTCCTGTAAAAAAAAAATTGTTTTTAATTCCTGCAAAATTTTTGTTTTTTAAAATAGTCCCTCCAGGGACTATTTTCAGAAACAAATTTTTTTGTAGGGACCTGTTTAAAAAAACAAAATATTTTGCAGGGACAAAAAACTACAAAATGGGTCCAGTCATCATGTTTCACGTATGCAAATCATCACAAAAATGAGGTCAGAGACTATTTTAAAAAACAAAAAATTTTGTAGGGACCAAAAACAATTTTTTTTTTTTACAGGGACCAAAACTTAAACGAGGCATATTTGCAGGGACGAGTACCATATTTTAGCCAAGAATAAATATGTACATCAAAATACCTAACCTTTCTTTCAGCTGTTCAAGTTTATCGTTCAAAAAAAAAAAATACAAACATGTTAGAACATAGATCGGATATATATCATAACACTAACAGAGAAAAAAAAAATCAAATATGTAATCATGAAATGAGAAGTTGAAGATCCAAACATCCAACGTAGATAACTAACCTTTTAGGCAATAAACCAGAGATGAAGATGACAAAGTGTTACACAAGGAAAACTATCACGTTAGAACACTTATGAACAACAACAAAAGATGAGATAGAAAGAATATGAGAGCGATGAACACTACTAGAAAAGTTATGAAATACCGATGGAATTTAGTGACGGATTTTATTCTATCTCTACCAGAGACTGAATTGGAGACGAAAATTCATAGTTAGAGACAGAAGTTAAGTATTATTTATTAGAGACGGATGTTGCCGTCACAGGAGTATTTTGTGTCCAAATTCGTCTGTATGGAGTCAAATTTCAGTTTTTTAAAGTCAACAATTATACAAAGACGACATTTAGAGAGATAATTGTTCCGTGTCAAATGAGTTCCGTCTCTAACTAAAAAAAAAAACTATAAAGCAATTTTTCCCACTATTTTGGCTCCAAACACCTGATTTCACCAAAACACAAAATTCCCTCCAATAAAAGGCATCTCTCCAACATTTTCCTCCCAAAAGAATATA